>Ga0172369_10002551_pt1 | contig 24914 bp, 29 predicted proteins | sample LakKiv25m_FD_114539 | JGI IMG/M metagenome (GOLD analysis project Ga0172369, IMG submission 114539) | Freshwater microbial communities from Kabuno Bay, South-Kivu, Congo - kab_022012_11.25m | ecosystem: Environmental > Aquatic > Freshwater > Lake | place: Democratic Republic of the Congo...
ACCATGAAAACGCTCTGCCTGCTGCAGAAGAACGCGCGCTGGGACGCGACCGTGGCAAAGGACGGCGCGGTGTTCGAGGCGGCGACTCTCGGCGGAGCGCGCGCGCTTGGCATTCCCGCGGGCGAAATAAAGGAGGGGCTGCTCGCCGATTTCGCGCTTCTTGACCTGAAGGCGGCGAACATGGTTCCGCGCCACAGCTTGGTGGCAAACGCGATTTACTCCGCGCACGAGGGCAACGTGACTGACACGATTGTCGGCGGGAAAATAATCATGCGCGAGAGGAAGATGCTCACGCTTGACGAGGAAAAAGTCATCGAGCGCGCGCAGAAGGAAGCGGAAAAGCTGGTTGGCTGACGGGCGGGCTCATGGCAATCAAAGTATTCATAACCGGCGGCACGATTGACGGGCTTGATTACGAAAAGGAATCCAACGCGTCGCGCGGAAAGAAGAGCGTCATTCCCGCGCTTCTCAAGCAGTCCAGAGTGTCCGCAGATTATTCTGTGGAAATGCTTCTGATGAAGGACAGCAAATTCATCAACGAGCAGGACCGCGCGCTCCTCCTAAAAAAGTGCCGCGCTTGCAGGGAAAAGCGCATTCTCATAACGCACGGCAGCATGACAATGGCTGCGACTGCGAAATATCTTGGCAAGAAGCGGCTCGGAAAAACCATAGTTCTCGTCGGCTCGATAATCCCTGCCGCCAAGCCGCGCTCGGATGCGCAATTCAACCTCGGCTTTGCATTCGCCGCCGCGCAGTCGCTGCCAACAGGAGTCTATGTCGCCATGAACGGCAGGATTTTCCGCGCGGCGAACGTGAGGAAGAATTTGAGGACAGGATATTTTGAGAAAGAAAAATAGCCCACTACTTCCTGTGTCGTATCCTGATTCTCGTGTGCGCAAGGGGTATTCCCGCGCCAACCTTCTCCACGACTTTTGTGGCGAGCATGCAGCCAATCCTCGCGCTTGCGTAGGGCGAGTAGTTGCGCGTCAATCCGTATAAGACGCCTGCGGCATACGCGTCCCCCGCCCCTGTTGTGTCAATCGGCTTTGCGGCAAGCGCAGGTATTCTCTGCGCTTTTTTATTCAGGTAAAGAATCGAGCCGTGCTTTCCCTTCTTCAGGTAAATCGGTATTCTTGGCTTGAGTTTCAGCAGAAGCTTTTCCGCGCCTTTTCCGAGGAGCGCATCCGCCTCTGTCTCATTCATCAGAAGCACGTCCGCGTATTTCTTCACAACTGCAAGAAGCATTTTGCTGTTTTTTTGCACCATGGGCGGGTTCTCAATTGAAATGGCAACGCGCTTCCCGCTCTTCTTGCACTTATCAAGGTATTTGAGCGCAAGCGCAGAGACAGGTTTTCCGCACGCGAGCGTGATTGAGGTCGTGAAAAAGAATTTCGAGCGCGAAAACGCATCCTCCTCCGTTGCCGAGCAGTCGCCCGACACGCCAAGGTCCGCGCAGAACGTGCGCTCGTTGTCAGGAGTGATTATCGCGATTATTTTTCCTGTCGCGCCCCTTTTTTCCTGAAGGAAGTTCGCTATTCCGCACTCCTCAAGGTTCGCCTCGAAAAGCGCGCCGTCCCTGTCGCTTCCCACCGTGCCCTGATAGCTGCAAAATCCGCCAAGCGCGGAAAATCCCTCGCATACATTGCGCGCATTGTCGCCTGCGTACAGATGGAATATCTTTCCCGCGAGCTTCCGCTGGATTTTCGCCATTTCCTTGGCGGAAAAATAGCTCGTCGCGCCCTTTTCCAGCCCAAGCTCAGATAGCTTCCTCTCGCTGCACCGCGCGAACACATCCAGCACAGGAGTTCCGACTGCGAACAAGTCCATGTCCCGACTTTCGGGCGCGGGAATAATATTGGTTGCGGTTCGCGCTTCGATGAGGACAAGAGAGAACCATTTTAAACAATCTCGCCGTTGGTTTGCACTGAATAGTCATGGTTATGGGTGGGTTGTCTTATGGCTGAACAACAAAAAAAGCGACCGGAGCGCGAGGGCACGCTGGACTCCTACGTTTTCGACAACGAGGGCATACAGGTGCTCGCAAAAATTGTTGCGCTGCCCGGCGAATACGTGCCGCTTTACGAAGTGAACGTCCGCGAGCTGTCCGAGGGCACGCGCATGGTGCTCAACACGCTCAAGGGCGAGCTTATCACCACTGTGAAACTGGACATCACGGAAATCATGGACCCGAAGAAGCGCGACGAGGTGAAGCGGAAATTCGAGACGCGCGCGCTTTTCCTCCTCGGCAAGCACTTTCCCGCGCTCTCCGAGCCGGACAAGAAAGTTCTCACCGCATACCTTCTCCAAAACTCGCTTGGCTTGGGCGAACTTGAGCCGCTCATGCACGACGAGCATCTCGAAGAGCTGGCAATCAACTCCTCCACTGAGCCGGTATGGGTTTACCACAAGAAATACGGCTGGTGCAAGACAAACGTGCATCTGAAAAGCGAGGAGAACATTTACGACGTCGCGGCGATGATTGGCAGGCGCATCGGCAAGCAGATAAACGTGCTCAACCCCGTGATGGACGCGCACCTCGCCACCGGCGACCGCGTGAATGCCACGCTCTTCCCGGTCTCCTCGTTCGGCAACACAATCACAATCCGCAAATTCTCCAGAAATCCATGGACAATACCATATCTGATTGAACTCAACTGCATCTCGCCGCAGGTATCCGCGCTCATCTGGCTTTGCATTCAAAATGAAATGTCCCTTCTCGTCGCAGGAGGCACGGGCTCCGGAAAAACATCCTTCCTGAATGCCATCTCCTGCCTAATTCCCGCGAACCAGCGCGTGATTTCAATCGAGGATACGAGGGAACTCACGCTCCCGCACTTCCTGCAATGGGTGCCGATGGTGACGCGCGAGCCGAATGCCGAGGGCAAGGGCGAAATCGGCATGCTCGACCTTCTCGTGAATTCGCTCCGCCAGCGCCCGGACAGGATAATCGTGGGCGAAGTGAGAAAGCAGCGCGAGGCGGAAATCCTATTCGAGGCGATGCACACCGGGCACTCGGTCTATGCCACGCTGCACGCCGATAATGCGGCGGAGACAATCACGCGGCTTACCACCCCGCCGATTTCCATGCCGAAGGAAACGCTCTCCTCGCTTGCGGGGATAGTGGTGCAGTTCCGCCACAGGCGGCTCAACATCCGGCGCACGCTTGAGTTCGCCGAAGTGCAGAAGGGCGGCGACATAAACACGCTTTACCGCTGGGACGTGAAGACCGACAGGATTTCCGAGGCGGGCAAGATGCTCTCGCTATCCTCCACGCTCTCGCTTTACTCCGGAATGACGCAGAAGGAAATAGACCAGGACATGTCCGACAAGGCGAAGATATTCTCGTGGATGGTGAAGAAGGGATACAAGGACGTGAATACCGTGGGCACAATCGTGTCGCAGTATTACATGAACCCCGACGACATACTCTCGCTCGCGGTCAAGAATTCGGAGTGGCAGGGCAGGAAATTGCCGATGCACGGCTGAGAACTGCGCGGCTAAGGGCGCAAAACGCGCTTGGCGCTGAAAAGAGCGCGGAAAGAAGCGCACAATAAGCGCGGCGGCTGTCCGCAAGTTCCATCGCGGCACCGCAGATGTGGAAAATCCCGAAAGGAGTTTTCATGGCGACGAAAGATTCCAACTACCCCGGTTTCCAAGACCTCTGCCGCCTTGCGCGCGAGGTGGAAAAAAACCGGCTTGCCGTCCCTCCGAAGCCCATTTCCGGCGAGCTTGGCGCAGAGGAAAACAGCGCCATTTTCCCAAAGGAGTTCGAGAGCTACACGTTCGCATACATGCTTTCCGAGGCATATGGGATTGAGCGCAGCATTTTTTCCTCTCGCTACAAATCCGCGGTGTCGTCGGGCGCGAAGCCGATGGATGGCGCAAATGGGCAGAAAATATCATCAGAAATTGATTTGCAGGTTTCGCGGAACATCCACGGAATTTCAAAGTCCCCTCTGTTTGCTCCAGAGCAACAGCAGAAATCAAAAACCGCAGTTGCTACAGTTTCCGCCGCGCAAACAACGCCGGCAACGCCCGCGGGGGTGAAGCTTCCGAAAATCCCTTCAATCTTCCAATTAGGGCAGAAACCTGCGCAAGCCAAACAACAGCCGCAGCCACAGCCGCAACTCCAGTTTCAATCTTCTCTTCTCGCAAATTCGCTTCCAAGGCCGCCCGCGCCCCCATCTTCCGACGAGGCAAAAACAGCCGGTTTGCAGGCAGACAGCAATACTCCTTACGAAGTTGCAGATTATGAGCAAGGGCAGGCGGCAAAAATCGGGCAATCCCCGAACAGGAAACAAACGCAGGAGAAGCAAACACGAGAGAAACAAACGCAGGAAACGAATCCCTCATTGCTTCCCGAAGAGGAGGAAGAGCCGCTGCCGCTTCCCGAAGAGGAGGGCGAATGGGTGGAGCCGTCCGAAAGCGACTTGGAGCGGCAAGCCGAATCAAAGCAGCAAACAGAGCAAAAGCAAAGCCCAGCATCGCAACTTCAATCGTCAAAAATCTCTCCCCGCCTGCGCGCCATAATCGAGGAGAAAATGCGCCGCGACGAGGAGCGCGAGAAGCAGGAGATGAGGGCGGAAGTCGAAACGCCTGCGCCCGAAGAGCCGCAAACCCCGCCTCAGGAAGAGCCGGCACAGGAAATAGTCATCAGCTCGCGCGAGCGGCTTCTCCGCAGGCTTGAGAAAAACGCGCCTGCGCAAAAAACCGCGTCCGAAGATTTCATCGAGGGAGAGCGGGAAATTGCGCAGGGCGAAGCGCAAGCCGAGGAGGAGCGGGAAATCGGCGTGGAAGGCGGATTGCAGAGCAAGAACTTGCCAGAAAACGCGCGTGAAGAGCCGGACGAGCAAAAAAAGCCAAGCGTTTCGGAGCAGGCGCAACCCGAGCCATCGCCCGCGCAGGATTCGTTTGTCACGCCCTTCGCAGGCAAAAGCGGGCTTTTGATAAAGCCGATATTTTCCGGCGGCGCGGAAAGCAAGCAGGAAAACGAAGCGCCGCCCCAGGCATTGCCGCAGCCGGACGAGCAGCGGATGCGGAGAATACGGCGCATAATTGACGAACTTTCGCCGGACAAAATCCGCGCATCAGCCGCTCCCGCGCGCGCAACCGAAATCCAGACGCGCCCATCAACCTCTCCCGCACAGGCGCCAGTTCCTGCCGCAAAGGCGGCTGTTTCCGGCAAAAAAGCAAGCTCGAAATCAAAATCAAAGCCGCAATCCATTCGAATCAAATCCGCTCCACCTCAAAAGGAAATTGCCGCGCCGGAGGAGGAAGCAGGACAAGTTTACAATACAAAGACAAAGAAAGGCAAGTCAGCTGCGAAAAAACTTCCTGCGAAGCGCGCGCAGAAAATTTCCGTCGCAAGCGCGCAAAAGAGAGCGCAGGTTTCCTCAAGCGAACAAGCGCAAGCGCCAGCAACGGCAGCGCGAGCGCAAAAGAAAACGCAGGTTGCCTTCCGCGCCACAATGCCTGCGCAGGTTGCCACTCATACCGCAGCATCCGCACAAGTTTCCGCAAGCGAGCAGGAATCCGCTCCTGCGCGCGTTTTGCCCCCGAGAAAAATCGTTCGTCCGGAAATAAGCGCGCAACCCGCGCCAAGCCCTCAGGAGCAGCCGGAGGAAAAACCGAAAATCCAGTCTGCGCGCGCGTTCCCGAAAATGCCATTGGCGCGGCAGGGGCAAAAAACCCCGACCTCCTCTCCGCAGGGGGAAGGGCATTCCACAATTCCGTCTTACGCACAGGATGCATCGACAGGCGCGGCATCCTCTGCGCGAACCTCGACAAGAATACTCCCCGGAGGCATATCCATTCCGTCATCCGCTTATCCCTCGACTTACGTTCCGCCCGTGCGCCAGCGCGCTGTCCCGCCCGCTCCGGCGCAGGTTGCAAGGGAAAAGCCAAAGCAGGCAGATGCGCCGCCGGCTGTGGAAAAAGAGGAAACTCCGGCTGAAATTCTCGCTCCAGCCCCTGCCGAGCCGCAGGTTGCAGGCGAAGTCAGGAAGCTGCCCCAAAAAACGCGCGAGATTTCGGGCGAGGCGACTCTTCCGGACAAATACGAAGATGACGAGTTGGAAGTCCCGCTTCCTGCGCCCGAAGAAAAATCCACAGAGCCGGCGCCCACGGATTACGCGGACGCAAAAGAGCAATTCCGGCGGAAAATCGAGCAGTCGAACCTGAAGGACGAAATCCGGGCGGAAACCGAGGAAACGCTCGAGCAGTATGCAAAGGAAAACATAATCTGGCTATACGAGATTTACAAGATGGGCGGAATGTCTCGCGAGGATTTCCTCGAAAAAGCGCGCGAGCAGTCGCGGGCTTCTGGCGAAGGGCGGCAAAATCGGGAGCCGGAGCATCCTCCCAACACCGCGCTTGAAAACTTCAACAGGGAGCTTGACAAGAAAACGAAAAAATGAGCGGGCATGAGCGGATAATGGAAAACATCCGAGGAGCTTTTACGACTACAATAAAAAGATTGGCATGATATTATCCAGAGAGGAATGTGTTGTTATGGCTGAACAGTCCGCGCAGGCGCAAGGGGGAAGGCAAAAGAGCAAGGCACCCCAGCCATTCGTCGCCTCCCCTGTGCGGGAGAACGAGGGACCGCGCGACCCGGTTCGCTTCAGGACGCTGATGGTGTCCATCTCCTCGCGGTTTCCCTCGCTGAAAAAGCAGCTTTTGCAATCGGGCATGAATTACACGCCTGCGGGTTTTGTTCAGGCGTCAATGGTTTCCGCGTTTTTCCTCTCCGCGCTCGTGATTGTCATAGCGTGGCTCTTCCTGAAGGAAAACAGCTACGCGCCAGCCGCGCTCGCAGTGGGCGCGCCATTTGTTTATCTTCTCTCTTTCCTCTACCTGATGTGCCTGCCCAGGGTGAAGGCGACCCTCCGCGCCAAGAGGATGGAGCAGGAGCTGGTGTTCGCAGGAAGGCACATGCTAATCGAGCTTAAGGCGGGCGTTCCGCTCTTCGACGCCATGCTCGGAATATCCCGCGATTACGGGGAAATTTCCGTCGAGTTCAACAAGGTGGTGGAAAAAGTCACGCTCGGCGTTCCGATGGGCGTGGCGCTCCACGAGGTCGCGGACAGCAATCCGTCGCAGTATTTCACGCGCGTTATCCTGCAAATAGCCAATTCGCTCGCGTCCGGCTCGGACGTTTCAGTCGCGCTTGAGACCTCGCTCGACCAGATTTCGCGCGAACAGGTCATCGCGCTCAAGGTTTATGGGCAGAAGCTCAACCCGCTTGTCATGTTCTTCATGATTTTCGGAATCATCATGCCCTCGCTCGGCGTGGCGTTCATCATCATCCTCACGTCGTTTCTGGGCAGCTCCTCAATCACTTTCGGCTCGTCCGCGCTGTTCGGGATAATGGTGGTGGTCGCGCTCATACAGTTCGTTTTCCTGACGATGGTGGAAAGCTCGCGCCCCAAGTTCGACATAGTATAGTTATGTTTGGCACAACGGTTATCGCGTGATTCGCATGGCAATGTTCTACGAAATGGTCGGGCGGCTCTTCTCGCGCTTCCAGATGCGCAAGCTCGGCGGGCTTCTCGAATCCAGCGGCGTGGATTTCGTGCCCGAGGCATTCGCGGGATTCCTCGTGGTGCTCTGCGCGTTCGCGTCCTTCCTGCTTTACCTATTGTCAATATCGTTCGCCCCCGTGCGGAATTTCCTGTTCCGGCTCTGCGCGTTCGCGTCATTCGATTTGACGGTTTCAACCCCGTGGGCATTCACGGCAATCGCCATTTTCTTCTCAATCCTTCTTGCGGCGGGCGGAATACTGCTGGTGACATACGTCGTCCTTCTGCTCCGCGCGGACTCCCGCAGGCGCAGCGTCGAGGAGGTTCTGCCGGATTTCCTCTCGCTCTCGGCATCGAACGTCCGTGCGGGGATGACAATCGACCAGGCGATGTGGTACGCGGCGAAGCCGGAATTCGGGATACTCTCGCTTGAGGTTTCGTCAGTCGCCCAAAAGACGTTCGGGGGCGTGCCGTTCAATCAGGCGATAGACCATCTTCCCGAACGCTTCAACTCCAAGACCATGCGCCGCTCGGTTTCGCTCATAAAGCAGGGGCTCGCATCGGGCGGGCAGCTTGCGGACATACTCGAGCGCACCGCCGAGGATTCGCGCCAGATGATGATGCTCCGCAAGGAGATATCCGCGACTCTTCTGATGTACGTGATATTCATAGTGTTCGCGGGCGCGCTCGGCACCCCGTTCCTGTTCGCGATTTCGTCCAAGCTGGTGGTGATGCTAGAAGGCGTGTTCGCCGCGCTTCCTGCTTCGGCAGCCACCGGCTCGTTCTCCGGTTTGCAAAGCGCGTTCGTAGTCCCGTCCGCGCCTTCGGTTTCTTCCTCGGACTTCTTCCTCTTCACCATTTTCTCCTGCCTGATAACCGCGGTGTTCTCCTCGCTCATAATCGGCGTGATTTCAAAGGGCAGCAAGAAGGACGGGATACCCTATATACCAGTTCTCCTGGCGGTTTCGCTCGTGGTGTTTTTCGCCACGAGTTTCCTGCTCGAGGGCATGCTTTCTAATATTTACGTGTAGAAAATGGATTGGACTGAACGGATTGGACTGAACAGACTGAATGAATTGGATTGATTGACGCATTGACGCAGGGTGGTCTGATGAAAAACAATACGAAAAACAATTCGCGCGCGCAAGCCGCCATTGAGTCGCCTTCGGCGACTGCTCGCAGCCCGCATGGACAGGCTGCGATGGAATACCTTATGACCTATGGCTGGGCGCTCCTCGTAATCGTGGTCGTAATAGCCATTCTCGTCTCGCTCAATCTTTTCTCCGCCCCGCAGGGCTGCAACTTCGAGCGCGTGGGATTCTCGTGCGGAAGTCCGGTGATTGACACGAATGGCTTGCTGTTCCTGCCCATAACGAACGGCAACCCCAACAACATAAAGCTCATCGCGGTCTCGTGCATCGCCGACAAGAAGCCCACTCCGCCCACAATGCCCATTGCCGGGAAAGGATATTATGGAACCGGAGGTGGAATCGACGGCAAGCCCATTTCCCGCCAATCCACTTATGACGTGAGCGCGGACGCGGCAACCCAGCCGCTCTGCTACAAGGCGGACGGCAGCACGGTTTTCACGTCGAGCGCGGGCTCCGAATTCTCAGGCAAGGTATGGGTGTTCTACAGAAACGAGGAGGACGGGGTGAATTATCCTGTCCGCACCGTGAGCGCGAACCTCGTTACCAAGACAGTGCAGGCGAACACGCAAGCGGTTGCCCCTAACAACCCGCCAGTTGACCCGAACAACCCCACTGTTCCGCCTGTCGCGTCGACGTAGTTTTTTCCATCCAATTTTCTTTTTTGTTTTTTCATTTTTGCATTCTGAACCAGCCATGAACAACGGGTGTGCGGTTGAAAAACCAAAAATCAATAATCGCGGTCTTCTTCGTCATATTCGCCGCGCCCGCAATAGTTTTCACTTATTTCGGAGTCTGGGGCGAGGTTTTCGCAAACCCGCAGGTGCCACTCATCCCCTATTTCGTCTTCCGCTCGGTGCTGCGGATGCTCGCCGCATACGCGCTTGTCGTGGTGTTCGGGCTGACGTTCGGGATAATCGCAGGGCTTTACCGCACGCCCCGCCTCTTCATGCTTCCGCTGCTTGACATCCTCCAGTCCATTCCAGTGCTCGGCTACCTTCCTCCAGTCATAATTTTGTTCTCCGGCGCATTTCCAGGCGAGCTTGGCTACGAGCTTGCATCCATTCTCTTAATATTCTCCGGAATGGCGTGGGCCGTTACCTTCTCCGTCCTTGGCGCGGTGAGGAACATACCCAACGACCTGCGCGAGGCGTCCAATTCCTTCGACGTGCGCGGCTGGCGCTACGTCCGCCACGTCGTCTTCCCCGCGATTTTCCCCTCGTTTGTCACGGGCTCGATTCTCGCATGGGGCGGCGGCTGGTATTTCCTCGTTGCGGCGGAGATGCTTTCCTACGGGAAGTCCACGCACGTTCTTCCGGGCATCGGCTCTTTCCTCGGCTCGGCGGTCTTCACAATGGGCAACACCCCCTCGGCTATCCTGGGACTCGTGGTTTTCGTCGCCGTGGTTTTCTTCATCAATTCGTTTGTCTGGAAGCCGCTTTCCGAATTCGCGAATTATTTCAACGTGCAGACCGCGGTCTCGCAGGAAACCCAGCCGCCGGTCTATTCCGAGTTCGGCCCCATCCGGCACCTGATTTATTTCATTGACGGGCTGGAAGGGAGATACGGCGACCAGCTTGACTCCGCGATAATCTCTGTGCAGCGCAACTACGGCAGGACGTTCCATTTCCTCGAGCACGTGCCGAGCAAACGGCGCCAGACGCGCCGCGCAGCAATACTGACTATCGCGCTTTACGGGGCTTTCTTCGTCGTGATAATGTCCGCCCTCGCATTCCTCATCGCGGGCGCGCTTTCCGTCCTGCCCTTGAACGACCTCCTTCCGGTCATTAAATCCCATCCAGAACTGCAGCGGCTTCCGCTTCTCGGGATATATTCCGCGGGCAGGATTTTCGTCGCATACATGATTGCGCTCGCATGGACGCTCGTCGCCGGAATTGCGATTGCGCGGAGCAAGCGCCTGCAGGAGATATTCATGCCGGTTTTCGACATCGGACAGTCCACTCCCGCGCTCGCGCTCTTTCCGTTCATAGTCATGGCGGTGATAACCACCTTCGGCGGCGTGCAGCTTTCAGTGGAGCTTGCATCCATCCTTCTCCTGCTCACCGGCACGCAATGGTATCTGTTCTTCAACATTGTCGGGGCGGTGAAAAGCATACCTGGCAACATTCTCGAGGCGGCGCGCGCGTTCGATTTGCGCGGCTGGCAGTTCTACACAGCGGTGGTTTTCCCCGCGATAATCCCTGGCTTGCTGCTCGGAAGCATACAGGCATGGGGCGGGGCATGGAACGCGCTCATCGTCAGCGAATATATAAATTACGGCGGACAAGTGTATCATGTCGAGGGGCTGGGCTCGTATCTCACGCAGGCAACGCTCGCCCCCAACCCTGAGCCGTGGGAAATAACGCTGATTATCGCAACCATGAGCGCATTCGTGCTATTGATGAATTACGCAATCTGGAGGCCGCTCTTCAATTATGCCGAGCGGTTCAAGTTCGAAAACGTCTGAGCTGATGGGCAATGCGACAAGACGGCAATGCGGCAATGTAGCAACGTGGCAATGTAGCAACGTGGCAATGTAGCAACGTGGCAATGTAGCAATGCGGCAATGTAGCAATGCGGCAAGACGGCAAGGTGACAGCATGTTCGTTCCGGAAATAGAAGTGAAACACGTCTGCAAGGAGTATTCCGAAGGCAGGTCGAGCAAGAAAATCCTCGACGACATATCGTTCTCGATAAACGAGCACGAGTTCGTCTGCGTCCTCGGTCCGTCGGGCTGCGGGAAATCCACCCTTCTTCGGATAATCGCGGGGCTCGACACCGCCACGCAGGGCAAGGCGCTTTTCCGGGGCAGGGACATAACCGCGCCCAACCCGAAAACTTCCGCGATGATTTTCCAGACGTTCGCGCTCCTTCCGTGGCGCACGGTTTATGAGAACATCGAGCTCGGGCTGCAGTCCATCGGAATCCCGAAGGCGAAGCGCAAGCCAATCGTGACGAAATACATACACCTGATGGAGCTCGACGATTTCTCGGACGCCTATCCCTACGAACTTTCAGGAGGCATGAAGCAGCGCGTCGGAATCGCCCGCGCGCTTGCAGTCGAGCCGTGCGTGCTTCTCATGGATGAGCCGTTCTCCGCGCTTGACGCCATGACCGCGAACCAGTTGCGCCGCGACGTGCTTGAAATCTGGAACGATTCGCAGACGGTAACAAACACTTTCCTGATGATTACGCATCTGATAGAGGAGGCGGTCTTCATGGCTGACCGCGTCATCGTGCTCTCCAAGCGCCCGGGCAGGGTGATTGGCGACATCCCGATTGACCTCCCGCGCCCGCGCCAGGACCACGAGCGCGACCCTGAATTTTACGAGATGTGCGACATGATTCGGCGCATGATTTCATACAACGTCGGCGAGACGAATGAGAGGAAATAAGAAGAACGGACACCTGTTTATAAATACTTATATCTAACATATATCTATCTATATGCACATATAGATGCGTGCATGTAGTCATATGGTCATATGAAGCGGCGGAAGTGCTGGGTGGTTTGATGGAAGATTTCACAACAGTTGCAGTGCGCAGGTCTACTCTGGGCAGGCTCAAGGGCTTCCGCGAATACCGGCGCGAGAGCTACGACGAAACGCTCAACAAGATGATGACTGTGCTAAGCATGGTCAAGAAAGATTCCGAAGGCGAACTGAATTCCGAGACAAGAAAGGAGATAGAGTCCGGCATGCGTGAAATAAATGAAGGCAAGGGCATGAACACCAAGGCACTAATGAAACGCCTGAGGATTGAGTGAATGGCTTATGCGCTGATTTGGGCGCCGCAGGCGCAGCATTCGCTTGCCGTCCTTCAGAAGGAAACCGCTGTGCGGATAGTGGAAAAGGCAGCATCCATACTGGATAATCCGCATCCTTTCCTCGAGCGCATGGTTGAATATAAAATATACAAATTGCGGGTTGGCGACTACCGCGTGTTTATAGACATTGACGAGGCGAAACGGAAGCTGAACGTGGTGAATGTCAAGCACAGGAAGAACGCCTACAAATGAACCGGATTCCGCCTTTCCCTTCTGCAAAGTTTCTTTAATTTTGGGAAAGACGACTATTGGGGTTGTAACATGGGTTCTCGGATTGAATCGGATTTTCTCGGAGAAGTGCGCGTGCCTTCCGGCGCATACTACGGGGTGTTCACCGTCCGCGCGCACGGCAACTTCAAAATTTCGGGGCAGAAGCCGAGCCGCACGTTCATCAGGCAGCTCGCGCTTGTGAAAAAGAGCGCGGCAGAGGCGAATGTAGCGACCGGCTCCCTTCCAGTTCGGTTGGGCGGCGCAATCGCGCGCGCGGCGCAGGAAGTCGCAGACGGAAAATTCGATTCCGAATTCATCCTTGACTCATTCACCGCGGGCGCAGGCACGCCGTTCAACATGAACATGAACGAGGTCATCGCCAACCGAGCCGAGGAGTTGCTCGGAGGGAAGAAAGGGCAATACAAGCTCGTGCACCCGAACAACCACGTGAACATGTCCCAATCCTCGAACGACGTGATTCCCGCCGCTACGCGGCTCACGCTCATTTGCGAGTCCGCAGTGCTGATTGCCGAAGCGGGCAAGCTCGCATCTGAAATCAACCGCAAGTCAAGGGAATTCTCCGGCGTGGTGAAAGCGGGCAGGACGCACCTCATGGACGCCGTGCCGCTTACCGTGGGCGACGAATTGTCAGCGTTCTCCTCCGCGCTTGCAAAGGACGTCGCGCGGCTCAATGCGGCGGTGGACGGGCTTCGCGAGCTGAATCTCGGCGCAACCGCGCTCGGCTCAGGCATCAACACGCACCCGAATTACCGGAAGCTGGTTGCAAAACGCGTCTGCGCGAACACGGGCATCCGCGTTTTCGCGGGCAGGAACCTGTTCGAGCTTACTTCGCAGTCGGGCGACTTCCTAGCATACTCGTCCGCGACACGCTCGCTCGCAATGACAATCCACAAGCTCGCAAACGACCTCAAGCTGCTCTCGTCGGGACCGAACACCGCGCTCGGCGAATACCTGCTTCCCGAGGTGGAGCCCGGCTCGTCAATAATGCCGGGCAAGGTGAATCCGTCCGTTCCCGAATGCGCGGAAATGATTGCCGTCCGCGCGCTTGGCAACGACCACGCAGTCGAACTTGCGGCTTCGGGCGCGCAGCTCCAGCTATCCGTGCAGACCCCGCTCCTGCTCCACTGCCTTTCGGAGTCAAACCTGCTTCTCTCGAACTGCTGCAAAATGCTCCGCGAGCACTGCATTTCCGGCTTGAAAATGAACCGCGCGAAAATCCGGCAGAACCTCGACGCCACGCTCATCTCCCTCACCGCGCTTGCGCCTTACTTTGGCTATGCGAAGATGAGCGAACTGGTGAAGCGCGCGCAAAAGGAGGGAAAGGCAATCCGCCAGCTCGTGCTTGAGGAAAAGCTCCTCACAAGCGCGCAATACGACCGGCTCATGGCGCCAAAGCGGCTTACGAGACCGAGCAAAAAGGAGAGGATTTAGCCATCTGGAAAAGGCGCGGTTCCACCGGCACCCTGCTCTGCCCAGCTTTTTAAACAGCGCAAAAGCATCCTCTTCAGGTGAGCTTTTGGAATCGGGAGCATATAGTTATAAAATTCATACCACTCAGTATGAATTATAAGGTGCGACCATGATGGTAGTTGCGGGCTCGTCGCACCTTATGACAGTGATTCCCATGGTTGAAGTCTATTCGCGCGGGCAGATTGTAATACCAAAATACATACGCGACATGCTGAAAATCTCCCCCGGAACAAATCTCAACGTTAACGTGGACGGGGGGAAAATCATACTTGAAAAATACGACTCAGTTGAAGAGCTTGAAAAAATACGAAAGAAGCATGCAGTCTACACTACGAGTGAAGTGGACAAAATCATGGCGCGGCTTGGGAAGCAAAAAGTCGCAGAGGTAATGAAGAATGTTCATTGACGCCAATGTCTTCATCTACGCATACGTCGACTCACTTGAGAGGGGACGGAAATCCAGGGCTTTGCTGGACAAAGTTGCCAAAGGGGAGCAGCACGCCACCACCAGCGCCCTTGTCATGAACGAGGTCTTCCATTTCTTGCAAGAAACTCGGGGCATGAGCGGGGTGGAGGATGCCCATAAGCATATTTCGTCCCTAAGCGCGCTTTCAGTCCTTTCCATAGATGAAAAGACTGCTAGTGCTTCAGTTAATTATATGAAAGACGGCTTGCAGGCAACCGACGCTTTCCACGCAGCCACGATGAAGCTCGCGGGAATAGGCGTAATCTGCAGCTACGACAGGGATTTTGACAAGGTAAAGGGCATCAAGCGGCAGGAGCCAAAATAATCGGCATGAGAAACCTAATAGGCGCCTTCATGGAAGATTTCGACGCCCCTCAACTCTGCTCCATCTGCGGTGGAGTCAGACCGAATGCGAAAAACCAGCGCGGAATTGCGTGCGAATGCACCTGCAGCCAGTGCTCGGACGGGCGGGAAATGGAATGACGACGCCCGCGCCGTCTTGCGCCCAAGAAACCTTTTAAACTCTCCGCTGGACAATAGGGGCGTAACAACGAAACAAACAGGGAAGCCAAAAAGCAAGTCTTCTCCTGAATATTCCTGACAGGCGGGAATGCCCGCAAGAATTCGCAAAACAAACGAGAGGTGGAACCTATGTATCCTCCGGCACAACAGGCATACGACAGGGCGATAACGGTATTCTCGCCAGATGGTCGGCTTTTCCAGGTGGAATACGCCAAGGAAGCCGTCAAGCGCGGGGCAACGGCAATCGGCATGGTCTTCGACGGCGGAGTGCTCCTCATGGCGTACAAGAACGCGCCTTCCAAGCTCCTCGTCCCGGCATCAATGAGGAAAATATTCGAAATTGACAAGCACATCGCGGCAACCGCGTCCGGTCTTATCGCCGACGCGCGCCGCCTCGTTGACCTCGCGCGGCTCGAATCGCAGAGGCACCGGCTCGCATACTCCGAATCCGCGGACGTCGAAACAATCACGAAGGAGCTCTGCGACCTCATGCAGGTCTACACGCAGTACGGCGGAATCCGCCCGTTCGGCGTGTCCCTTCTCGTCGGAGGCGTGGACTCCGAGCCGCGGCTTTACGAGGCGGAGCCATCGGGCGCGCTCACCGGCTATCTCGCCGACGCGGTTGGCTCGGGCAAGAAGGAAGTGGAGGAATTTTTCGAGAAGGAATACAAGTCGAACCTCTCGCAGGACGAGGCGATTTCCCTCGCAATCAAGGCGCTCAAGAAATCCGGCGACCTCCAAATCAAGTCCGACACGCTCGAAATCGCGGTCGCGACAATGAAGAGCAAGGAATTCGCCATCCTCTCGCAGAAAGAGGTGGAGAAATACCTCAAGTGATTGCGCCTGCCGATGGCGGCGGGCAAGCAAAAGATGATGCACCATGGCAAGCATTGAGAATTCGATATTCGCCCACATGGACATCAACGGCGAGCGCTACGAAATAATGGTGGATCCCGACCTGGCATACATGTACAAGACCGGGCAGAAAAAGGAGCTGAACAACGTCCTGACGGTCGAGGAGGTTTTCAAAAACTTCCGGAACGGCGAGCGGCACACAAGCTCCTCGCTCCAAAAGGCGTTCGGCACCACCGACATATTCCTAATCGCCGACCGGATTATCAAGCGGGGTGAAATACAGCTGACCACCGAGCAGAAAAGGAAAATGCTCGCCGAGCGCAAGAAGCAGGTGATTGCCTTCCTCGCGCGCGAGTGCATCGACCCGAGAACCGGCGGTCCGCACACGCAGGCGCGGCTTGAGCAGGCGCTTGAGGAGTCGCGCGTGCGCATTGACGCGTTCAAGGAGGTCTCCGAGCAAATCGAGGACGTCATCAAGGCGATGCGCCCGTTAATCCCCATGAAATTCGAGCACGTGAAAATCGCGGCGAAAATTTCGCCTTCGTTCGCGCAGCGGATTTACGGGATGCTCAAGGGCTACGGCATACAGAAGGAGGAATGGACAAAGGACGGCAGTTTGGTGGTCGTGGTGGAAATGCCTGCGGGCGCGCAGAGCGAATTCTACGACCGGCTGAACAAGGCGACCGCGGGCTCCGCTGAGACGAAGATATTGAAGTAAATTTGATGGAATAGTGATCTGATGATTATGACTAAAGACGAATTGAAATTGATGTGCAAGTATATTTGCATGGGTTCTGCGGCAATTATTTTGAGCATTGCTGTCGATATTTCTTTGAAGGATAGCAATCCAGCAATGGGTATTATTCTTGCATTCTTGTGTGTGACGTTAACTGCATTTGTTGCAGCTAAATTGCATATCGACATGATTTAATTCGTTGCAATGTTGTGTTTCGAACGATTGGTGATAAAATGGAAGGAAAAATCGTAATGCCGGGCGAAATGATATCCGACAAGCCCGAGCGAATAAGCTACGCGTATGTTGACGGGGGCAGGACCTTCTCCACGGTGGTCGGGCTTTACCAGGAGGGCAAGCTCGTGCCGCTCGAAGGTCCGTACGATCCGCTTCCCGATGATTACGTGGTCGGGATTGTTACCGAGGTGAAATTCTCCGGCTACAGCGTGGAGATAAACTGTCCCTACCCCGCGTTCCTCTCCTCGCGCGAAATCCGCGAGAGGTACGTGATGGGCGACGCGCTCTTCGCGAAAATACAGAGCGTTGACGAAGTCCGCTCGATAGAGCTTGCTGACGCGCAGAAGCTTCCGCCGGGAAAGCTGGTGAAGGTTTCATCCGTGAAAATCCCGCGCATCATCGGCAAGAAGAATTCAATGGTGGACATGATAAAGGCGAACACCGGCTGCGACATTTTCGCAGGCAGGAGCGGCTACGTCTGGATTGCGGGCAAGGGGAACGCCCCGCTCGCGGAAAAAGCGGTGAAGATGATTGAGTCTCAGGCGCACACGCGCGGGCTGACCGACCGCGTTGCGGCATACCTCAAGTCCCAGCCGCAGGTCATAATCGACCAGGGCGCGGGCGCGCCGCAGCAGGCGCAACAGGAGCCGCAAGGAGAACGGCGCGAAAACTACAGGCGCGAATCGCGCCCGCAGTCTGGCGGCTACCGCGGAAGCGGCGGCTCGCGTCCGCACGGCGGCGGCTACCGCGGCGGCTCCGGGCAGAACAGGCAGTAAGAGCACAGGCAGTAAGGATTTATGATTAAACGGTGATATGATGGGTGGAAACGCAGGAAACAAACCGGCGCTGCTGGTTGACGGAAAGCGCGTGGACGGGCGCGGGGTCGAAGACCTCCGCAACGTGAAGATAGTCGCGCGCGTATTGAACGACGCCGACGGCTCGGCTTACATCGAATGGGGCAAGAACAAGATTCTCGCCGGAGTTTACGGTCCCTCGGAATGCATTCCAAGGCACGACCAGTCGCTCTACCGCTCGGTTGTCAAGTGCCGCTACAACATGGCGCCCTTCTCCGGAATGGAGGAGCACGGCAGGAGCGGACCGAACAGGCGGAGCAAGGAGCTTTCAAAAGTCATCAAGGAGGCGTTCGAAAACGTGATAATCTCCGAGAGCTACCCCAAGACGCAGATTGAAATTTACCTCGAAGTCCTCCAGTCGGACGGCGGCACAAGGTGCGCAGCCGTGACTGCCGCGGCTGTCGCGCTCGCGGACGCGGGCATCCCCATGAAGGACATGGTGAATGCCGTGGCGGTCTGCAAGATAGACGGCAAGATGGCGGTTGACCCTGGCAAGGAGGAGGACAACTTCGGCGAATCCGACATGCCAATCGCGTTCTCGCCCCGGACGGGCGACGTGCTTCTCTTCCAGATGGACGGGCTGCTCACTCCGGACGAGCTTGCCGAGGGCTTCAGACTCGCGCGCAACGCATCCGGCAAGCTCCGCGAAATACAGGTCGCGGCGATAAGGAAGGTTTACGACGAGCCGCGCGAAGAGCGCTTCCTCGTGATTGAAAAGAAGCAGTAGGAGCAATGAATTGCAAGGTACTATAGGTGCTATATACTATTTCCCTCGCGGGAAATGTATAAAAATTCCGGAGGAATTTTTATGGAACCAATAAACGAAATAAAACGCGACAGCCTTCAGGCATTCCTGTCCGCGGGCAGGCGCGCCGACAACCGCGGGATGTACGACTACCGCAAGATTGTGGTGCAGCCGGGAATCCTCCAGAATGCCGACGGCTCGGCGATAGTTTCAATCGGCAAGAGCCAGGTAATGGCTGGCATAAAGTTCGACATCGCAAAGCCGTTCCCCGACAGGCCGAAGGAAGGCGTGCTCTCCACTTCCGCGGAGCTTCTTCCGCTCGCGTCCCACCTGTTCGAAATCGGGCCGCCCTCGGACGAGTCAATTGAGCTTGCGCGCGTGGTGGACAGGGGAATAAGGAGCGCGAACATAATCGACCTCAGCTCGTTTTTCATCGAGGAGGACAAGGTGCTCGCGGTTTATATAGACGTATTCATCCTCGACCACGACGGCAACCTGATAGACGCCGCGTCGCTTGGCGCGATGGCTGCGCTTCTCGCGGCAAGGATGCCGAAAGTGGAGAAAGGGAAAATCATCCGCGGCGAATACACGGGCAGGCTTCCGCTCAAGGACAAGGTGGTTACCTGCACGTTCGGAAAGCTGGGCGAGCGGATTTTCCTCGACCCGACGCTGGACGAGGAGAAGGGAATGGACTGCCGGCTCACGCTCGCCACCACGCCCGTGCATCTTTGCGCGGCGCAGAAGGGCGGCTGGGGCGCGTTCTCCGAAAAGGACGTCCTCGAGCTGACGAACGTATCGCTGGAAAAGGGCAAGGAACTCCGCGCCCTGCTTCCTGACCTGTGAACATGGATGGAATAAAAAAATGCAAACACTTCAAACGGTGATGTGATATGTCAAACAAGAACGTAAGGTCGGGCGCGGAACTGCGCAAACGCGCCGACAAGGTTGACCGGCTGCGCCAGTCCCTCTTCACGTGCTCCACGTGCGGCAAGAAGAAGGTGAAGAGGCAGGGCAACTCCCGCTGGGAGTGCAAGTCCTGCGGCTCGGTTTTCGCCGGAGGGACGTATTCGCTCTCCACGCCGGCGGGCGAAGTGGCGGCGCGCCTTGTCGAGGCGCATAAGCAGAATCAGTGAGGTTGTGCCATGTATCAATGCACGAATCAAAAATGCAAGAAGAAAATCGAGCGGCTCGACACGAAATTCACCCGCTGCCCGTACTGCGGCAACAGGGTGCTTTGCAAGATACGCCAGCCGGTGGCGCGCGAAGTCTCAACGGACTAGCATGTGCCATCTGTTCGTGCGGGTCGGATCTGCCGCCGAATCTGCAAGGTGATTTCCGGTGCTGATTACAACCGGCAAGGCGCCCGATGCGGTTTCGCGGGCAATAGCCCGCGCGCTGTGGCTCGCCGTGCCAGAATCCCGTCTTGAATTCCGCGGCAAGCGCTCGCTCTCCTCGCTCGTTTCATTGGCAAGGAAAAAGCACCAGACGCGCATCTGTTCGGTCTATCTCGCGCACGGCAAGCCCTCCTCGCTTTCATTCCTGTCCGTCGGGGACGACGGCTCGTGGGCGCGGCTCTCGCCTTCCATCGCCGTGAAAAAAGTCGTTTTTTCCGGCACGACGCGCGCAGGCGTGGAAGCGAAAGACGGTCAATCCCAACGCGTTGCGATAACCGGCGCAAAGGCAAAGCCGCTTTCGCGCCTTCTCTCGCCCGCAAATCCACAGGACCGGGAAACCGGCTCGCGCATAATCGCGGGCGCGCGCACGCTCTCAATATTCGTCGGAAAAAAGAGGATGCTCTCGCTTGGTGTTGCGTATGAAAAGGAAAAGTGAGCCAAAAGCCGTAGCCAACTGCGCAACAGGGGAGGCGTCCCTCTCGCTCACGTTCGAATCCGCGCGCTTCGCGAAAGCGGCATACGACGCACTCGCGCGGGAGGCGGATTTTTCGCACCGCGGCGGCTCCAAAGTGTCGCTCTCAGGCAAAACAGTGCGCGTGGAAATAAAGGCGGACGACCCGGTGTCGCTTCGCGCCTCGCTGAATTCCTATCTCCGGCTGATGCATATCATTAAAACTGTTGGGCAAGATATCGAAAAAGAATAGTTTTCACGTTAAACAGCAGAGACGTTAAGGTGATTTCAAATGGCAGAACCGCTTCGCGACCCAGAAGAGCTTCAAAAGCAGCTCAACGAATTCCAGGAAACGCAAAGGCAGCTCCAGTTCGTTTCGACCCAGAGGCAGCAGCTCCAGCTGCAGGTCGAGGAACTCAAGCTTGCCGAGGAGGAGCTGGGCAAATCCGAGAAGGGCGGCGTTTACCGCGCAATCGGGCCCCTGCTCGTCGAGTCCTCGAAGGCGGACGCCAGCGCGGATTTGAAGGGCAAGAAGGAACTCTTCGAGATGAGAATTGGCGTGCTTGCCAAGCAGGAGGAGAAGCTCCGCCCGCGCTTTGACGAGCTGCGCGCGGCGCTGGAGAAGGCGCTGAAGCAGAACCGGAGCAGATAGGGCTAAAAGGTATTTTCATGGCTGCAAAACCGGGTGGCAAAACCGGCATCAAAAGCAAGCCATCCGCAGCCGGACTTCTTCTCGAAAGCTTCAGGAAGCGCCCGGCGGTAGTCACTTTCCATTCTCTTGGCGACCTTGACGCAGTCGGCTCGGCAATCGCATTGCAGCGTTTCATCGGGAAAAAATGCACAATCGCCCCGCCCGACCGCCCGAATTCCGGCGCAAGGCATATCCTCGAGTACACGGGCACTCCGGCAACTCCGTTTTCCGAACTAAAGCTAACGGGCAAAGAAGCAATAATCGTCCTTGATTCCGCCTCGCCGCATCTTCTTGCGCATCTTGCAGGAATAACTCCCGACCTGATAATAGACCATCACCGGAAATTCGGCGGCGAAATCCGCGCCAAGCAGGAAATCTGCGACCCGTCCTCCTCGTCAACGTGTGAGATGCTCCACTTCATGCTCAAGCCAACGGACAGAATTTCCTGCCTCTGCCTTCTCATAGGAATAATTTCGGACAGCTCGAATTTCAAATACGCGACGCCAGAAACGTTCATCGCGGCATCCGAGCTTCTCGAAAAGAGCGGGCTTTCCTATTCGCAGGTTCTCGCGCTTTCATCCGTTCCTGAGACTTTTTCCGAGCGGATAGAATCTCTGCGCTCCTGCCAATCTGTTTCTGCCGAAAGAATAGGCGAGCACATAGTGGCAAAGGCAATCGCGAAATCGCACGAGGCGCATTTCGCGGACATGCTCATCCATCTCGGCGCAGACGTGGCATTCGTGGGCTGCGAGGGCGAGGACGGCAGGATTTCCGCGCGCATGCGCGACACATTGTCGGGCAGGGTGCGTCTCGACAGGATAATGTTCGAAGTCGGAAAAGTGCTTGGCGGCAACGGGAGCGGGCACGAGCTTGCCGCGGGCGCGTCCGGCTCGAAGGAAAATCTCCGCCCCGCGCTTGGCATCTGCGTGAAGCTCGTGGAACAGCAGCTTCTTTCCTCGGAAGGCGGGAAGATACGGAAGATTGAGTGGTGAGCTTAAATATGCTTTTAAACAAAGTCAGTTATTGAAATATACACTGGGGTGGTTGAGTGCAGATAAAACTTGCATCTATTCGGGAGATGCCATTTAAAGCGCGCGTCACCTTGCTTGAAATGCTGGGGTTTGGCGTGGATAGTGATGGGTTTGTTACTGAAAATGGTAAGCGTGTTGTCGACAAATATGTGAATATCGAAGTAAATGTTGATCGTCTAGCGATAGCACCAAACGGAACATTAATTCTCGATGACAACCCGGTGAGCCTAGCAGGATACATGGAGGAATATGAAGTTTCTATCAGAGGCGATTAAATGTCCGGATCACCATCTATCCCACCTCCGAATTCAGGAGGCAATTCTTTTATCCCATTACCTATTAAAGACAAAATTGAACAACAAGCATCTGACTGGAGCATAGATAAAATCAGACAAATTTTTGATGCGTTTGTGAAAGAGCGGACACTTTTTGTCCATACGCCTGAAGCGGCAGAATCTATCAATAAACAAAAACAGACTTCTGATTATAAGCTAATACAAGAATACGTTAGTTATGATAAATATCGGCATCTTCTTATTGCCGGTCTTGCCTTACGGGATCTTGAAACTCGCGGCGATACTGCTGCGCTAGGTGAGGAACTCAGCTCAATCTACCATAGCACATCTGCAACAGAACTTAGAATCGCAGAATTTTCCCAAATAGGTCTTTTTGCGCGTATGGTGTCAATTATTCAGAAGCCGGGGATGACCCGTGAAGATATTAAAAAACAAGTGCATCGTCATCTTTCGTTAATTGAACACCATTTTCGGCCAGTGCGGTCAGCAGATAGTCTTGATAGACTTTATGAGGAGATTAGGCTGAACATAATTTATTCAAAACCTGATTTTTATATGATGATTGCTAAAAATTCCGCGAATTGTTCAAATATGAAAACTGCCATTCAAAGATTAGAACAAGAAGATTATCTTTTTGATTATACGAAAAATGAGGATACAAACGAAAAAGGAGCCAAACTCGTAATCTTTATAAGAAAAGATGCGCCGCCTGATATGGAGAATTATATCTCAATCGGTCATTTTATCTGATATTATTTCAATCTCTTTTCGGTGATATTATGCCAGTCGCAGTCGTAATCGGCACGCAGTGGGGGGACGAGGGCAAGGGCAAGATAGTGGATTTCTACGCCTCGGAATCCGACGTCATCATCCGCTTCTGCGGGGGCGCAAATGCCGGGCACACAATCGTTTCCGGCGGGAAGAAATTCAAGTTCCACCATATTCCATCCGGCATACTTTATCCCAGCAAGACAAATGTAATCGGCAACGGCACGGTAATCGACCCGAAAAAGCTCCTCGAAGAACTTTCGCTCCTCAAATCCGAAGGCGTGTCGCCCAACCTCGTCATTTCCCCGCGCGCGCACGTGGTGATGCCCTATCATTTCCTTCTCGACGGCGCGGAGGAGGAGAAGAAAGGCGCGCTTGCGGCAGGCACGACAAAGCGCGGAATCGGTCCCTGCTACTCTGACAAGGCAGCGCGCTTCGGAATCCGCATGGGCGAGCTTCTCGATTCGGAATATTTCAGGGAGAAACTGCGCACCATGCACGCGCTCAAGTCCAAAACCCTCCACGAAATTTACGGCGTGAAACTCGACAGGACCGAGCAGCAGATATTCGACGAATATTCGAGATACGCAAAACAGCTTTCGCCCTTCGTGAAGGACACGTCCGAACTGCTCTTCTTTGCGCTTAGTGGAAAAAAGAAAATCCTGCTCGAGGGCGCGCAGGCGACCATGCTTGACATTGACCACGGCATGTATCCGTTCGGGACTTCCTCAAACACCACCGCGGGCGGCGCATGCACGGGCTCGGGAATCGGACCGACAGCGATTGACGAGGTCGTGGGCGTGGTGAAAGTCTATACTTCGCGCGTGGGCAGCGGACCGCTTCCAACCGAGCTTTTCGATTCAGTCGGGGATTCCATCCGCGACAAGGGCGGGGAATACGGAACCACAACCGGAAGACCCCGAAGAATCGGCTGGCTCGACCTCACCACGCTCCGCTACGCCGCGCTTGTCAACGGGCTCACGGGGCTGGCATTCACGCGCGTGGACACGCTCTCAGGGCAGAAGACGGTCAAAATCTGCACGCACTACGAACTGAACGGGAAAAAACTTTCCATGCCACCGGTGTCCTGCAAGGAAATCGAAAAGTGCAAGCCGATTTACAAGGAGTTCGCGGGCTGGGAGGACGTCGGCGAGGATGGCTGGGCAAAATGCGCAAAGGGAGGGTTTGCGTCCCTTCCCAAGGAAGCGCGCGCCTATCTTGATTTCATTTCCAAGGAAATTGGCGTTCCTATCTACGCAGTGGGAGTGGGGCCTGGCAGGGAGCATACGATTGTTTTAAAAGACGTCTTCAAGAGAAAGTGAAAATCAAGTTCCGTATAAAATCCTACAGGATTTTGTCCGTCAGATTCGAGCTGCTGCTCGAATGCCGGAAAATTTCCATTGAAATTTTCCGTGCCCTCGTAGCTCAGGGGTAGAGCGCTTGCATGGTAAGCAAGAGGTCACGAGTTCAATTCTCGTCGAGGGCTCTCACTTTTTCTTTTCAATCTCAAGCAGCATTAAATATTCTTTCACCACGATATAACAATAGCTAATTGTTAAGCGACACCACATATGGAGCCAGCAGCTTGCTTGGCTCTGAACACTTCTAAGGGCGTCTTGTATTTAAGGCTGCTGTGCGGCGTGCGATTGTATTCATGCTCAAACTGTCGCAGCAGG
>Ga0172369_10002554_pt1 | contig 24900 bp, 17 predicted proteins | sample LakKiv25m_FD_114539 | JGI IMG/M metagenome (GOLD analysis project Ga0172369, IMG submission 114539) | Freshwater microbial communities from Kabuno Bay, South-Kivu, Congo - kab_022012_11.25m | ecosystem: Environmental > Aquatic > Freshwater > Lake | place: Democratic Republic of the Congo...
CGGCGGGGCTCTCGCACCCTTCCAGACTGAGAATCGTCCTTCCATCGCATATCCGGAACCGTGAGAAAGCAAATAGGTGATACGACATGGCAACGACATGCCCGACGCGGGCGGATCAGATTATCGATGAGCGGGTGATCGAGGAGGCGCTGGCGCGGGCGCACGCGCCGCAGGACGCCGAGTTGGACGAGATGCTGGCGAAGGCGCGCGAGCTGCACGGCTTGAGCATGACGGAAGCGGCCGTGTTGCTGCAGGCGAGCGCGGAGCAGAGCGCCCGCGTCTTTGCCGCCGCCAAGGAGGTGAAGGAGGGCATCTACGGCAAGCGGATGGTGCTGTTCGCTCCGCTCTACACCTCCAACGTCTGCGTGAATGACTGCCTGTATTGCAATTTTCGGCGCTCGAACTCCGACCTGCACCGCAAGCGGTTGTCGCAGGAGGAGATAGCCCTGGAGACCGCGGCGCTGGAGCGGCAGGGGCACAAGCGCATGCTGGTGGTGCTGGGCGAAGACCCGCGCGTCTCCATCGACGAGATGGCGGCCACCGTGCAGACCGTGTATGGCGTGCGCGAGGGGACAGGCGAGATCCGGCGGGTTAATGTGAACGCCGCCCCCATGGAAGCCGATAAATTTCAGGTGCTGAAGGACGCCGGCATCGGCACCTACCAGTGCTTCCAGGAAACCTACCACCGTGAAACCTACGCGAAGATGCACCCGCGCGGCCCCAAGGCGGACATGGATTACCGGATGACGGTGTTTGACCGCGCGGTGGCCGGCGGCATCGACGACCTGGGGCTGGGCGCGCTGCTCGGCCTGTACGATCCGAAATTCGAGGTGCTGTCGCTGCTGATGCATGCCGAATACCTGGACCGTGCCTACGGCGCCGGGCCGCACACCATCTCCTTCCCGCGGCTGGAGCCGGCCCCGGGCGCGCCGGTGGCCAACGACCCGCCGTATAAGCTCACCGACCTGGAGGTCAAACTTATCGTCGCGACGCTGCGGCTGGCGGTGCCGTATACCGGCATCATCATGTCTACCCGCGAGACGCCGGCCATGCGTGACGAACTGATGCACCTGGGCGTCAGCCAGCTCTCCGCCGGCAGCAGCACCACACCGGGCGGGTATGCCCGGCAGGAGGACCCGGAAGAAGCGTCGCAGTTCGTGCTGGCCGATCACCGCAGCCTGGACGCGGTGGTGCGCAGCCTGTGCGAGGGGGACTTCCTGCCGTCGTTCTGCACCGGTTGTTACCGGCGCGGGCGCACCGGGCATGACTTCATGGACCTGGCGAAGCCGGGGTTGATCCGGAAATTCTGCTCCGCCAACGCGCTCGTCACCTTCGAGGAATACCTGCGGGATTACGCCTCGCCGGCAACGCGCGCGGCGGGAGAAGCGCTCGTCGCGCGCCACCTGGCGCGCCTTCCGGATGGCGCGCGGCAGTGGACGGAGAAGAGCCTGGCGCGTACTGCGGCGGGTGAACGGGATTTATACTTATGACGGGTAATTAAAATCGAAAAGCGCAAAATGAAAAATGCAAAATTATTACCGGTATTTTAAGGTAATGGTGAGATAAAGCAGATAGAACGCGAGCAGGATAAAGCCGCGCCAGCGTTGGATGACCCCCTGGCGGGTGGGCAGCGTGATGGCCACGGTGAGGAGGCCGATGATCAGCGCTATCGATGCTTCCCGCAGGCCGACGTCGAATGGCGCGATAATGGCAACCACGCCGAGGATGAGCAGGCTGTTGAAGATGTTGCTGCCGTAGACGGTACCGAGGCCGACTTCCTCGTGGCCGCGCAGTTTGGAGATGACCGCCGTTGCCATCTCCGGCACCGAGGTGCCGACGGCGACGATAACCGCGCCGATGATAAAGGCACTGAGGCCGAAAGACTTGCCGATGCCGGTGGCGCCGAAGACTATCAGGCGCCCCGCGGCGATGAGCAGCGCCAGCCCGACTAGCGAGAAGAGCACCGCCCGCCAGTGGCGCGCTTCACCGAGCATTTCGCCGGCCACGCCGCGCTGCCGTCGCACCTCCAGGATGACCGCGAAGAGCCACGTCAGGAATATTCCCAACAGGATGATCCCGTCCAGGCGCGAAAGCCTGCCGTCGATTGCCAGAATGCCGATCACCACCGGGGCCAGCAGCGCTGACGGATATTCGCGCCGCACTTCCTGCCGCGTACAGCGCAACGGACCGATCATCAGTACCAGGCCAAGGATGAGCGCAACGTTGATGATGTTGCTGCCCAGCACGTCGCCGAAGGAGACGGCTGGTTTTCCGGTCAGCGCGGCATTGATGCCCACCGACAGCTCCGGGCTGGAGGTGGCAAAGGCCGCTACCGTCACGGCGATGATGCCGGCGGACACCCGCGCCCAGCGCGCCAACCCCACCGTGCCGCGCACGAACAGTTCGCCGCCGATGCCGGCGCACAGTATACCCAGGATGAGAGCCAGGTAATAGTACATGATATCACTTTAGTGGCGAGTGGCGAGTGAATATATAAAACGAAAAGCTCTGCGCAAATACGCAAACCTGCCGCTAACCGGATTACTCGCCACTAGCCACTAATCTTACCCCAGCGGGAACCAGCGGAGCAGCTCGCGGGCGACAATTTCATGACCGGCTCGGTTGGGATGGTTGCTCCAGGAGAGCAAGTCGGAGAGATCGCCCGCCCGCGTATAATCCTCGAACGCGGCCAGGCTGTCGGCCAGTCCGGTTCCGTATTCCGATGCCAGGCGGCGGATCAGTCCGGCGTGGCCCTGCAGCTCCTCGCGGGTTTCGGCCGGAACGTCCGGGCGCTGGGTGGCGTCGGGCGTCGGAGTCAGCAGGATCAGCCTTACCCCTCGCTTCAGGGCGGCCTCGATCATCGATCGCCAGGTGGTTTCCGCTTTTTCCAGGCCGATGCCGCGGTCGTTCAGGCCGTAGTCGATGGTCAGCACGTCCGGGCGGTGGCGGAGCACCTGCTCGGTGAAGCGCGCGGCGCCGGATTCCGAGTTTTCGCCGCCGATGGCGGTGACAATGACGTTCACCACGGCGAAGGGAAAGCGGTTTTTTAACCCGGCGTGCAGCAGGTGCGGGTAGGCATTGAACGTATCCACCATGGGGGTGGCGAAGTAGCCGGCCGGCACGCTGTGACCGTGGCACACGATGTTAACCGTCAGGTTGTCCGGCCAGTGGGCGTTCATCACGGCGATCAGGTCCGCCAGATACGCGCTGCGATTCGCAATGCTCATATTCACCTCTCTTGCTGGCTCGCATTATACAGCAAGGAGAGAGAAGGATGGAAGGTTGGCAGAGTGGAAGCTTTGAAGAATGGAAGGATGGAAGACATGGTGAATTGTGTAGCCAATAATTCACGCGCCTGATGCGTATGCATGCTCAACTTCATGCATGATGATATTTTCCGATTAATTCCGATCTGCTAGAATGTAAGCGCCGCTTGGTTTACCGGCAAAGGAGTCACCCGTGCATATCACGCTCTTCCCGACCGGGTTGAACGACCTGGAGTGGCATGAATTTCCGGCGGACGGCTTTCCGGCGGGCGCCTGCGGAGTGATCCACCATGCGGATTCGCCGGCGAGCAACGGGATGCCGCTCGGATCCGTCGATACCGGCTGCCTCGATCTGGAGACGGACGGCACACTCGGTTACTGCACCATTTTCAATTCCCACGTGCCCCGGCGCGGGCCGCTCAACCTGCCGTTCCTCGGATTGTGCCTGCACAACGGGAACAATTTTACGGAAACCTGGGTGCTAAGCACGCGGCCGCTGCAGGGTTCGCCTATGCTTGGACCGTTCACCTCGTCTTTCCGCCCCAGGCGCGCCTGCCCCGCAAAGGACATCCATTACTGGGGGCATTACCCAATCGCCGACCTGGAGTATGAGCTGGACTGCCCGGTCAGCGTGGGCTTGCGAGCATGGACGCCGTTCATTCCCGGTGACGCGGCCCTTTCCAATACACCGGGGACGGTGTTCGAGATACGGCTGCGCAACACGTCGGAGGTTGAGCAGGCTGGATTGATGGTCTTCAGCTTTCCCGGACCATCGACGCAGGAGTCGGCGGGACACGGGCAGTTCAAGCATATCGATGTGAGCGGCTCCTTCCGCGGCGTGCTGGTGACGAATGATGCGAACCATGAATATGCACTGGGCATTGTCAACGGCGATTATGAGCTGCGGACAGGCGGCGACCTGGGCAGCGACGGCGGCTGCTGGTCGAATCTCGATACCGGACCGGTCTGGACGAACAGTTATCCCGGCCTGCCGCCGGCGCTCGACGGAGCCGGCGCATCGGTTGCGGTTCAGTTCGCGCTGGGGCCGGGTGAAGAAAAGACCATCCGCTTCATCCTCGCCTGGTACAGCCCGGCGTGGCAGGGTGGGGGACAGGCGCAGCAGGGCGGACACACCTACTACCACAAATACGCCGAGCGGTATAAAGGCGCGGGCGAGGTGGCGGCCTTCCTGGCGGCTAATCACGAAAGCCTGCTCGGGCGGATTCTTGCCTGGCAGCAGGTCGTTTACGCGGAGAAAGCGCTGCCGGTCTGGCTGCGCGAGTCGCTGGTGAACATCCTGCACCTGATCACCGAGGACGGCTTCTGGGGGCAGGCGCGGCCTCCCATCGGCGACTGGTGCCGGCCCGAGGACGGCCTGTTCGGCATGAACGAGTGCCCGCGGGGCTGCCCGCAGATCGAGTGCATCCCCTGCAGCTTTTACGGCAACCTGCCGCTGGTCTACTTCTTCCCCGAGCTGGCGCGTTCCACGCTGCGGGCGTACAAGGCCTATCAATTCGCAAACGGCCAGGCGCCGTGGATCTTCGGCGGCATCACCGGCGATGTGATGACGCCGCCGTGTGAGCTGGCCATGCCGAGCAAGGGGTATTCCGTGAAACCGCAAACCACGCTGGATGGGCCGTGCTACGTAGATATGATCGACCGCCTGTGGCGGCGCACCGGCGACCGGAGCCTGCTGGACGAGTTTTACGCATCGATGAAGCGGAACACTATCTTCACCATGAACCTGCGGCCCGAGGATGGTCCGGCGGGCATCGTCAGCGTGCCCACCGGCAATAACGCGCAGGACTGGATGGAGAGCTGCGACCTGTTCGGCATCGTGCCGCATATCGGCGGCGTACACCTGGCGAACCTGCGCATGGCGGAGCGCATGGCGCGGGAGGTGAGGGACGATGATTTCGCCCGGCAGTGCGCGGAGTGGTTCGCGCAAGGCAGCGCGGCGCTGGAAGAGAAGACGTGGACCGGCGAGTATTACCTGCTCTACCATGAGGAGGCGACGGGTATGAAATCCGACACGGTGATGGGCTGCCAGCTCGACGGCGAATGGATGGCCAAATTCCACGGCCTGGAGAGCGCCTTCCGGCCCGACCATGTGAAGACTACACTGGAAACCTTGAAGAAGACGAATATCTACCCGCACGGCGCTACCGTGTTCCGCGTGCTGAAGGAAGGCGAGTTTCTGCCCGGTTACTGGGGCGAGGCGGGGGTGCACTTCCCCAGCTCGATCATGCTGGCGGCCACCTATCTCTATTACGGTCAACAGGCGATCGGCCTGGACCTGGCCGAGCGCACGGTACGCGCGCTGGTGATCGAGCGGCGCGGCTCCTGGAACTCGACGCTGCTCTTCCGCGGCGATGACGCCGGCTTCCTGTGGGGCGCGGATTACTACCAGAACATGATGCTCTGGTGCCTGCCTGCCGCCATCGCCGGTGAGGACCTGGCCGGGCCGTGCAAGGAGGGTGGGCTGGTGGAGCGGATGATTGTGGCGGGGATGGTCAGACCCTGAAAAGGTCGTAGATTTTAGTCCAGGGTCGCAACCCTGGGGAAGCTGTTTATTAAACGCCTGAGTTCCTGAAGGGGCGCCGGGTATGCTGCACTATTTCCATCACCCCTTCAAGGCGGGCGTATCTTTTTACGATCACCTTCCCCAGGATTGCAATCCTGGGCTAAAATACGTGGCCCTTTCAGGGCTAGAGAGGACACATCATGCAGGTATGCGATTTCACCCATTCCTATATCCGCTGGCGCATCGACACGCTGAAGAAGCCGGTGCTGACGGTGTCGCGCCCGCTGCCGATGACGTTGAACGAGGTGCGGGCGCCGCTGGATTGCCGCACGGTGGTGACCGAGGAAGCGACGGGGCGCGCGCGAGAGACTGTGCTGGGCGCCTCCTGCCAGACCGAGCAGGTGTGGGTGGAGCGGGATGTCTGGCACCAGCCGAACGCCGACATGCTGATATATGCCGCCATTGATGAATACGTGATCTTCAAGCGGTGGGACCGGGTGGACAAGGGGGTGATGTTCTTCCCACCCTCGCTTGGCGCGCAGCCGGAAAAACAGTCCGGCGACCCGAAGGAAGCCTTCGATATGTTCGCCCTCGATCTTGCCTGGCAACCGGGACGCGCGCTGGAGACGGTCGAGGAGATCATCACCGAGCTGTCGAGCAATCGCATAGTCATCGCGCAGACGGAATACCAGGTAAAGGGTTGCCGGGTGCTGCTGGAATATCCGGTGAAGTGCGTCAATTTCAGCGGGCGCGAGAAGTATTACCAGGTTGATACCGGTCCCGTGCTGCTGCCCGACCTTGCGAACCCGATGTCGCTGCCCGCCTGCCGCCTGGCATATGTCGCGCACAACTGCCCGGAATGGGCGGAGTTCATCGTCAACGCGCATACCCCGCTGACGGATGAGATCGAGGTAAACCACTATTCACAGTCCGAGCGGATCGAAGGGACGGTGAACCGGATGATAGCGATAGAATAGATGGGTGTTGGGTGCTGGGTGTTAGGGGTTGGCAATAGAACTCGGGACCCAACACCCAACACCCATCACCCATCACCCAACACCCAACACCCGACTCTATCGGATCGGCCGCGAGCCCGCTTGCTCCAGTAATTTCACCACATTTCGCCAGCGAACCTTCTCGCGTTCCTCCGAGTTCGGTACGGCCGCCTCCAGCCGCGCCTGGAAGCTACGGGGCTCGTAACCGGTGAAGTCCGTGCCGAACAGCAGGCGGTCGGCGCCGAAGGCGTTATACGCCGCCTCGATGCCGCCCATGTAGAGACCGCCCACGCCGCCGCTGATATCCAGCCACAGGTTCGGCGCCTCCGCCTGCCGGGAACATGCCGCCATGTCGATGTGAGAGTTGACCACCGTCAGCTCGGGGAAGCGCCGCGCCACCTCGATTAGCTCTTCGTCGATGTGCGCCTGCAGGATATGCCCGTGCTCCGCGCATGCCTCTGCCAATCGCAGAAACTCCGGGTCGGTGTAGTGGTATGGCAGCTTATACTGCACCAGTTCGCCTACCCACTTGTAGCCAAGGTTGCGAAAGCGCGCCAGCCATTCCAGCGAGAGCTCGGGAAAAGCGGGGTGAATCGTCGCGCCCGGATAAAGGAAGCCGTCATACTCACTGGCCAGCGCCAGCGCCTGTGCATTGCCCTGTTCCAGGTCTTCCGCGGACTCGGCGAAGACCGCCCGCCAGGGGGTGAAGATGGCGGCATCGGTGCCGGCATCCCGCAGGTAGCGGACCGCTTTCTCCACCGTGTCGTTGACCGGCGCGTATATTTCCATGCTGGGCGAAGGCATGTGGGTATGGGCGTCGATAAGCATGATTATCCCTGGTATCTGGAATCCGACAACCAGGGGCAATGCCCCTGAAGCCGGTGCCGTGAAAGAACCACAAGCTCTGTAAAGGAACCATCCCTCATTCAATCGCCAAAAAGTCCGCTCGTTAAGCTTTCATCTATATGGGAAATACCTTTGTCTCATCATACCACAAGAAAAGGCTCTCCCTTACGCTTTAATTCAGACTGGTTATGATGAGTTCCATATGGTAAAATGTCAACATCCGCTCGATCAGTTCTACCAGGCATTGATTAGTAAGGCATTCGGCCAGTGGTTCCTATTGATGGATACATGGCATACTGATCTAAGCAATTCTCCAGGTGTCGGTCATGAGGTAACATGCTGAGGTACCTTACATCAGCAGATATGGTGACAATGAGGACGAAAGGTATGACCGAAGATGAGTTCGTGACTCTACTCGATTCGCTTTGCAGTTTACCGCATGAGACGGAATGGGCGGAGTTCAAGCACAATAAGGCTGAGCCGGAAGAGATCGGCGAATACTTATCAGCACTGGCAAACAGCGCGGGGCTTATAGGCAAACCTGTGGCATATATGGCATGGGGCATCGATGATATAACGCATGAGCTTATCGGAACGACCTTTCAGCCGCACAGAGTGAAGATCGGCAACGAAGAACTCGAAAATTGGCTCGCACGGCATCTTTATCCTCGTATCGACATGCAGATTGAGGAATTCTCGGTTGCAGGGAAGCCTGCAGTCCTCTTTATTATCCAGGCATGCCAGCATACGCCGGTACGCTTCAAAGACACGGAATGGATTCGCGTCGGCAGCTATAAGCATAAACTGAAGGATTATCCCGAAAAGGAGCGAAGATTATGGCTCCAACTCACCCAATCGCGCTTCGAGGATGGAGTGGCAATCAGCGAAGTCTCTGCCGATGAAGTTCTGCGGTTGATCGATTATCCTGGTTATTACGATCTAATGAAACGCTCACTTCCAGAGACGCGATCAACGATCATCGATCAACTCTGTGCCGAACGGATTATCCAGCCGGCATTCGGGAACAGATATGAAATAACCAACCTTGGCGCACTCCTCTTTGCAAAGCGGCTCTGTACTATCCCGAAGTTAGATCGTAAGGCAATCAGAGTAGTAGAATACAAAGGAAGCGATCGTATCAATCGCATCCGTGAACACCTAGATGACCGAGGATATGCGGTCGGATTTGCCAACCTTACAGCATATATTAACGACAGGCTACCCAGAAATGAGGTGATCGGTCAGGCTTTAAGGAGTGATGTGCGTATATATCCTGAGTTAGCCGTCCGCGAGTTACTCGCCAATGCGGCCATTCATCAGGATCTGACCGTCACGGGTGTAAGTCCACTAGTTGAGATATTCACGGATCGAATCGAATTTACCAACTCAGGTGAGCCGTTGGTTGAACCGCTGCGCTTTCTCGACGCACCACCGCGCTCGCGTAATGAGGCTATTGCCGCATTCATGCGCCGCCTTGGTATCTGCGAGGAAGTTGGCAGCGGGATTGATAAAGTCGTGTTCCAAGTGGAGCAATATCAACTGCCAGCACCGGACTTTACTATTCCTCCTGGGCACACGAAGGCGACTTTGTTTGCTCATCGTGATTTATCTCGGACGGATACTAAAGAGAAGGTGCGAGCGTGCTACCTCCATGCATGCCTTGAGTCGGTTTCTAACCGTCAAATGACAAATGCCTCGCTACGTCAGCGCTTTGGCATCGAGGAGAAAAACTATTCCATCGCCAGTCGCATCATCGCGGAAACGATAAAAGCAGGCTTGATACGACCTTATGATCCGGAGAACAGATCGAAGAAACATTCCAGGTACAGCCCGTTTTGGGAGTGATTCTTATGTGACCGTTATGTGATCCCAAGTCGCTAACAAAGATCAGGTAACACCATATGTAGTTATTACATTAGATCGCCGCGCTATATCTAATGTGACTGTTAAATGACGACCGGTAGTTGTAACAGTTTGATCAGCCAGGACATACCGTTATCACTCAATGCATTCCAAACGATTCCAATAAATCTCTATCCAAGGGGCAGATCCTTATACGGGCAAGGTCATCTTCCACCGGGTACTGATTCCAAGGTCTATACACAAGGAATTTACGGAAACGCCGGCGTCTTCTCCGGCAGGTATTCCGGTTTTGCCTCCCACCCGGCGGCGGGGGCGTAGAACAGCACCGGGGAGACGATGCCGCCGGTGCCGAGCTCATCCAGGAAAAGGTTGGAGACGCACATCACCACCGTATTCTCCCCACCGGGAACGATGGCGTCGGTGGCGTCAAATTCAAAGGGAAGGAAGCTGCGGCCATGGCTGACGCCGATCATTTTGCCGTTCACCCACACCTTCGCCTTCTCGTCCACGCCGCCGCACCAGAGAAACACGCGCCGGCCGCGGCTGCTTTCCGGCAGTTTCACTGTCTGGCGATACCAGGCCAGGCCCTTGTAGTAGCGCAGGCCCTGGTCGCTCCAGGAAAGACTGCCGGTTTTGAGCCGCTGCCAGCTTCCGCCCTTCAGGCCCGTTTTCCACCAGCCCAGCGTTTCGCCGACGCGGTCGGTGTCGAGCAGGAACTCCCACTCGTCGTTGAAGATTGCCAGCGCCTGATTGCCGCCGGTCACTCGTTTCGCGCCGTCTTCGGTGCATGCCCGGTAGAAACGGTCCATATATGACTTCGACAATCGCTCGTCCACCATGGGCGGATCATACGCGAGTAACGTCGTCAACGCCGCGTCGGCGCGGTCCAGCGCCGTTTTTGCCGCCGGCAGGTCGCCCTTCGCGCGGGCATCCAGCATGGCGACAAAGCCGTCCAGGTAGTCCAGCGTTACCGTCATCAACTGCACGCGCTCGGTATAAATGTTGTTCTTCCCGGCCAGCTTTCGCGCCTGGGTCAACAGCGCCCGCGCCTCCTTGCGCACCGCCGGCGGGTAGAAATGCGGCATATCCCACGAACAGCCGGTGTGATAATCGGCATCGCGCAGCGCTTCATCCAGCAGGGTGACGTATTTGCGCATCGGCTTTTGCGCGGGACCATAAAACGTCGCCGCGAAGTCATCCAGCAGCGCGTCCACGTCTGCGTCCGCGTTCCACATCAGCTTGGCGGCGATATACATGCTCGGCAGCTCGGTGGCCCAGTGGTGGAAGGTCTCCACGCGCCAGCCGGTGATGCCGGCCTGCTTGCCGAAGGGGATTTGCTCGCGCAGGCGATGCACCAGGATGAAGGGCAGGCCGGGGCAGGCCAGGTTGCTCCAGTAGCCGCGGTCCCACAACTCGGGGAGCAGCTTGCCCCATTCCACCGCCAGCCACTGGTAATATCCGGCCTCCGGGCAGAGCGGATTGTTCGGCCCGTGCACGCGGCAGAGGGTGATGGGCGCCAGCGCGCCGGTGATGCGCGGATCGGGCTTTTGCTTCACCGGCGGGCGCATGTAGGTGTGGTAGATGTAAAAGCCGATCTTCTTGTCGGGGAATTCGTCTTTGATGCCGGCCAGCACCTGGTTGAACAGCCAGATATACCGGTCGGTGGTAGATGGCTCACCGGAGAAGGGATCGTAATCGCCGCCGCCCAGCGCCCGGCAGTTCTCGCACTCGCAGAAGCCGCTCCCATCGTTAGGCCCCATGCCGATCACCCGCGCGGTCGGATTCTTGCGGAAATAATCGCGCACCGCTTCCGTCACGATTTTTACCACTTCGGGATTGGAGACGCAGATCTGCGAAGGCTGGCGCTGCCCGTTTACCAGCGCGAAATATTCCGGGTGGGCGGCGAAAAGGCTGGAATGAACCGGAACGCCATGGGCGGCGGGGAACTGCGGCCCGCCGCAGCGCAGCCGCTGCTGCCATTCGGGGTAGCCCATTTGGAAGTGGCGGGCCGGGAAGGAAGGCGCCTGTACGGTTCGCCCGATGTCCAGCATCAATGTCTTCGCATCCGGCACCACGGCGCCCAGCCGTCCGGGCATGAACCAGCGCACGCCCAGTTGCTCGAGCAATTCATAAGACGCGAACAGCGTGCCTTCACCCACTCCGGCCAGATGGATGGCATCCGGCATAACATCGAGCAGCAGCTTGCCTTCCATCGCTTTTTCCTTGAGCGCGGCCTGCTGGTTGCCGATAAGGAAGGATTGGCCGATGAAGATGGGCAATGGTTCGGTCTCCTCCGCCCGCCCCATCGTTTCGGCGGCGGTGACGGTTTCCAGCTTCGCTCCGGTGATCTGCCTGATGTAGTCGGTAATTTCCTTCGCTGCCTGCGCCTCGTATTCCGACGGCTCCGGCGCCAGCACCAGGATCGCCTTTCCCACGCCGTTTTCCACCAGCGTCACCCGCTCGGCGGCGAAGCCGGCAAGCGCCAGCGAAAATGCCAGGCATAGCACACCGGTGATTGAGAAAACGTGTTTCATTCCCTCTCCTTCTCCGCCAACCTTAAACACTGATTCGCTGAAACTCGTGCCGGCAGGGATAGCCGCGGGCGATGAGTAGATCGCGGCGAGTGCAATTGGCAATAAGGCTGTCCAGCGTGTGGCAGCCGCGTTTAGCGCCGGGGTGGCGGCAAATGCTCATCGCGCGTCCGGTATTGTGGATGCGCAGCAGATCCATGGCGGCTTCCTCGTCGATCCGGCCTTGCAGCCGTTCGAGCGCCTCCCGCATGGCGCGGGCGCGGACCGCCGTGTCGTTGCGCCACTTCGCCTTCGACTCTACCTGCTGGCCGCTTGCCGCTACCGCCGCCGCGCATTCATAATGATTGGCGCGCGCGATTGCCGTACTGGAGTAGTCATACGTCTTATGCAGTGGCCATCCTTCAGCGACACAGAGCGCCCCTTCCGCGTCCGCCAGGAAGAAGATGAAGCAACCGGCGTTGCGCGCCCGCTCCAGCGCGGCTACCGCCCCGGCTACCGAGGTTTGCGCCAGCACTTCGGCGATGACGGCATACGTCGGCACGCCGGGCAGCGGCTCGACCTTCGGAAAGACACCGGAGCTGGTCCACACCAGCGCCAGGCCCGCCTCATTTATGCCCGCCGATGCCCACAACCCCGGGTAACCGTAACACAGCATGCGCGGCAGGCCGGGCATCGACAGCCGCCATAACTGCGACCGGCCATACAGCGTGGGCGTCCAATCCCAGTTTTGCCCGATGAGGGTCTCGCCGCCTTTTGTCGCCGCGTCGGTGGCGCCGAATGCCGTGCAGTGGTGCATGTGCCCCAGCTCTTCGTGCAGTGTCAGCAGCACGGCCTCTTCCAGCTCGATCCCCGCGCCGTCCGCCATGCCACGCACGAATTGGCTCACGTTGTCCGAATACGCCTCGATCTCCGGCCAGCAGGCTCGCGCAAACTCCTGGTGTTTTATGCTTGGCTTGATCTGGTGGTGGAAGAAGCCGATAATCGGCTCCATATTGCGGCGACCGTATCCATGACCGATTTGATGCGGTTCGCCGGAAATTTCCCGTACAGGCAGCTCGGTGGGCAGCCGATGGATGGTATGCAGTGCCATATTGATAAATTACCATGCCGGCGGCGAGAAGTCCTGCCGGAGAAGATCATAGCGAATCTTTACCTCAAATCATTGAGTATGAGTGAAAGGCTTACCTGAGAACAAGGAATGAGAACGATCAAAAGCAGGAAATGACTTGCCTGCCGCGAAGGTAACACATGGCGCTGGTCGCCGAGAGGAGATATTGCCATGTATTTTTCCGGTATTTCCGACGAAGCCGGCTCGTCCATAGCGAAACAGATCGCCGCTCATAAAGAGCTGGGGTGGGATTCTCTCGAATTGCGGTTGATCGACGGCACCAACCTTACGCTGATCGATGACGCCGCCTTCGAGAAGGTATACGAGGCGGTCACCGCCGCCGGCATGACGGTGTGCTGCTTCGCGTCGGCGCTGGGCAACTGGAGCCGGCCTGTCCAGGGCGACTTTACTCTTGATATGAACGAGCTGAAGACCGCCATCCCGCGCATGCGGCGCTTCGGCACGAAATTCATCCGCATCATGTCCTGGGTGCAGGGCGAGGCGAGCGAGGACGAGTGGCGCGACGAAGCGGTGAAGCGGCTGAAGGTGATGGCGGCGATGGCCGCGGAGGGCGACATCACGCTGCTCCATGAGAACTGCACCGGTTGGGGCGGCGAGTCTCCGGAGCACAGCCTGGAACTGCTCGAACGGGTGGACAGCCCGGCGCTGAAGCTGATGTATGACACCGGCAACGTATTCGGCCACCGCCAGGACCCCATCGATTTCGTGACCAAAATCAAGGATCACGTGCTGCACGTCCACATCAAAGACGGCGGTCCCAAAGAGGATGGCACGGACGGTTACTCATATCCCGGCGAAGGCGTCTGCCGCGTGGCCGACGCGGTCCGCATCCTCTTTGAAAACGGCTATGACGGCGGCTTCTCCATCGAGCCCCACCTGGCCGCCATCGTGCACACCGGCGAGCTGGGCGGCGAAGCGCGCGAGCAGGCCATGTGGCAGAGCTACCTGGAATATGGCCGCCGCATGATGGCGCTGGTGAATAAGGCGAAAGCGGAAGCGAAAGTCAGCGTATAGTTTTTCACTACGAATGCATATTAGTTGGTCGGTACCATACAAAATAATCGGACCGATCAGACCGATCGGACCGATCAGACGAATCGTCACGGCGCCGTTTCGCGGAAGGCTAACCGAAAAGATTTCATTCAATAATGGATTTGAGGAGATTGTTACTCGAGTATTGCCTGCTTTGATCCGACCGATCGGTCCGATCGGTCGGATCGGTCCGATGATTATTATTGCGCAGACTAAACCAATTACGTCTACCGGCGAAAGTCTTATCACTTACCAATATCTTCATGGCTTCAAGTCTTGATGGTAATAGGAGTCATTATGTCCCCACGCGAGCGGGTGATGGCGGCGGTGAATCACAAGCGCAGCGATCGGATGCCGGCAGATTGGCAGTCGCTGCCGGAGGTTACCAACCGGCTGATCGCGCGGTTGGGGCTGCGGGACGAAGAGGAGCTGCTGCGGTACCTGCGCATCGACATGCGGCGGATCGGCTTTTCCTACGGCCTGCCGGACAGTGCGCCGGACGCGGAAGGATACGCGCGCAACATGTGGGGCATGCGCTACCTGCCGGGGAAGGTGATGCTGGACTCGGGAAGCGAAATCGATACCTTCACCGAGGACAGCACCGTCGATGAGGTCTACGCCCACCCCTGGCCTTCGGCGGATGACGTGGATTACAGCGGAATTTATGCGCGGTGCGAAAAGTACCACGACGAATACGCGACCTACGGCGGCGCGTGGTCGCCGTTCTTTCACGAGGTAAGCTGGCTGATCGGGCAGGAAAACCAGTTGATCTGGATGCACACCCGGCCCGATCTGGTCGAGGCGGTGACCGAATGCGTGGTCAACTTCGACCTGGAGGTGATGCGCCGCTTCCTGGACGCCTGCCGCGGCAAGCTGGACATCGTCTTCGTCGGCAACGATTTCGGCACCCAGCGCGGGCTGTATTTCTCTCCGGAGTTATACGACCGCTTCATGCGTCCCCCGCTGCGCAAGTTCTTCGCGCTGGCTCATGATTACGGGTGCAAGGTAATGCAGCACAGTTGCGGCTCGGTACGCGGCATCATCCCCTGGCTGATCGAGGACGGCGTCGATATCCTCAACCCCATTCAGATTCGCGCCGCCGGCATGAGCCTGGACAGCCTGGCGGGTGATTTCGGCGGCCGGCTGGCCTTCCATGGCGGCGTGGATACCCAGCACACGCTGCCCTTCGGCACGGTTGATGACGTGCGCGAGCAGGTGCGCTCGTACCGTGAGTTGACCGGGGAAGGCGGCGGATACCTCCTTTGTTCGAGCCAGGAATTCATGGCCGATATTCCGGATGAGAATATACTGGCGATGTATGAGACGGCAAGGGAGTAAAAAAAGCATAGGCTTTCCACGCGGTGGTTTCGATACGGCACAAGAGCTGTGGAAAGAATCAATCAGCTTTCCTGCCTACTCAACCACCGGACCGAGCTTGCCTGTTTTGGGCTTGAGAGCAAAATCTTCGCCTGATAACAAAAAACGAGATGAGAGAGCGACTGATGAAATATCTCACATTGCTAATGCTGTGTATTCTTGCCTCCGCCACTTTCGCCGTCACCCTGATAAAAGACGGCAAAGCGCTGTGCGCCATTTACGTCGAGCCGGCGGTAATGGAGGAGAAAGGCGCGCATCCGCGGCTGCGCGAGTCGGTGCAGGACCTGGCATTCTACCTGGGCAAAATGTCGGGCGCGCGGGTGGAGATCGTCACCGGTGAGCCGGCGCAAGGGGACGCGCGCGTGTATATCTTCATCGGCGAGTATGCCCGGCGCGCCTTCGGTGAGCCGCAACAGCATTCGCCGTGGAAGCAGGGCTGGCGGATGGTTATCACGGATAAAGCCGTCGGCCTGTTGGGCGAGTCCGATGAGGCAACCAGTTATGCGATTTACGAGGTGCTCGACCGGCTGGGCTGCCGCTGGTTCCTGCCGGGCGAAATGGGGGAGGATATCCCCTCCTTGCCCACTATTACGCTGGCGAACACCGACATCTCCGCCGTGCCGCCCATCCTGGGGCGCAACATCGGCGGCATGGATGTAGATTACCAGCGGCGAAATCGCTGCGGCGGTTTGCAGGTGCAGATCAACAACCTGGGCACCAGCCTGAAGATGTACCTGTCGAAGGAGGAGCTGGCGGCGCACCCGGCGTGGAACGCGGAGCTCGACGGCAAGCGCGAGGTGACCGGCCTTTATTGCTGGAGCAACCCGGAGGTGGCGGCGGCGGTGGCCAACAGCATCATCACCCGGCTGGACGCGAATTACACGACCTCCGTCACCCTCTCGCAGCCATACGGCGCCCGCTTCTGCGAGTGCCCGGCATGCAAGGCGCTGGATGCCGGCGACTGGTGCGAGCTGATGGATGAGCCCTCGATGACCGACCGTTATATCTGGTTTTGCAACCGCGTGGCGGAGCGGGTGACGAAGAAGTATCCGGACGTGCTCTTCGGCGTGCTCGCCAACATGAACTATATCGATCCGCCGGTGCGCGAGAAGCCGCACCCGAGCCTGGTGCCGGCGGTGGTGGCAGTTAACACCTGCCGCGCGCACGGCATGAGCGAGCCGGCCTGCCCATCGCGACAGGAGCTGCGCGCCATCATCGCCGGCTGGGGCAAGCTGTCGCCGCGGGTGATCGGTTATGAGTTCGCCTACAACCTGGCCGAGGTGGCGGCGCCCTACCCGCTGCTGCGCTGGACGGAGGACATCCCCTACCTCTTCGCCAACAACGTCAAATTCTGGATGCCGCAGGGGTGGGTGCAGGACGAGATGAAGAACCTGGAAAGCACGCTGCCTGGCGTTTACCTGGGCATGCGGCTGGCGTGGAATCCGGCGGCAAAACCGGAGGCGGTGCTGGATGAGTTTTACGCCCGCTGCTACGGCGCCTCCGCCGCTCCCATGCGCCGTTACTGGGAGACGGTGGACGGCGCCTGGCAGCAGACGCCGGAGCACGGCGGCAGCCATTTCGGCTTTTACCACCGCTTTTCGCCGGAAACGACTGCAGTCGCCCGCGCCGCGTTAAACGAGGCGCTGCACTCCGCGCGCACCGCCGCCGAATATCGCCGGGTAAAGCTGGCGGATGACGGCTTTGCCGGGTTCGAGCTGTATATGAAGATGCGCCGCGACCTGTGCGAAGGGAAATTCGCCACGCTGGAGGACGACGCCGCGCGCTGGGGGGCAATCTACCACTACCAGATGGAGCAATATCGCGGCAACGCGGCCTTCGCCCCGCTGGCCGCCGACTTCTTCGACTGGTTCCAGACGCCGCTGTACCGGGACGCCGCCCGCATCGCGAAGGAGGGCGTGCTGCTGGCCGGTCCCATCCCCGCCTGGCGCTTCCAGGTGGACCGCGAAAAACAGGGGGAAGACGCGGGCTGGAGCAAGCCGGATTTTGACGACGCTGCCTGGCAGCAGACCGACCCACGACGCGAAACCTGGGCCGACCTGGGCCTGTTCAGTTACTACGGCAGCGCCTGGTATCGGGCCCATGTGAACATCCCCGCCTTCCCCACCGAAAAGAAGGTCTACCTGTGGGTCAGCGGCGTGGACGACACCTGCCAGGTCTATATCAATGGCCGGCCCATCGGCGAGGTGACGGACTATTGCAAGCCGCTTTCCTTCGACATCACCGCCGCCGTCACCGCCGGCGAGAACCAGCTCACCATCAAATGCACCCGCTCCACCCTCAACGAGGTGGGCACCGGCGGGCTGCTGGGACCGGTGGTCATTTATCGAGAAAAATAGGAGCTATACCATGCGCATTTGCATTGTTGGTGGAACCGGTAATATCAGCACGAGCATCACGCGCCTGCTTATCGAGCAGGGGCATGACGTCACGGTGTTCAACCGCGGGCAGCGCGGGCGGGCGCCGGAGGGGGCGCGGGAGATCCATGGCGACCGTCAGGACCGCGAAGCCTTCGAGCGGGCCATGCAGGCGGAAAAATTCGACGCCGCCATCGACATGATCTGCTTCACCGCCGAGGACGCCGCCGGCAGCCTGCGCGCCTTCCGCGGGGTGGGGCAGCTCGTGCATACCTCCACCGTGTGCACCTACGGGATTCAATACGACTGGCTGCCGGTCACCGAGGACCACCCGCTGCGCCCCATCACCGATTACGGACGCAACAAGGCCGCCGCCGACGCGGTGCTCATGGAGGCGTATTACCGCGAAGGCTTCCCCGTCACCATCATCAAGCCCTCCACCACCTTCGGCCCGTCGTGGAACCTGCTGCGCCAGGTGGCGTGGGAGGCCGGCTGGGTGGACCGCGCGCGCAAGGGCAAGCCCATCCTCGTCTGCGGCGACGGCGGCGCCATCCACCAGTTCCTTTACACCGATGACGCCGCGCTCGGTTTTGCCGGCGTGCTGGGGAACGACCGCTGCATTGGACAAACCTACAACCTGGTTCGCCAGGGCTTCACCTCCTGGGCAGATTACCACCGGACCGCCATGCGCGTGATAGGCCGCGAGGTGGAGCTGGTAGGCGTGCCGCTGGCCGATCTGGTGGCGGCGGACGTGCCCAACGTCGGCATCTGCCGGGAAATCTTCGCGCATAATACCTATTACAGTTGCGAAAAGATCATGCGCGACGTGCCCGAATTCCGCCCGCAAGTCTCGCTGGAAGAAGCCATCCGCCGCGTCTACCAGGCCATGCAGCGCGAAGGACGCATCCCCGACTCGGACGCGGAGGATTGGGAAGACCGCCTCATCGCCGCGCAGCGGTCGGTGGCAGGCGCACTGGTCTGATAATGGAAGCAGGCGTAAATGGATTTATGGCGAATAGGTAAGACAGGCAGGAGGTAACGATGTATAAATTCCTCACCGCACTTCTGGTTATCTTCGCCATAATCGCGGCGCTGGCGGTCAGCATGCATGTCGGGCTGCGGATGATCACCTTGGCTTCGATCTTTCCATTATTTGATGAAGAAACCCCCCGGATTTTAGAGTTGAATACTTTAAGCCCGCAGGTGTCGTTAGCGGATAGCTGCTATCCGCTCAACGGACAGATTGCCCAACGAAAGCGATTAGCAGAGCTGCTGAAAACTCCTGACAAACCGCCCGCGGAAAACGATTCCCTCGGCCAGGCGCGGTATGCCGAATACGCGCGCCGGCTAGACTGGCAGGACCCTGATTACGAGCGGGTAATGCGCGAAGGCATGCGGCGCGACACGAACAACGCGCTCTACCATTACCTGCTGGCCTACCGCTGGATCAAGCTCTCTATCGAGGGGGAATACCGGAAGAATGATGCGCCGCCCGGCACCTACACCTACCGCGTGAAAGACCGCGCTTTACTCGACAATGCGATGAGGGAGCTGGTGACCGGTATGAATTTGCCGTTAAACAGCCGGCGCTACGACTTGCTATCTGCTCAGCTCGACGCCATGCCGAAGCCGCGGTATTGGGAGGAGCAGATTCGCGAAAGTTCCCAACTGGCGTCTGTGCTCTTCCCCGAGTTCGCGAAGATGCGCGAGCTGGAGCGAACCAATGGGTTTTACCTGTCGCTGCTGCTGGCCGAAGGCAAGCGGGCGGAGGCAGAGCCGTTTCTATACACCGGCAAGCGGCTGGCGATCCAACTGGCTGATGACCGTGTGCCCACGCTCATCGGCATGCTGGTCTCGCTCTCGATTCATGGCATTTGCTTGGAGCAAGACGCCGCCGTCTGCCGCCGGTTCGGCTATACGGCGGAGGCCGAGAAAATCGAGCGCCGTTTTGAGATGATTTCCGGGGGCGTGAAAGCCTGGAAAGATAGTGCCGGCGATGAATCGAAGCGCGCGCAATTCGATAAAATGTTGAAAAGGAATGGCGGAATATTAGCGAGCATCCTGCTGCCGGTATTTGGCAACAACCAGTCGATTTCGCCGCGGGAGATACGAACTTCCCGGCAGGTGGAAACCGCCTTCTTTCAGGGAATTGTCGTCTCGCTGCTGCCCATCTTTTTCGTCGGCTTGATTGTCTTTGGCGGGCTGAAGTATCTGCGCTGGCGGGTGGCGCTCGCCGGCGAGGAGGCGCCGCCGCATGATGCCCGGTTGACCGGCGCTGACTGGGCGCGGGTGCTGCTGCTCGGATTCCTCCTGCCGGTAGGGTTGTATGCCGTGGTAACCGGTTTACCCGCGCTCTTTCAATGGCAAATAGAGCTTCGTCTGGCATACTCCCTCCTGTCGTTGCTGACGTTGTTGCTGTTGATTTTGCTCTTAACCGTGCCGACGACGATGGCTGCAAACGTCATATGGCGCCGCAATATCGCCGCCGGCATTATCACTGTGCATGAACCGGTTGTTAGCGGCTTCATGCGCGGGCTGTCCTCGCTGCTGTCGCTATTCTGGAGCGTCTTCCTCATGCGGTCACTGTCCGTGCTGCCGACCTTTGCGGGAATTGTGCTGGCAGCTTCTATTCTGCTGCCGGAAGATCGCTTGCTGTTCGGAATCAACTGGGTCGGGCACCTGGTAATCCTGGTCGTACTTGTCAGTCTGGCCCTTTTACCCGCCCTCTGGGAGTGCAATCATCTCGACTGCGCCCAGCACTTCCTCTCCCTCTCCCGCGCGATGATTCCCGTCTATGCCGTCTTCGCGCTCTGCACGGCGGCGCTCTATCCGGCGCTGCTGAAACTTGAGAGCCATTACCTGCGCCAGGACAAAGTGACGACCACCATGCGCTCCGGCGACACCATTGCCTTCACGCAGGCGGAGGGGCGGCTGGTGCTGGAATTGCGGAAGACGGTGTTGGAGGGGGCGAGGCAACTGGAACTTGAGCAAGACGATGAAAAAGAAACCGAAAATCACCGAGGCGTATCGCACGGCGGGCGACGATGAGATTTACGCCATGCGGGACGAGGAGACAGGTGTCTCCATCACCGTGGTGCAGCGGCGGTCCGGTCCTTTTGCGCTGAACTGGCGGGGCATCCTGTGGGGCGTGCTCCTCGTTTCGCTCCTGCTCGCTCTGCTGCCGCTGCTGTTCTGGCTGGGCGAGCGGGTGTATCACCTCACCACGCTGCTGCCGAAAACCTGGCAGCCCTTCGTGCAGGCGCTGACCGGCCTGCTGGCGGCCATTTTCGTGATCTACTTCGTCATCCTCCATCCCCTGCATATGCTGCGCCTGTTCATTGGCGCCGGCAAAGAGCTGGTCGAGCGCAGTCTGGACTGGCGCAAACGCAGCCGTGACAGGCGCGACCCGCATAGCCTGGATAGGGCGGTACAGGAGATCAACACGGCGATGGGCTGGAAAGATGAGGAAAATTCGGATGAATCAGGTTGATGCGTGAATCAGCAGTATAAGGAGATCATCATGCGTTCATTCGAAGCTGCCGAAGGCGATATCACCGCCCCCCTGCAATCCGTCCTCGACCAGGGTCCCGGTATGGTGCGGCTCGGGACGGGGGAGTTCCGCTGTGCCGGTTTGCGCATACCGGAAGGGGTGATGCTGGTTGGCGAGGGGGCGGCGACGGTATTGCGGTTGGGAGACGGAGATACGATCATACGGCAGCAGGATGTGGGGGATTGGGCGCTGCGCGACCTGGCGCTGGCGGGGAACGCGGAAGGCGACTGGACGGAACGGGAAGATCGGGGAGAACGAGGCATCGATATCAGCGGTTGCTGGGGGTACGACATCTCCGGCGTGACGGCGCGGGATTTCCACGGCGCCGGGATCCGTATCGCATATACCGCTCTTTTCACCGGGCAGGCCCCCTTCTGCAACGGCGGCAACCTGGACCGCGTAACCGCCCACGGCTGCCACGCCGGCCTCATCTTCGACACGCGCGGCGAATACCTGAACGCTGTCGCCATCTCCGCCTATCACAATGTGACAGGCGTGGTCATCCATGCGGGCAACGTGAAGCTGACGGGAAGCAATATCTGCTCGAACATGGACGGCATCCTCATCGAGGATCACGAGAACGGCTCGCATGGGGCGCTGGGCAACTGCCTGGTCAACCACAACAGCCGGCACGCCCTCTGGTGCCGGAACGCGCAAAACGGCATGACCGTCGCCAACTGCTGCTTCTTTTACGGCGACATCACGCTGGAGGACAGCCACGGCATCGTCATCGGCGGCGGCGAAATCTGCTGCAACCTCTTCGTCCGCGGCGCAGGCGCCCACCGCCTCGCCGGCAACTACGTCATCCCCCACCCCGGCATCTGCGACCGCTTCGAATTCACCCCGGCGACGATGCTGGAAGGGAATTTCACGGCGGAAGGGGCGTGGGAAGGGAAGTGGTGAGTCGTGTGTAGTGAGTAGTGCTGGTCCGGTGGTTGAGTAGGCAAGTAAGCTTTCCGGTTCTTTCCACAGTTCTCGCGCCGTATCGAAACCACCCCTGCGGCGGTACTCCGCCGCAGGGTTACAGAACGAGTGCTAAACGCGTGGTGGTTGAGTAGGCAGGAAGGCCTTCCGGTTCTTTCCACGGTTCTCGCGCCGTCACGAAACCACCCCTGCGGCGGTACTCCGCCGCACGGTTACAGAACGAGTGCTAAACGCGTGGTGGTTGAGTAGGCAGGAAAGCCTTCCGATTCTTTCCACAGTTCCCGCGCCGTATCGAAACCACAGCGAATATTGGTAGGCTTTCCTATATCTACGGTGGTTGAGTAGGCAGGAAGGCCTTCCGATTCTTTCCACAGTTCTCGCGCCGTATCGAAACCACCGCGGGTAGCAATAAACCTTGGGTGAACGGGCATTATGAGCGCGGTGGTTTCGATACGGCGCGGTAGCAGCGGAAAGAATCGAGAGGCATCCCTGCCTACTCAACCACCGAACCGGCACGACTCACGACTCACTACTCACTACTCCCCACTCGCCACTCGCCACTCCCTTCTCACTTCTCACTTCTCACTATTCACAATCCCCCCTCGCATTCTTGTCGCGAGTCTGGTATAGTTTACCGGTTAGATCAACACGTTCCTCGTCCGGCGGCGGCGCCTTCGGGCAGGAAGTCCCTGGAGCGTGCGCATGCGATTTCCGATGGTAAAACCCGGCCTCCCCATGGCGAATCTGCTCACTGGCCGCCAGGCCAATCAGGGATTCCGCGCCCCCGTGCGTGTCGATCGGCGCACGAAAAACCTCACCCGTCGTCTGCGCCCCGGCGAAATTGCGGTGATCGACCATATCGACCTGGATGGGCCGGCCGGCGAGGCGTTGGCGGCGCGCCGGGCCGGCGCGGTGATTAACATGGCGCCCTCCATCAGCGGGCGCTACCCAAACCGCGGCCCCGAAGTGCTGCTCAACGCCGGCATCCCGCTCATCGACAATGTCGGCGCCGACCTGATCGACCTCCTGGTCGAGGGAGAGGAATTGACGCTGCGCGACGGCGCCGTGTATCGCGGGGAGGAGCGCTTGGCTGTCGGGCAGGTGATGACCCCGGAGCGCCTGGCATCCGAGATCGCGGCGGCGCGACGCAACCTGGAGGTCGAGCTACGCCGTTTCGTGCGCAACACGCTCTCCTACGTCGAGAAGGAATCCGGCCTGCTCTTCGAGGCGGCCAACCTGCCGAACTTCCATATCGACTTACGCGACCGGCACGTGCTGGTGGTGGTGCGCGGCGAAGGCGCGCGCCAGGACCTGGGCGCCGTCCGCGGCTACATTCGCGAGCGCCGACCCGTGCTTATCGGCGTGGACGGCGGCGCCGACATGCTCCTCGAACAGGGCTTCACCCCGGATATCGTCTTCGGCGACATGGACAGCATCAGCGACCGCGCCCTCTGTTGCGGCGCCCAGCTCATCGTGCACGCCTATCCGGATGGCCGCTGCCCCGGCAAGGCGCGCCTGGACGCGCTGGGCCTCGAGTGTCAGGTGCTGCCCGGTCGCGGCACCAGCGAGGATGTGGTATTGCTGGCGGCCTACGAAAAGGGCGCCGAGCTCATCATCGCCGTCGGCACCCACTTCAACCTGATCGACTTCCTGGACAAAAACCGCAGCGGCATGTCGAGCACCTTCCTGGTGCGCCTGCGCATCGGCTCCCGCCTGGTGGATGCCAAGGGCGTCAGCCGCCTCTACCGCGTCTCCTATCCACTGTGGCATCTCGTTCTCATGATCCTCGCCGGCATCGCCGCCATCGCCCTCATCTTGCTGCTCTCCCAAGAAGCCCGCGCCTTCCTCCAATTCCTCGTCATGCGCCTGCAGCAAATGCTCGGGTTTTAGTTTTGAGTTTTAAGTTTTAAGTTTTGAGTTATCCGGTCTTTCTGGAGCAGTTCATCGAAAGACCGGATAACTCAAAACTTAAAACTCAAAACTTAAAACTCAAAACTCAAAACTTTCTACAGACTGTAATGTTTTCCGCGTCAGCGATGACTGAGCAAGTAGAACCCGATCCGCGGAGGTGAGTCGCATGGACGACAGTTCGCTGATTGAGGCCACGCTGGCGGGCAACGTGGAGGCATTCGGGACGCTGGTGAACCGTTACCAGCACATCCTGGTCGCTTCCGCGCGGCACCTGACCCGGAACGCGGAGGACGCGGAGGACCTGGCGCAGGAGGCGCTGGTGGACGCCTACCGCAACCTGAGCGCCTTGAAGGATCACACGAAGTTCCGCGCCTGGGTCTTCGGCATCCTCCGCCACAAGTGCCTCACCTACCTCCAGCAGCGCAAACCCGAGTCGCTGCCGCTATGCGACGCCGAAGCGCTGCCTGCCCCGGTCGTCGAGACAGGGGCGGAACTGGCGGAGCTGCTCGACGGCCTGCCCGTCGCCTACCGCGAAATCCTCGCCGCGCGCTACGTGCAGGAATTGAGCTACGAGGAG
>Ga0172369_10002557_pt1 | contig 24867 bp, 18 predicted proteins | sample LakKiv25m_FD_114539 | JGI IMG/M metagenome (GOLD analysis project Ga0172369, IMG submission 114539) | Freshwater microbial communities from Kabuno Bay, South-Kivu, Congo - kab_022012_11.25m | ecosystem: Environmental > Aquatic > Freshwater > Lake | place: Democratic Republic of the Congo...
ATCATTATGCAAATTGTCGTTTGATCCAATCGAAAATCATCATCTTTGCTGAAGCAATATTCCAAATTGTAAAAGTTAATTCCCGATCAACAATACCAGATAATTTAAAAAACATTTATTCGTGGAGTCCCATGACATTCTGGTAAGCGTATGCTGCCTTACTTATAATCATAACGATTACATCAGGCATGCCATTGATGGTTTTTTAGAGCAAAATACCCGTTTTCGTATCGAAATTATCGTCCATGATGATGCCTCGACCGATGGAACCACAGAAATTATCAGACAATATGCCATAGAATACCCGGATCTTTTTCGGCTGGTTTTGCAAAAAAAGAACCTTTTCAGCTCCGGGACAAGTATTTTAAAAATCTACGAAAATCATGTCTTTCCCCTTGCCAAAGGCAAATACATCGCCATCTGTGAAGGGGATGATTATTGGACTGATCCCCTCAAACTTCAGAAACAGGTCGACTTCATGGAACAAAACACCGATTATGCGGTTTGTTTTCATAACGTTGGCTTTACTGGGGACAGGCAAACGGATTTTTACGAACACATCAACTATTTCAACCATCTGTTTCGCGAACGGGAAAATTTTGGGTTTGATGATCTTGTTACGGATAATTTCATTCCAAATTGCTCGACACTTTACCGGAACTCACTCCAAGCATTTCCTGATTTATTTGCGGATTGCATTTTCCCCGACTGGCCATTGCATATCCTGTATTCAAAGACAGGAAAGGTACATTATATCAACGAAATCATGGCCGTTCATTATAAACACGAACGGGGCTTGTGGGAAAGCGAATCGTTGGAAAGCAGGTACCAAATGATTTATCGGTTTTATATTGATTTACTCCGGATTGCGCCTTTTGAATCTTATCCCATCATTTTTGAATCTCTTAAAAGGCATACCAATGGGATCATTGTACCGGATATCGACGAGATATTTCGTCTTGGCTTTGACCTTGGAATAAAAAAAGAAAAAGAAATTACCGACACTCTGCAAAATGATCTGGACCTGATTTTTAACTCGAAATCATGGAAGGCTTCAAATTTTATTCGAATAAAAGCAGAAACTATTTTCCCTAATGGTACCAAACGCAGGAAAGCTTTAGCAGGATATTATCGCATCTTAAAGAAAGCATTCCATAGACTGGAAAAAAAATCACAAACAACTCACGACCTTGCACTTCAAAAACGATCAGGTATTTATAAAATATTTTACTTCAGATTTATAAATATCAAACCCTGGCCATCAGGTAATCCCCTGGTTAGTGTAATTATTCCGAACTTTAATTACGGGAAATTTATTGGAGAATCCATTGATTCGGTACTTAAACAGACTTTTAAAAATTTTGAAATCATCGTCGTTGATGGCGGTTCAACCGATCCTGAGACAATAAAAGTTCTAAACCAGATTAACCATCCGAAAATTACAGTGCTGTTACGTGAAGGCCGGCACCTGGTTGGCGACAACAGAAATTACGGGATTAACCGAGCTTCAGGCAAATATATCTGTTGTCTTGATGCAGACGATTTGGTTGATCCTACCTACCTCGAAAAAGCCCTTTTTTATCTCGAAACATACCGGTACGACGTGGTTTATCCCTGGGTGCAGGCATTCGGAAGATCAAACACTTTATGGAAAACCACAACACCAGTTTTTGAGGAAATGGCTTCACAAGGAAATCCAGTTGCAACTATTGCGGTTTTTAAAAGGGAGGCATGGAAGACCTGCGGAGGCTATAAAGACTGGCCGGTTGGCCCCGGTCACATTCCCGAGGATTGGGAATTCTGGACCAGAATGGCAGGCTTTGGGTTCAGATTTAAACATATCCCGGAACCGTTGATGTTGTATCGGGTACACGAAAATAGTCTGACCGATTTATGCGGGACATCTCATGAAACCCAACTAAAGATTATTCGATCCGAAAATAGCATCCTGTTTCAACAGAAGTTCCAAAAGATTCGCGCCCGAAATAGCAAAAGGATCTATTTTGTTAAAAATCCATTTGTTAATCTGACACAAACAAAAACCCAGAAAAACATTCTTCTTGCCCTTCCGTTTATGATTACCGGAGGTGTGGATACATTGCTTCTGAATGTTTTTTCCCGCCTGTCGGAATCCTACCGAATTTCGATCATTACAACAATTGAAACGCCTGAAGAATTTGGTGATAACACCCCAAAATATCAAAAAATCACCCGGGAAATTTACAAACTGCAGAAGTTTCTTGGGAATGAGGAGCAGATGAAGAAGTACATTTTATATCTGCTTGAGGCAAAACAAATCGATGTTGTCTTCATTGCGGGTTGTGAGTTTATGTATCATTGTTTACCGGCTGTAAAACCAAAACACAAAAATCTGAAGGTGGTCGATTTTCTGTTCAACGAAACCGGACATATTGTTAATAACAGGAAATATGCCCGGTTAATCAACATGAATATTGCTGAAAACGAAACCATCCGGAAGCTGTTGATACAAACCTACAACGAAAATCCGAACAAAATCCGGTTGATACCAAATGGAATTCATATAAACAGGTTTATTCCCATATCTGACAAAAATAGCCTCAAAACGAAGTATGGACTTAATGAAAACTCTTTTCAGGTGTTATATCTCGGCAGGTTTTCGGAGGAAAAAAGGCCAAAAGTAGTTATCGAAATTGCAAAAATATGCCACGATCATGGAATTGTATTTTTCCTGGCAGGAAATGGCCCACAGTTCAACGAAACCATTGATCTGATAAAACGGGAGAATTTGGAATCCAACATTAAAGCGCCAGGTTTTGTTGATAGTATCGAAATTTTGTCGGTTACTGATGTACTGATTTTGCCGTCCATCATTGACGGACGACCAAATGTAGTTCTCGAAGCATTGGCAATGGGTATTCCTGTTATTGCTTCCAATGTTGGGGGATTGCCATCACTTGTCATCGACGGTTATAACGGTTTTTTGATTGAACCCGCCGACCTGAGCAGCTTTGCCGAAAAAATTATATTACTGAAATCCAATCCGGAATTGCAAAACACGATGGGTTTGAATGCCCAAAAGTATGCCCGGGAATTTTTAGATGATAAACCGATGCACGAGCAATACTTAAATTTAATGAAAGAACTCCTGGAAGAAAAATCAGGTCCGAATAATGGTTGAGATATCTGTAGTTAGCCCCTGTTACAATCATGGAAAATACATCCCTGAAATGCTGGAGTCGGTAATGAATCAGACTTATCAGAATTTTGAGGTGATCATTGTAAATGATGGCTCAACGGACGACACACGGAATATTTTGGATAACATATTTTTAGTCTGTTATTGAAGTATCACCTTCAAGTATCTCGTTATCGCAACACAAGAATTTAGTTAGCTTTTACTGCGACATTAAAACATAGGATTTTTTACAGCCCATGAAAACAAAAAATATTCAGGTAATCAGGTTGAATTCTGAACATTATAAACAATGGGACAACTTTGTGGATGAATCACCACAAGGCGATGTATTTTGCTACTCGTGGTGGCTCGAGGCGATTACAAAAGGGAATTTTAAAATTTTCGCCATTTTCGAAAAGGATAAAATTTTGGCAGGCATTCCATTGGCTTATTATTTCGGAAAAATCAACGAGCCGCCGTTAACTCGAACACTTGGCCCGCTTTTTAGGAACCTTCAACATCTGTCGGAACACAACAAAACCACCCTTCAAAGGCAATGGCTCAATCTGCTATTCGATCAAATTCCAACAGATGAATTTGAACAGTTTTGTACTTCCCACAATTTTACCGACTGGTTGGTTCTCCGTTGGCGGGGACTGAAACAAATGACCCGCTATACATATTTAATTGTTTATAAAGAGAAAAGTAAATCAGAACTTTGGTCCTTATTAAGCAGAGGCAGAAAAGAAACCATCACCAAAGCAAGGAAAAATAAAATCTCAGTAAAAATTACCAATGATCTTTTCCAATTTTATGAACTCATCCTCTTAACTTATCAAAGGCAGGGGATAAAGTTTTGGTTTTCATTCGAAGACTTTAAGCTACTAGATGATGAAATTGCTAATAGAGACAGACGCAGGATTATCACAGCCTTTGACGAACAAAACCATGCACATGCAGCCATTTATCTTGTTTATAATCAGAAATCGGCATTTGCCCTATTAAGTGCCGGCAATCCTCAATTCAGGCATCTTGGTGGGCATACGCTTGTGATGTGGGAGGCTATAAAATATTTCTATGGCAAAGTTGACTATTTCAATTTTGGAGGCTCAGACATCGAGCGGATAGAGAATCACTTAAGAGGTTTTGGAGGAATAATAACGCCTTACTTTCATATTTATAAAGAAAAGCCCATTGTTCAGGTAAAGGAAATAACAAAAGAAATTGAAGTCGTAAAAGAAATTCCGGTCATTCCCCCTCTGCCTCCGGATGATTGGAAGTACCATGTTAATCTAATTTCTCAACATAGTTGGTTGTTGGTAAAAAAGGCCTTGTACAAAATCAATATCCGGTTCAGTGAACCTATAAAAGTGAGTGTGATAACACCATGTTATAATCATGGGAAATACATCCATGAGATGATTGAATCTATTATAAAACAAACATATCAGAACTTTGAAGTAATTATTGTAAATGATGGCTCAACGGATGATACGGCTGATATCCTTAATGGGATTAAACATAAAAAAATAAAGGTAATTCATACCGAAAACTTTGGACCTGCACATGCACGCAACCTTGCCATAAATCTTACGAAAGGGGAATTCATTATAAATCTGGATGCTGACGATAAAATTGCACCATGCTTTATACAAAGATGCGTCGAAATAATGACTTCCCGATCCAATGTGGGAATTGTTTATAGCAATGTGGAACTTTTCGGCTACAAAAATGAGCCTTTCGTTTTGCAGGATTACAGTTTCGAAAACATGCTTCGCGCCAATTGCATTATAGCAAATGCCTGCTTCCGCAGATCGGATTGGGTAAAAACAGAAGGTTACTCATCGGTCATGAAATACGGCTATGAAGATTTTGACTTTTGGCTTTCAATCCTTGAACTGGGACGCGATATTTTTCAAATTAAGGAATACCTGATATTTTACCGCACGTATGAAAAACAGGAAGCAAGCCGATCAGGACGGCGTAAGCGAAGACCTGATCAAATGGAAGAGGCAATTGTTCAGGCATTTCAGCGGCACAAAAGACTGTATGAAAAAATTCCTCACATTTACAGTGAGTTTTGTGAAATAGAGGATCAATTTAAGCTAAAAAAGGAACAACAGCTAAAAGACCCAACCCATCCCGTTTTTAGTATTATCACACCGACCAATAATCGTCCGAAACTTTTAAAACGGGCCATCGAAAGTGTTCTCGGGCAATCATTTTCGAATTGGGAACAAATAATTGTAGATGATGCCAACGACCCTGAAACATCTGAAATTGTTACAGGAATGAATGACCCACGCTTGAAATATGTAGTTCATGAAATGCCCAAAGGAGCAGCCGGAGCATATAATACTGGCATTCAAAACGCTCGCGGACGTTTCATCAATTTTCTGGATGATGATGATGAGTATTTATCGGGTATCCTCGAAAAAATCTACAATTCATTTGAAGAAGCTACAAATAACCCGGGTTTCATCTGGACCGGGATAATAAGAGTTCAGGATACTGAAAATAGGGAAGAAACGATCAGATCACAAGTTTGGCCTGCTGATTTTAATTCTCGCGAAGAAGGCCTGATGGTTTCGACTGCTATCGGAAATGGATTCGGCCTGAGTGTAAAAAAGGAATGTGTGGAAGCTATTGGCCTGTACGATGAAAATCTCGTGGTCGGTGAGGATACAGACTTTATGATCCGGCTCTCTGAGAAGTTTAACTTTCGTTCCGTACCCGAAATTCTGGTCAAAATCCATCATCACGGAAGCACCCAACTCACTCACAAAAAATATAGTAAACTAAGATGGGACAGTTATAAACGCATACTCAACCGACATTTCGATTTTCTTTCCCAGCATTGGGATACATTGTACATACACAACAATGTGTTTAGTAATCTATGTTATCAACTGGATGAGAAAAAAGAAGGAAGAAAGTCTTTGTTGCGATTAATTATTAACTTCCCAACACGAAAGATCACATGGCTCGATTTGTTTAGTTATGAAAAATTTGGCACGGATTACAATAATAGTAAAATCAAGAATTGGGTAGGGAGGTATAAAATTTTGTTATTATCGATTGGAAGATTTGGAAACACAATTAAAAATGCCGTGTTCTATTTTATAAATATCCCGGCTTCTTCACTTAATACTATGATGCATGAAAGTGAAAAAATTTCTCAGCGTATCAAGGATCGAAAATTCCGTTTGGAAAGGAAAAAGCCTATTAAAACCATGGACGAATTCCGTAAAAATTATGATAACATCCCATTTGATTTACTAGTGCAAAAGTCGAATGTATGGCTTTACCAAAACCCCGAACAGTTCGGTTACACTCTACCCCATGTGCAAAGCTGGATAGATAGCTTTGTTCCTAACCCTGCTTTTATTCTCGAAATTGGTGGCTGGCGAGGCGATCTTGCCTATACCATTCTAAACGAAAATAATTCCATTCATTGTTGGGATAACTATGATGTTATTTCCGATAGCTCAACCCAGAAATGCCTTGATTTACGTTATCACCACATTCCACTAAAGGATTACATCTGGAATCTTAGAATCGACGATAAATACAATGCTCTTATTGCTACGCACATGATTCAGTGCATCAAATGGCACGAATTGGTGGACCTTATCCAATGGATATCCGGAAATATCCAAACAGTCCTATTCGAGGCACCTCTTGTAAAATCAGCCGAAAATTATAATTGGAATGGACATCATTCAACACATGTACTTGAGAAAGGTTGGGAACAAGTCATCATTGAAATGCGCAAACACAATTTCGTTGAAGTTTTTTCCGAAAAAGATACTGTGATTTTTATAAGAGATCAACGAAACTAACCTTATTGAATACTATTAAAAACGCCGGGTCCAGGTTAGTGATCAAAGATTCTAAAGAGTCAGAATTTTCCAGCGAATAAAATTATGTTTAGCAAGGAAACTCCCCATTAATTGTACGATTTACCCGACATATTACATATTTCGTAATAGATGTATAGCCTAAAGAGTGAAATAGGAAATATCATCTTGCTGTTTCACCTCCTTTCTCGCCGATAGGTGATTAATCATAAAAATAACATTAATATCACAAATACGCCATTACCAGCTTTGTCAAAATGATGGGTTTTTATGATATCAATTGGTGAAAAATACCGAACATTCGCAAATTCTTACAACAAATCTTTATGCATTTAAAAAACAAGAAAGGTGTATCTGCTGTACTCAGGGCAAATCCTGAAAAGAATTCAAATATTGAAGGGTTTCAAAATAATAGTGGCCAGATTTTCCGGCTCGCCATATCCAATGTCCAATTACTATTTTTATAAACGACCTGTTCCACTGAAATTGTGCTAATCAATGATACTGCAAAAATTCATTTTTGGATCAGTTGGCTATTTGTCCGACAACTACCTGAGTTCAGTTTATCATCTTAACCCTAAAACTTAGCATACCCTAAAATTCCTTAATAATATTTAATGAAAAAAAATCACACAACCTGGCTGGTCTTAGATCTTTTTGCCTTTAATCCTGAACCGGGAAGCAAATCAGGTACCTTAAAAATATCGGGGTGGTATCATAATCCTACTTTAGTTGACAAACCACTGGTAAAAGTCGTTGCCGGAAGCGAAGCAATCGGAGCACTTAATTTTTGTCTGAAAAGACCCGATGTTGAAGCAATTTATGGGAACCTTACCTACAATCCGGGATTCAATGATAAATTTATAATCAGCAAAAAGTTAAGAACCATTCGGTTTGTCGATGCCAGGTCAGGAAAAGTATTAAAGTCGAGAAAATGCTCATGGATTGATTCTGATCGTTATAACACAGCGAAAAATCCTTTCCTGATGGTTTACCGGAAACTTTTCCTCGATGATTCGATCAAAAATCTGTTTTATTTCGGGAAAATCACAGCCCAAATAAAGTATCGGTTTAATCATAAGAGCCAGCCGGAACAAACCCCATTTGAATCCTACCTGCAAGGACCGGTAATGACAGATTCAGATGCCTGGATCGAGCACAACAAAATTACCGGGAGGGTGCAAAAATTACTCAGAAAAGCTGCCCTGGAATTTACGTATCAGCCTAAATTCAGTGTACTGATGGCAGTGAATAACACCGCTCCGGAGTGGCTCAGAAAAATGGTAAAATCTGTCGACAACCAGATTTATTCCAACTGGGAAATTTGCATTACCGACGATGCTTCAGAAAATGCAGAAACTGTCGAATTCCTGGAAGAATTGAAAACAGACTCCCGGATAAATGTCCGGTTTCAAAAAACATTTGGAGGAATTGCCTGTGCAACAAACAGTGCAGCCGAAATAGCTTCAGGTGATTTTTTTGTGTTTTTGAACCAGGGCGATTTGCTCGAACCTCACGCGCTTTTTGAATTTGTCCATTTATTACAAAAATTACCTGATCTGGATTTGATTTATGGTGATGAAGGAAAGATTACCACTGATGATAAACGATATGATTTATACTTTAAACCTGATTTTTCACCAGCCTTGTTGTTGGGTTACAACTATATAGGCCATCCTCTTTGTATACGGCGCAACATCTTTGAGTCCGCAGGAAAATTACGTCAGGGTTTTAAATTCGCCTGGGATTACGATCTGATGTTGCGGGCCGTCGAGAAAACCAACCAAATTTCGCACGTCGCCGGAATCCTATACTATTCAAGAGTACTACCAGATTCAATTGGCCTTTCAATAAACGACAAATCCGGGATTTGTACTTCCGCAAAAAAAGCCCTGGAAGAGTACTTTATCAGAACCGGCAATATTCAGGATATCTACCGCCCTGATTTTGCAATTAAAGATTCCTTGCCAATTTTCCAGATAAACGGTAGAGATTCTGGCCCTGAAGTTGATATCATCATCCCTGCCAAAAACAGGTCAGGAATTACAAAGCGTTGCATCGATTCGATTCTGCAGAAAACAAGCTATAAAAATTACAGGATATTGCTCATCGATAATGATTCAGATGATCCTGATTCGGTCGAATATTACCGGTCGCTGTGCAATAGGCAAATCCGCATAGTAGCAATTCCAGGCAGGAACAGTACGTTTTCTTTCAGCTATCTGATGAACGAAGCCGTTAAATATGCCACTGCTCCTTACATCCTGTTCCTGAATAACGACACGGAAGTGATTGAGCCACATTGGCTCAGCCGGATGATGGCCTATATGGCTTTTAATAATGTTGGTGCAGTCGGGGCTAAACTCCTTTTCGAAGATAAAACCATCCAGCATGCAGGTATTTTTTTAAATTATGGCATCGAAAAAATGCCTCATCACGAATTTTATGGTTGGCATTCAGAAACTGTAACTCCATTTTTCAGAGCAGAAGCAGCCGCTGAAAGAATTGCGGTAACAGCAGCTTGTATGCTTACTTCGAAAAATGTATTTATTGAAAATGGCGGTTTCGACGAAACAGACTTTCCTGTGTCGTACAACGATGTCGATTATTGTCTTCGGTTATATAGTAAAGGTTTCCGGACTATTTATTGTGCAGGTGCCGAATTGATACATCACGAAGGGATGAGCCGCGAAGGGGGACCGACACTTCAGGAAATTAAGGCATTCCGGACAAAGTATCAAAATTTCAATGATCCTTTCGTTAACATCAACTTTAAAAAGAATGTCTCCTGTGAAGTTTCTCCTGAATCCACTTGCTGTTTCAACGAACTCCTGAACAAGCCCCGAAAGCTGCTTTTCTATTCGCATAATTTTAATTATGAAGGCGCCTCCAGGGTAATTTACAATATTGCCTGTGGCTTACAGCAGAAAGAAAAATACGAATTAAGCATGATTTCTCCATATGATGGCCCCGCACGAAATATGCTGGAAGAACATGGCATCAGGACTCATTTTTATACAGACCTTAATAATTTCCCCGTGGAAGCCCTTTATGGAGAAATATCCGGCTTTCAATTTCAAACCGAAAATATAACCAGCCTTTTACAACAGGAAAAGCCTGATGTTCTTTTCGTAAATGTCCTGAACAATTACCATGTGGTTAATATCGCGGCCAGGTTAAAAATACCGGTAGTCTGGATGGTTCATGAATCCTTCGACCCTGGAGTTTATCAAAGACGCATTCCCCACTTCATCCCTAATAATTTTATAAATGCGTTTAATCAGGCAGCGTCAGTAGTTTTCTGTACACCTTTTTCACAGCATTTATACGAACAGTTTAACTCAAAAAATAACTTTAGGGTGATCCGGAATGCACTCAGTAAGCGATTCAGAACTTTAAATTTAACGGATGAACTAAAGAAAGAAAAGAGGATGGAACTGGATATTCATCCCGATGAGCTAATGGTATTGAATGTCGGAATCATCTCAGAACATAAAAACCAGGAACTGCTTGTTAATGCGTCAGCATTGCTAAAAAACGAAAAGATTAAATTTTTCCTGGTGGGTGCAAGGGAAAATGAAATGTATTTGCAAAAAATCACCAATCTGATTCATGCCGCCGATCTTGGCAAAACCGTAATACTCATCCCCGAAACAAACGACATCGATAACTATTATGCTGCCGCAGATATCTTTGTTTTCACCTCGAAAAATGATACCTATCCGCTTGTAATTCTTGAGGCAATGGCATTTGGATTGCCCATCATAACCACGCCCATTAACGGGGTAAATGAGCAGGTCAGGTTTGATGTAAATGCGCTCAAAATGCCTTACTCAAATCCGGAAATACTTGCGGAACAAATCCGGAAACTGGAAGAAAATAAAGAGCTTCGTAAGGAAATGGGGAAAAATTCCAGAATTATTTTTGAATATCTCGATACCTTCGATGAAATGATAAATGCTCATGAACAGGTGATTATAAGCGCCTGGCAAGGTTTTGAAACAAACAACTGAAAGTAGGGAGAAGTCTGGCAGACAAGTATGATAAACAATGTTGGAAATTTTTAGAATAAATAGAAAATTCCGGATATAATGTCTGAGAAAAGGAATTTCTTTACCAAAGGAACTGAAATATACTTTGTTTATGAAATCAACTTTTTCATATCAGTTCAACAACTGCTTATAAAAAAAGCCATAAGAACAACTGCCAATGTTTTGTAAATTCATCAATCCGTTATTTTTGCAAAAAAGAACATAAACGAATGTCTTCAGCAAAGTTTAATTTCCTGATGATAAAAATTGGTTGGAAAATCAATAAACTGGTCAGAATGATCTTTCCGGCATTTTTTTATCACCGGTGGCTCTTACCAGCCAGGGATATCCTGATGATGCTGCCAAATAAATTAAGATATCTCTTTGGATCGGGCAAAATGAAGAAGGGTAAAAACATCATCTTTATTTCGGGCGAATCCAATACTCCGGGCCACATTTATCGTGTCGAACGGTATCTGATTACATACCAGGCTATTGGGTTTAATGCATTTTGGTTTAAACCTGATCATGTTTTTGTTAACCCAGGGATACTCGATCACTGTATCCTGTTGATCCTGTGGAGAGCAAGGATGAATAAAGCACTTGCTTCGACAATAAAAAGGGCACGAAAGAAAAATATCAAAATAATTTTTGACCTGGACGACTATATGTTTGATCCCGGCATCGTCAAAGTTGGAATCATCGATGGCATCCGGAGTATGGATTTAAACGTTGATGAGGTAAGCGAACATTATAATAATGTCGGTCTGGCGGTTAAAGCTTCGGATGTTTTTACTTCACCTACCGGATTTCTGTCGCAAGCTGTTAATAAAACCGGAAAACCTGCCTATGTGATGCCTAACGGATACGATGAAGAAATTTTTTTTCAATCCACACTATTACGTATTGGTAAAAAATCCAATGGCCCTTTCGTAAAGATTGGTTATGCCGGTGGTACACGAACCCATCAGAAAGATTTCAAGCTGGTTTTACCTGCACTTATAAAAATCCTCGAAGAATTTCCACAGGTTAGATTAACCATTTTTACCGAAGCCCTTTTGCTGAAGGAATTCAAAGAGTTGCAACAGTTTTCTGACAGGATTGAAGCTCGTAAAATGGTTGCGCTGAGTGAACTTCAAAACGAAATTGCACGCTATGATATTAATATAGCACCTCTTGAATTTAACGATTTTTGCCAGGCAAAGAGTGAGTTAAAATATTTCGAAGCCGCCCTGCTCCAAATCCCAACCATTGCATCACCTACCAAACCCTATCGTAATATTATCGAACATGGTGTAAACGGTTTGCTGGCAGAAAATGAAAACGAATGGTACGATTGCCTGAAATTGCTAATAGAGAAGCCGGAGGTCAGAAACAATCTGGGGAAAAAAGCATTTACCCACGTTTTATGGAATTTTGGCCCCGAACAACGCCTCCACCTCACCTGCAACCTGCTAAAGAACGTCGATAAGGGTTTATATCGGAATATCAGACAATTCTCATTGTTTAACCAGGCACAAAAGTTCAGAAAAGAAAACGTTTCACTTTATCCATCCTTGCATTTTGATTATCCGGTATTTCCAGATTATCAGGTGACTGTCGCCTATAATTCGGTGAATTTTTCAAAGGTTGGTGTGATCATTCCTATGTTCAATTATGAAAGTTATGTTCTGGATGCCCTGGAATCAGTCAAAAACCAAACGCTTAAAAATATCGACCTCGTGGTTATTGATGATTGCTCAACTGACCGGTCATTGAACAATGCTGTCGATTGGATCGATGCAAACCATGAGCGGTTTAATCGTTGCGCAGTAATCCGGAATCCGGAAAATTGCGGCCTCGCGCTCACAAGAAATGCCGGCTTCGACTATCTTCAAACACCCTGGATAATGCAACTCGATGCCGATAACGAACTGCTGCCGGAATGCCTGGAAATTTCTCTTGAAAGAATTGAAAACAGCGGTGCTGCAATGGCTTTTGGACAGCTCGAATTATTTGGCGAAAATCAGGAACTAATCAATCATTACTATACCCACCCTACAATTGGGAACAAACCCTGGAATCCTGCAGATTTTGTTCCGGGAAATTATATCGATGCCATGGCCCTGCTAAGTAAAGCACATTGGGCAAAAGCCGGGGGCTATTTTACTAATTTCAGAGTTCATGGCTGGGAAGATTATGACCTCTGGCTTCGGTTTATTGAGCATGGGTTTTATGGAATTTATATCCCAAAGATTATTGCCCGCTACAGGATTCATGACAATTCGATGCTACGGAAAACCTCAGAAATAAATCAGAACGAACGTCATAAGGAAATAAAATTACGACATCCCTGGGTTGATTAGTCCATGGAATTTATGGAGCCGGAGGCTTTTCCCCGAACTGATTATAAGCCACGACGCAGCTATAAAAATACCGCCCCACATTTTGAGGCGGTATTTTTTTGCAGGATTTAATTGCATCCTTTACATTGAAATTTCTTTCACCAGCTAATAAAAACGGTTTATTGCTTATTTCACCAAACCTGAAGAAATGAGGAAAGTGGTTGCAAAAGCAACAATGGCATAAAGTTCAGGAAATACCGCCAGAACCATCGTTTTCCCAAAAACATCATAACCCTGGGCTATCCCTGCAATTCCATTGGCACAAACCTGTCCTTGCTTGATAGCTGACATAAGTCCAACAAGGCCTAAAATGCAGCCGCTTGCAAAGATGGCAATTCCATTTAACATGCTCATTTCCGGGGTGATAACACCAGATGAGTTAATAATAAAGAAACCCGCAAAACCATACAAACCTTGTGTTCCGGGCAAAGCGCTCAGGAGCATGTAACTTCCGAACGCATCATCTTTCTTTTTTAAAGCTCCGATAGTGGCATTTCCTCCGGTTACCACTCCGATGGCACTGCCGGTCCCGGCAAGTCCAACCATTAAAGCCAGGCCGACGTATGCAAGTATTAATGCAGTTGTCATAAATTATCTCCTATTTTAATTGAATATTTATAATTATTGTTTTTCCAAATTTTTAAATGGTTTGTAAGCCTTACCTCCACCTGCGAATCCTGCATTCTTATAAAACTCTACAAAGGTAAGACGCATCGGATGAACAAACGATCCAAGTCCGGCAAGTGCTAAATTGGCGCCATGCCCGATTATCATCACCATAACAAATAAAATCGGGCCTAAAACCGGTATCGAATGAAGTAACGGTAGTGAAATACTATTGATCACAAAACCAAGAATTCCGCTCGACGCTCCCAATGCAAATAACCGGATGTAAGACAGAACATCTCCGAAAATTCCTGTAACAATTCCGTACAAATCCCAGACTCCCTTACCCAGACGGCCAAAAAATCCAAGCTTCGGATCGCTCCAGAAAATAATCATGAAAAGGCTCAGATAGACAATGTACATCGAAACTTCGCCTAATATTTTGATAATTGTAAGATCAAGTACAGCTAAAGTGCCGATTATAATTCCAATCGTCGAAATTGCATACTGAAATCCAAACTGCCGGATTTTAGCATAAGCCTGGATCCCAAGCCCAAATAAAATCTGTACCAGTCCGATTGCCAACGCCAGGTAAAAAAGCTCTTTGTCGTTTAACATGATAAATTTAACCGGGTCGAAAGCACGTATGGATTCCATCTGAAACCCGGCAATCGTCCCTGAAATAAAACCAAATACAATTGTTGCAAGACCAAGAAAGACCCCAAGTGAAAGAATTGGCCTCATCGCAGCATTGACGCGGTTTTTGAGTATTAAGGATGCTATTACCAAGACCAGGCCATAACCTACATCACCCATGCAAAACCCAAAAAACATCATGAACCAGGGTGCAAAAAAAGGTGTCAGGTCCATTTCGGAATATTTTGGAAGCGAATACAAATTTCCGATGGGTTCAAACAGCCTGGCAAACTTGCTGTTTTTCAGCAATACAGGGACATTTTGGTCTGGTGTGGGTTTGCTTGTAAAATAAAAATGGCCTCGTTGATCAAGGAAATTTTCAAAGTCAGCTTTACGGTCCGATGGCAACCATCCTTCAAGGATCATCAGATGATCTTCGGCTTCTTTTCCCGTGTTACGGATAACCTCGGTAAATGAAATACGGTTTTCGAGCTGGCGTTTTGCAACCTCGAGTAAAGGTATGATGGTAGCCGCAGAGGTTTTAAAATATTCCTCAATTTCGTCCATCCGGCGATGAAATGAATCCTTTTCTTCGAGTATTTCGTTTGCCGACCGCTCAGGCATTTTCATTTCTTCAGCATCGATGTTGATGGTTTTGTTGTCGCGCTGAACAATTACGAAATGTGTCAGGCCGTCTGCAAGGCTGATAACTTCGAGATTAAACCTTTTAATCCATTCGGGATCGAATTTCTTTTCGGCAACAATAAAAAACCTTACATAAATTCCTTCTTTTGCCAGCTTGTTAACCAGGTTCACCGAAAAATCACCCCAGGGCCTGGCAAGATTGTACTGTTTTAAAAGCCCGGCTGCTTTCTGCCGGAGTAAATCAAGCTCTATTTGCATCCTGACAATTTCTTCCAGGATTTCATCAGGGTTCTTATTTATTTCAACAACTGCCTTATGATCCTCATCCAGTTTTCCATTCAGAAATTTGATTACCCGGTCATATTGCCGAAACTGCTGTATCTGGTCAAGGGTTTCTTCAGTAGGTTCAGCTTTCCTGTCCACCACATCAAGTACCCCCATCTCCTGAAGTTCCTTCAGAAATACCTCATAATCGTTGTGATGAATGAGAAAGGAATATTTTTTCATGGGTACAATCATCAGGCAGCCTCCATTTTTTGATTATCCATCCGGCTCTTCACAATTTTCTGGGCTGCTTTCGACAGGTTTTCCTCATCCTCCATAAAGCGTTTTATCTTAAGGATGGCTTCTTCGTAACCCGGAATCTGTACTTTTTCGTAAAGGTTTACCTTTTGCGTGGTTTTCTTTCGGGCAAAATCGAGCAGTTCGTTTTTACGCTCAAAAACATCCCGTTCAATCGCAATCTGAGCAAGTTCCCGGATGATTTTGATGCCATCGGGAAACCATGCAGGCATTTTGAAATAACTGTATTTTTTGATTTCGAAATCCACTTTTTCGAGAACAGGTGTTTTTACACCGGCAATCTTTTTCACAGTCAGAATCACATCCCTGATACGGATAAGATCCGGGTTAAACTCGCTCCACAACCTGATTGTATTCTCATTCTCATCAAGCTTGCCCCGAAGCTTTTCGTCGAGGATAGCTGCTTCGGTTTGGGCCTTTTTAACTTCAAGTCTGAGCGCCGATTCCTTGTTTTTCAACGTTGGAAGCGCGTTCTGCCGAACCTTCAGCTGCTTGTTGAGGAGTTGAAGTGAGGTTTTGTTATAGTGAAATTTTATGGCCATAATTTATATCCTGAATTTTTTAATCTTTAGGCCAGTATTTATCAACAAATTCCTTCTTTATACCAACCTCAGCCGGAGTAAAATACTTTTTAAACAAAGCCCATGTAGTATCGAGCATTTCATCGCCACCAATATTCACATCGATAGCAAGGAGGTCGTTCGAATATTCTTTTGCATAATCGAGCGAACGTTCGTCAAAGTCGGTGAGGTCAAATCCATTTTCGAGTTTGGTTTTGGCGTTGGCAGCTTCGGCGTATAGCTTGATAGCAGCGTTCATCACCTGACCATGATCTTTGCGGGTATCTTTGCCGATTACATTTTGTTTAAGCCGCGAAAGGCTCCTGAACGGGTCAACGATAACCTTGGCGATGTCGGTATCACGGCGAAGGAACAACTGCCCTTCGGTAATATAGCCCGTATTGTCGGGGATAGCGTGTGTGATGTCGCCACCTGAAAGTGTTGTAACTGCAATAATCGTGATCGATCCCCCCGAAGGAAATTGTACTGCTTTTTCGTAGATTTTAGCCAGGTCGCTGTATAAACTGCCCGGCATGCTGTCTTTCGAAGGAATTTGGTCCATCCTGTTCGAAACAATACTGAGTGCATCGGCATAAAGCGTCATATCGGTGAGGAGAACCAAAACGGTTTCGTTCTTCTGAACGGCAAAATATTCTGCAGCCGTCAGCGCCATATCGGGAATGAGCAAACGCTCAACCGGCGGGTCATCGGTAGTATTTACAAAACTGATGATCCTGTCCAAAGCACCAGCATTATCGAAGACATTTTTATAAAACAGGTAGTCATCGTTGGTTAATCCCATTCCGCCAAGGATAATTTTATCGGCTTTGGCGCGTAAAGCTACAATAGCCATTACCTGATTGTAAGGCTGGTCGGGATCGGCAAAAAACGGAATTTTCTGACCTGTGACAAGCGAATTATTCATGTCGATGCCTGCAATGCCTGTGAAGATCATGTTGCTGGGTTGTTTGCGCTGTACCGGGTTTACCGATGGGCCCCCAATTTCGATTTCTTCACCTTCAACGGCAGGGCCGCCATCGATAGGGTCACCAAAAGCGTTAAAAAATCGTCCGGCTAAATCATCGCTTACTTTAAGAGATGGTGCTTTTCCAAGAAATATCACTTCGGCATTGGTAGGAATGCCTTCGGTCCCACTAAAAACCTGCATGGTAATGCTGTTGCCGATAATTTTCACCACCTGGGCCAATCGCCCGCTGACATATGCGAGTTCGTCATAACCCACACCTTTGGCGTTAAGGGAACAGGTTGCTTTGGTGATCTGACTGATCTTTGTATAGATTTTTTGAAATGCCTGAGTTTCCATAATCACAAGTTTATTTGCTTAAAGCCTTCTGTCATGCCAGTTGAGCCACTCTGCGCTCGTTAAGTAACTGTTCGAGTTCTTCTTCAAATTTCTTAAAACTTCCCGATTCAAATTCCGAATAATTCATTTGTTTCAGGACATTGATAACCCGCCTGAAAAATTTATTAACATCATCGAAAGCTTCGAATTCGTAACTGTCTTTAACCAGTCCGATGACCTTTTCCATCATGTATTTCTGGCGTGCAATAGGCGTTGAAGAATCTATTTTATCAAATGCATCCTGCTGAAGGATCACGAAATCGAATACCTCCGACTTCCAGTAACGCAGATGGTAATCGATGGGGACACCATCATCACCCAGAATATTGATCTGCTCATAAGCTTCTTTACCACGGATAAGCAGGTTTTTGGCATACAATAATTTTTCGGGCCAGTCGGGCGAAATATATGTTGTAAGATAATCCTGAAATTCGTCGTACTCGAGATATTTTGAATAGCTGTCGATAGGATCGACTGCCGGGTAACGTTTACTGTCGGCACGCTGCTGCGAAAGCGCATAAAAACAACGGGCTACTTTTTTTGTCGATTCGGTTACCGGTTCCTTGAGGTTTCCACCTGCCGGGGACACCGCACCAATAAAGGTGATGCTTCCGGTTTGACCATTGTTGAGATGTACATAACCAGCCCTGGAGTAAAAATTCGAAATAATTGCCGGAAGGTCCATTGGATATGCATCCGGACCAGGAAGTTCTTCCATCCGGTTCGACATTTCGCGGAGTGCTTGCGCCCAGCGGGAGGTAGAATCGGCCAGCAACAATATTTTCAAACCCATCGAACGGTAATACTCCGCTATCGTCATTGCCGTGTAAACCGAAGCTTCACGGGCAGCAACCGGCATGTTTGAGGTATTGGCTATTATCGTGGTGCGTTCGATCAGCTTTCGTCCTGTCCTGGGATCATCCAACTGTGGAAATTCAGTAAAAATCTCCACTACTTCGTTAGCACGTTCGCCACAGGCTGCTACCACAATCATGTCGGCCTCAGCATGTTTTGATAAGGCATGTTGCAATACCGTTTTGCCAGTACCAAAAGGCCCCGGTGTAAAACCAGTACCACCTTCAACGATCGGGTTGAGCGAATCGATGCAGCGTATGCCTGTTTCCATCATGTTGAAAGGCCGGGGTTTATGTTTAAATGCCTTGATAGCAATCTTCACCGGCCATTTCTGCATCATGGTCACATTGTGTTCTTTGCCTTCCGAATCCCTGAGTACTGCAACCGTATCCAGGATTGTATATTCGCCTTTGTCCACAAGGCTTTTGATTGTAAACTTTCCGTTGAATTTAAAAGGAACCATGATTTTGTGCGCAATCCAGTTTTCCTTTACCTCACCCAGCCAATATCCGGCATCCACCATATCGCCAACTTTCGCAAGCGGATGAAATTCCCATTTTTTATCGTTCTCGAGTGGATTTGTGTATTCACCACGTTTCAGGAAGACGCCTTTCATTTTATCGAGATCGTTTTGAAGACCATCGAAATTTTTAGACAGGATTCCGGGGCCAAGCGATACCTCAAGCATATGCCCGGCGAACTCAACCGTATCGCCGATCCGAAGGTTTCGAGTGCTTTCGAAAACCTGCACGTAGGCATTTTTCCCGATTATTTTTATTACTTCTGCCATCAGCCGTGTTTCGCCAAGTTTGATGTAACAAATTTCGTTTTGCGAAACGGGACCATCCACTTCAACAATTACAAGGTTAGCGATAATTCCAGCAACTATTCCGTTAGTTGTCATTGATTATTAATATTTTAAATTATAAATACCCCGGATGTTATGTCAGGATTAAACACATAATCACCCAAAGTCCAATGATTTTATATCATCATCAAACTTAAAACCTTTTAACATCTGCTTATTTTCCGTCGCTTGCAAAAGCCCATTCAGAACTTTCGGGATTGTATATAAAATCTCCCGATTGACCCTGGTTTTCGCCACTGAGTTTCACAACATGAACTTTATTTTGTTCGGCGGTAATCTGGTACACATCATTTCCACTTTGAACAATTTTGCTTTCCTTTTCACCGGCTTTCATGGCAAGTGGGTTACTTCCGGTCCAGAATTCAATGGAATTCAGAACAATACCATCAGCAAACAAGGCAACTGCATAAACCGGAATTATTACGAAAGCTGCAAATACGAGTTCCGATCCCCATTTTCCGCCAACTTCATTTTTATTCCAGTTGTAAAGGTTGTTGGTCAATTGAAATGAACCTATGCAACCAGTCTGACCCAGGGTTACAAACAGGAATGCTGCTGCTAAAAATAAATTTTGAATCCTTTTCATAATGATAAATTTTAAGTTTATTTTCTTGAAATATACTGAAGTTTAAAATCTTCTGGTAATTCGTAACTCTTAACGAGTTTCCTGAGCAATTCCTTTACCATCTTTTCGCCTTCCTTGCTGTCGAGCGACATCCAGCGCTCAACAATATCCAATTGAAGCATAAAGCCAAGGATCTTCTCAATAGTAAAATAATGAAAAAATGTCTGGTCGTCAATCCACTGCCATTTCATTAAATCGATGGCTTTTTCACGTTCAAGCATGTTGTTGTTTTCCCAGGTATTGAGCAGAAATTCGATTTCAGGATAATCCTGTGTCAGACCAAAATCGCGGGCATTGCTTCGCAAAATAGCAGTGACAACAAAATTGCTGCCGATTAATTCGTGCTCGTAAGGCAGTTCATGATTCCTGCAGTTGAGCGCAGTAATAATGTTTCCATAGTTGAGTTCGAGGGCAAACCACTCGCGAAGAAACTGATTTTTAAGCGAAAGCAGGTATTCGTAATAGTAGGTCTCGAGTTCGTTTTCCCAGCCCGACTCCGGAAAGGATGGATTTTCCGATTTAAAGTTAATGATGAAATTCCTAAGGTAAGGAAGGATTTTTTCGGGTTCTTTTATTTCGGATTCTAAAAAATCAAGCGAAAAATTAGCCCGCGAATCAAAGGGTTTTTCGCTCTTTGTAAGCAGATTAAGAAGATTCTTGTTATCAAATTTCAGGAATAATACACTTATAAGTTTCTGATCATCAGGGTGAAGGTTAGCAATGATGTCGGCCCTCAGATCGGAAAAGCCCTCCTTCAATTTGCCTTCATCAAGTAAAAGATTGGGCAACCCTGCCACCAGATAGTAATAATTCCTTTTGAACATCATGGCTATTTATCGCTGTAAAGCAGTTTTGTGGTTCTGGGACGAAGATATTGCTTGAAAAACTGGGCAAAATCCTGATCAGTAAAACTTATTTTATAGCTTCCATCTTTAGGCCCGACTGTGAAACCGCTTCGGATTCCCTCTTCAAAATTAAGTTCAAAACCGGATTTAATTTCTTTTGCTACTTTGCCGAGGAAATGATCTTCGAGTAATTTCCTGTCCTTTGTGGGCAACGAAATAATCACGTCCTGCTTGGTTTGATCTGCTTCACCCCAGTTTGATACAATATGTGTGATAATACTTTTAACGAATTCCTTATCATCAAAAGCTTTTTCAATTGCCCTATCCACTGCACTGGTTACCAGCACTTCGGTAATTTGCTGCTTAATGGCGCTGATGGCCTGTTTCGCTGAAAGGGTTAACTCATTATGTACATTTTTGACTAATTCGTCGCTATCCTTTTTCGCCTCTCCCAGGATTTTTTCAGATTCCTTACTGGCATGTTTTAAAATTTCGCCGGCATCTTTCCTGGCCTGAGAAACAATTTGCTCAGCTTCCTTTTTGCCTTTTTCCAGGCCTTCGTCGTAAATCCGTTTTGTTAACTCCTGAAGTTTATCGTTCATATAATATTGCTTTTGATCGTCATAAAAAATAAAGCGCAAATATAGTCTTTTTGAATATTTGATGCATTCTACCGGGTATTACAGTATGCCGATTTCCAATGGTGACTCCACCAGATCGTCCTCAAACCGGAGATTTCCAATAACAAAATTTTGCCTGTCGGGTGTATTCTTACCCATATAAAATTCGAGTATTTCGCCCAACGAATGGCTTTTCTTAAGAATTACCGGATCGAGACGCATGGAAGCACCAATAAAATGAATAAACTCTTCCGGCGAAATCTCACCAAGCCCTTTAAATCGTGTTATTTCCGGATTAACTCCCAATTTTGAAATGGCGTTAAGCCTTTCCTCATTGGAGTAACAATAAATGGTTTCCTTTTTATTTCTAACCCTGAAAAGCGGGGTCTGCAGAATGTACAAATGGCCGCTTTTAACAAGATCCGGATAAAACTGCAGGAAAAAAGTGAGCAGCAAAAGACGGATATGCATCCCGTCAACGTCGGCATCAGTGGCAACCACGATGTTGTTGTAACGCAGGTTTTCGAGATCTTCGTCGATGTTGAGTGCAGCCTGCAACAAGTTGAATTCTTCGTTCTGATAAACCACTTTCTTACTCATTCCATACGAATTTAGTGGTTTCCCTTTGAGCGAAAAAACAGCCTGGGTGTTTACATCCCTCGATTTGGTGATGGAGCCGCTGGCCGAATCGCCTTCGGTAATAAAAAGCGTTGTTTCGAGCCGTCTTTCGTGGTTTTGGTTATAATGAATGCGGCAATCGCGCAACTTTTTGTTGTGCAGGCTGGCCTTTTTTACACTTTCGCGTGCAAGTTTTTTAATGCCGGCAATGTCCTTACGTTCTTTTTCGGAGCTAAGAATTTTCTGGTATATGGCGTCGGCAATATCGGGATGAATGTGAAGGAAATTATCAAGATTACGCTTTACGATATCGGTAACATAGTTCCGTATTGTCATTCCATCAGGCTCCATGTATTGTGAACCCAGTTTTGTTTTGGTTTGTGATTCAAACACAGGTTCCTGCACCTTGATGCTGAAGGCGGCAACAATCGAAGCCCTGATGTCGCCCGGATCGAAATCCTTTTTATAGAATTCTCGGATGGTTTTCACAATGGCTTCACGGAATGCTGCCTGGTGTGTGCCACCTTGTGTGGTATTCTGGCCATTTACAAACGAATGATATTCCTCGCCATATTGATTTGAAAGATGTGTAAAAGCACATTCAAAATCAACTTCCCTGATGTGAATAATCGGATATAGCCCATCACCGTTTATGCTGCGTTCGAGCAGGTCGAGCAGGCCATTTTTGGCAAAGAAACGCTCGCCGTTATAATAAATACTCAATCCATTATTCAGAAAAACGTAATTCCAGAGCAGCCTTTCGACATATTCGGGGATAAAATGAAAATTACCGAAAAATTTGGTGTCGGGCGAAAAAGTGATGATTGTACCGTTCTTTTCCTCCGTTGGTTGTTCTTCCTGTTTTTTGAGTAATTCGCCACGGCTGAATTCGAAAACTGATGTTACACCTTCGCGGACAGATTGTGCCCTGAATAAATGGGAAAGCGCATTAACTGCCTTCGCTCCTACCCCGTTGAGGCCAACAGATTTTTTAAAAACATTGGAATCGTATTTGGCGCCTGTATTGATTTTAGCCACACAGTCGTACACTTTCCCCAATGGAATTCCCCGGCCGTAATCGCGGATAGTAACGACATTTTCGAGAATGGTCACATCTATTTTCCGGCCATTTCCCATCACAAATTCATCAATCGAATTATCGATTATTTCTTTGATGAGCACATAAATTCCATCGTCCTGGGATGATCCGTCGCCCAGTTTACCAATGTACATTCCCGGCCTGGTCTGGATGTGTTCCTTCCAGTCGAGTGTTCTTACATCTTCATTACCGTATTCAATATCCATAGTTTACTAAAATGTGTGCAAATTTAATGGTTTGCGACCTTAACAACGCAAATGATTGCCGGAAGTTATCAAACAAAGGATGTTAATATTTTAGAGGCTTAAGAATTAAAGTCACAATCGCATGTTGCCTGGCCCTTATTTTTGCCACATATTACATCTGTTTCCTGTGGCACAATATGCCCGGAATCACTGGCACAATATCACCGGAATATCCAGTTACAGCACGAAAGAGAAAAGAAGAAAAACAAAAATTAGAGTAAAAATTAATTATAAAAGTGGTGATTTTAAATTGCGAAAAATTGATGAAAGTAAATTTGCTATTTACATCTTTCCTGGTTATCATTCAAAAACAATTAAAACCGCCAATAAATGCATAGACTATTTCGCGACTGACCTCTGGCATGGACTGCGATGTATTGAGCGGCGTCGTAATATAGTTCAATCCGCCAACTGGCGGACCGGGTCTTGCAGACCGCTGCGAGTCCTAATTATTTGGTAACGATATCATTAAAAAATCAGTATGCAAACGGCATCCTGAATCTCCCAAATATCCTCATTTTTTTTATCAAAACCATATTAAGCGAACCACAACTGCTTCCGCATCTATAATAACAAAATAGCATTCCTTTATTTCTTGTTGAATCAAAAAACACTCTAGATAAACTCAAATAACCTCCAAATCTAAATGGATATTCTTTATTCCAAATATCATGGCCCTTAGGAAATTCACTTCTTGATTTTAATTCAAATTTACCAGTTTTATAGATCAAATCTGACTTAATATACTGGTCTGTCTTGTTTGTATTTATTATAGAATTGAAAATTTCTTCATATCCAATAAAGGCAGAGTCATCTTTCAAATGGATTAAATTTTCATATTTGGCATTAGCATATAACGTGTCGTAAAAAGCCAATACAATTTTTGATGTGTATAGCTTGGCTCTTCTAAGATTTTGTTCAAACAAGCTATCCTGTCTAAATTTCTCAACTGTATCATAACCTAAATAATTTCCCTCTTTTTCAAAATACGGTCGTGGGGGATGCGGCGCTTTAATTTGGTATGCTTTAAGAAAAGGTATATGTTCAGGAATTTCAAGAAATATGTCATTTATTGCTTTGACCTCAGAATCTAATACAGGCACTTTTTTATAATTACACGAAATCAGTGTGGTAATAAGTATTAGGTAACCAATCAGTTATAAAAAAGCAAAGTTATTAACAATTTGGTTTAAAAATGGGTTAAAAATGGAATGACTCTTTAATCATTGTTAATAACTTTCAAAATCCAGCAGCTTAATAAGAAAGCA
>Ga0172369_10002560_pt1 | contig 24852 bp, 16 predicted proteins | sample LakKiv25m_FD_114539 | JGI IMG/M metagenome (GOLD analysis project Ga0172369, IMG submission 114539) | Freshwater microbial communities from Kabuno Bay, South-Kivu, Congo - kab_022012_11.25m | ecosystem: Environmental > Aquatic > Freshwater > Lake | place: Democratic Republic of the Congo...
CAGGCACTGATCACCCTCGGTGCACACGTCGCCGTCGTCGCACGCCGCTGTGATGTCCGTGGTGACGCAGCCCTTGCCGGGCTGACACTGGTCAGCCGTACACGGGTTGCCGTCATCGCACGGTGCGGCGGAACCTTTGCAATTTCCGTCCTTCTGACACAAATCTCCCGTCGTGCACGAGTCGCCGTCGTCGCACGTCTGCGTCAAATCCGCGGTCCAGGTCTTGGCATTCTGTTTGGGCGCGCACACGAGGCACGGCTTGTCTTTGTGGACGGCACCGCTCACCACGCAAGCGCCGTCGATCACGCAGGAAGTTGCGATGGCGGTGAAGGTGCAGCCGCTCTTGGGCTCGCAGGCGTCCGTGGTGCAATCGAGACCGTCGCTGCAGGCGATCGCCGCACCGGCGCAGGTGCCCACGTCGGTGCACGCATCACCGCTGGTGCAGGCGTCGCCGTCGTCACATGCCTTGCCCTTGGCCGACGCAGACGCGCAAGGTGCCTTGGCACCACTATCGGGTGTACCGCCGCCATCCGCGACCGGGTGCGCGCTGCCACCAGCATCCGAGCAGCCAGCCAGCACGGCGAATGCAACTGCCGGCAACCAAAACACAAAATCCCCGCACGACCGCCGCGGATTCAAGTCTTCGATCTGCATCCCATTCCCCTCTTTGGCGCTTGCCGCTGGACACAAAGACGCTCACATCCGAGCATACCTGCGTGCAGGTCGTTGTGCTACACCTGCACAGTGCCGCGGGCGGCTCGGAGTGCTTGGCAACGATGACGGGACAGAAACAGTGCGCAACGCGGCGGATCGTCATCGCACTCACGTTGGGCCTGTGCGCCTGGACGGCCGTGGCGCACGCAGCCGAGAGCGCCGACGAACGTCAATACCAGCGCGCGCCGTCGGCCACCGTGGCAGAGCGGATTGCGCGCCAGGCGTTGGATCAAGGGCGCATTCCCAAAGCAATGAACTGGGTGGAGCGAATGCTACGCTCGCCCGGTGTCGCGCCCAAGCAACTGGCGTGGGCGGCGCGCGTGCGTCAGGATCTGCGTTGGACGCTGCGGGACCAAGGCTTTGGCAACCTCGTGGTGACCGTGCACCCCGCCCATGCAACGCTGGCGGTGGATGGCAAGGAAGTGTTTCCGCGCACATCGATGCACTCATTGTGGTTGCCGGAAGGAACCCACGATGTCGCGGCGGTGGCGCCCGACCATGCCGGCGCGCAGCAGATCGTGAGCGTGGCACGCGAAGAAAAGCGCACGGCGGCGATCGTGCTGCAGCTCAACCGTGCGCCGGTGCTGGTCTTCAACGTGCAGGCCGATGCCGAGGTGTGGATCGACAAGGTCTATGCTGGCGAGGGCAGGCAGGTGCGCTTTGCGACGGCGCCGGGCAACCACCTCATCGAGATTCGCAAGAAAGATCACCATGCCTGGCTGCGCGAAGTCACGCTGGCCGCGGGCGAGGTGCTCAAGTTCGATGTCGATCTGGCTGCGAACGCGGACGATGGCGTGCCGCGCACGCCGCGGGCCTCCAGCGTGGATCGGCCGCTGGTGCCGCACGAATACGCGCGACCCGGTGTGTTGCAGGAGGCGGGCATGCAGGCCCGCAGCGGCGTGCCGGAACTGGCGGATACCCGTCGTGATCAAAACAAGCCGGCGGGTCATCCCGCGTCGGCGCCGACCCAAGAGCAGCCGAGCGATGCCGTCGAGGCGAATCCCGAGGCTGCCCCCGATGAAGTGGCGGTGGCTGCGACCGTGCAAGAGGCGCCGGCGGCACCGAGCGTCGCTGCGGAACTGGAGCAGCCATCCGCGCCCACGTCAGGAACCACAAAGGGTTTGTTGTTTGCCGCAGCTGGTGTCGCGCTGGCAGGCGGCGGCGTGGCAACGGCCATCTACGCACGCAATGCGGCGGCCGAGATCGACGCGACCGTCAAACCGAGCGATCCGACCTATTCCGAGCAGTACGCCGCCGCGGAGCGCGTGGCCTACATAGGCTATGGCACGGCCGCGGTGGGCGGCGCCGGCCTCGTGGTTGGCAGCGTCTACTTGTTCGGCCATGGCGGCCTGTCGCGCAGCGGCAAAGGCTGGACGTTGACTACAGTTGGCGTGCTCACCGGTGCCGCCGCGGGCTACCTGTTGATGAGCGCCATGGACGAGGCAGCCGCAGCCAATGCATTGCCGGCCAAGGATCCCGACTTCGATCGACGCTATGCGACAGCGACGCAGAATGCCTACATTGCCTATGGCACGGCGGGGGCGGCCGCGCTGCTGACGGGCGCTGGCGTGTACCTCTTGATGACGCAAGGTAGTGGCTCTGTCACGGCGCAGGCTCCCGAGTCTGCGACGGAACCGCGGTGGGCGTGCGCGCCTTGGATTGGCAGCGGGGCTGGAGCGAATTTCGCGATGCGCTGGTGACCCTCTAGGGCCTGTGACGAAACGACTCGATCGAGTCGTCGTCACAGAAGTCGCCGCGAATCCGCATCGGTGAGCTTGGCGACCAGAAAACAAGCAAACGCGCACTGTGCCAAGTTATTTTGGCACAAGCGCCTACACCCCCGAGACCCGCACCATCTCGCCCTCCACATCCCGCAGCCGCGCCTGCACCGCCGCGAGCCGCGGGCCGCCACCGCGCTGCCCCAGGTAGGCGCCGTATTGCCGCAACCCTCCGGCAAGTCGCACGATGTCGCCCATCTCGCGCAGGATGGTCAGTGCCTCTTCGAACGCCTCCGTGCAGCGCCGATCCACGACCGCGACGCGCAACCCGCCATCGGTCAGCACATGGGTCGCCAGCACGCAGGCACGCACCAGCAGCGCGCGCGCCACCTGCAGGCGTGCGCCGCTCTCGCGCGCCACTTGCAGCGCCCGATCGCTGTCGAGATCGGCAGTCTCCAGCGCAGAACGCTCCAGCGAGATGGCCGCCTGCACGCGGTAGATGCCAGAAAGCAGTTCGGGATCGCTCACCTCCTTGGCCAGCTCGACCGCGTCGAACATCAGCGCTGCGGCCTGCTGCCAATCGCCCAGCGCAATCAACGTCTCGGCTCGCAGGATGGTCAACTCCAGGTGGCGGTGCACGTCGCCGACTTCCTGGGTCATCCGCATGGCGACGTCCCAGACCTGCAACGCTTGTTTGAGCTTGCCCGACGAAAAGTACACCTCGCCCATCACCGTGCGCGACTCGGCGGCGCCCCAGCGATCCTGGATGGCGTCACAGACCTGCACGGCCTCGCCCGCTGCCTCCATCGCATCGGCAAGATGACCGCGGCCCATGTGCACGCGCGCGATGTGACAGAGCGATCGCGCCAGCACGCGCTTGTCTTCGGAACGCCGCCGCAGCGCCAGCGCCTTGAGGAAATGCGACAACGCCGTCTTGTAGGCATCGACATCGCCGCGCACGAGGTGCACGAGGCCGATTTCGTCACTGACATCGGCGATCCAGCGGTGTGCGCCAGCAACGCGCAGGTGTTTCAAAGAGCCTTCGAGGTACGTCAGCGCTGTGTCATAGCGCCCCGAATGCCTCGCGACTTGCGCAATCCGCAACTGCACTTCGCCGCAGCGCAGATCGTCATCGAGACAGCGCGCCATGTGCAGCGCGTCGATCAGCGTCGGTTCTGCTTCCTTGTTGCGCGACAGACGCATCAGGCTGCCACCGCGCGCCGTGCGCAGATCGCAGGCCAGATCCGCGTCATCCGAGCTGGCGTTGCGGGCTCCCGCGTCGAACAGAGCCAGCGCCCGCTGCGTCTGGCCATCGGTGCGCGCGGCGTTGCCCGCCTCCAGGTAGAACTGCGCCGCGAGCCGCCCGCGACCGCCCTGCTCATAGAGCTCCGCGATGCGCGCATTGTCCGCGACCGGGTCCGTGCGCGGCCTGCCGGCGAGCCACTGAGCGGCAAGGCGCGCGTAGAGGCCGCGTTGCTCGGCGTGCATCTCGGCGACCAGCAGGGCGGGATCGGTGGGGTGCACGAACGCGAACTCCAACTCGCGCAGCACCGTCGAGTCCTCCACGAATGTCAGCACGTCGCGCGACTGCAGTTGCATCATCGCGGCTTTGAGCCGTTCCCGGTCGCGCTCGGTCAGGCTCTCGGCCGCATCCGAACGGCTACCGCGCAGCACCGACAGCACGCCACCAAACCACAGCACGCCCCCGAAGATCGCTGCCGCGTCGACGGCTTCACGCAGATCCGCCGGCAGGTGCGCGAGGTGCTCGGGCAGCGACGACGGCGTCTGGGTCGGCTTGTGCTCCTGGTAGGCAGCGGTCTGCCCACGTGGCGGCTTGCGGGGCGCTGCGGTCCACTGACCCGCCGAGAACGTGATCTCGCCGGCTGACACCAGCGCGCGCAGCAGATCGAGCAGGCGGCCCGGCGAACCATCCGCGCGATCAGCGTAGGCATCGGGCAACTCGCGCGGCAGACCCGTCACGCGCCGGCAGAGCTGGCGCGAAAGTGTGCGCATCGCCTCGACATCCAGCGAGGCCAGGCGCTGCGTGTCGAACGGAGCGTCGTCTGGCGGCGACGCTTGCGTATCGATGATTGCAGCCACCGGACTCGGCCCAAGCGAGGCGCGCAAGACGCTCGCCAGCATGATCAATTCGGCATCCGGCGCTTGGGAACCCTCGACGTGCACCACGAGCGGCGACAGCAGGGCGCGCCGACCGATGAACCCAGCAACGCGCTGCACTGCAACCTCGGGAGACAGTTCGACGACAGTCGCGTGCTCGCCACCGTCGCGCTGCCGCAGGCCGAGCAGGGGCGCAACCCACGCCATCGCCTCTTGGACCTCCGCCGTGTCGAGAGCGTCGGCGTGCGCCAGCAGCGGGGCAAGACGCACGGCCGTCGCGGCAAAGGCGTCCGGCTGGCGCAGCAGCTCGGCGCCTCCCAGCAATTCCAGCAGCACGCGTCCCGCCAGCGACTGCGGCCCCGTCACCTGCGTGCTGCACGGCACAGGCAGCCAACCGACGCGACGCTTGTCTGGCGCGACGGCGCGCTCCAACTCGAGCACAAGCCGCGTCTTGCCCAGGCCTTGAGGACCGTGCAGCCAGATGACACGCGGCTGCTTGCGGTTCAGGGCCTCGCGCACGAGATTGTAGAGCTTTTCGATGTCGGGACGGCGGCCGATGAACGGCACCGGCGCGCCGAACAGCGCAGTCTCGTCGCGCGGGCTGGGTCGGAACTCACTCCAGGTCTGACGCGCCGCTGGATCTTCGGCCGGCGCGGGCTGTGGCGGCGCGGTCGCTGCATCCTGCGCGGGAATCGCAGCGACTTGCGTGGCGGGATCGAGGTCGCTGGGTTCCGGAGCGATCATGCGCAGCAAGCCCTTCGCTCAGTTGCTGGAGCAGGCCATCGCCTGGCTGAGGCACTTGCTGGTCGCGCAGCTCTGGCAGGTCGAGGCCGTGCAGTTGGCGCACTTTTGCTGCATGCAGGTCGCGAGGGGCGCAAAGGCGTCGGCGCCATCCGCTGTGCCGCTGTGCAGGCACTCGAAGGCACAAGCAGCCTGGCCGGCGCCGGCCGGGCAGTTCTGCGCGCAGGTCGCGATCGCCATGCACCCCTTGGAGCCCGACGGCGCCGCGCACTTGACTGTCTGCTGCATGCACTCATTCGGTGTCGGGCCGGTGACGCATTGGATGAGTTGGACCAACTGCTGCTGCGCGGCCGGATTGCCAGTGCCGTAGCAGTTGCCCATGCAGTTCACATCCTTGCCGCACGCCTGCACGCACGGGAACAGGTCGTAGCAGCTCTTCTGGCCCTGCTTGCCATCGGCCAGGCAGACGAGAGAGGGCTGCATGCACGCCTTGGCGTCACCGCCCGTGCCGAGACACGTGGCGACAGCCTTGAAGTCGCTGCGAGCCGCGGTCGTCATCGCCGTGAAGCAGTTGGCCTGGCAGGTGAACTTGCCGGTCGTCAAGTTCTCGCATGCGGTGAAACAGGTCAGCGCCGCGCTGCAGCCGCCCGCGCCGATGCCCGCGCCTTGCTCCCAACACGCGCCCAACTCGGTCGGGCACTGCTTGCCGACGCAATCGTCCATGCACTTTTCGTCGGGCTTGCCAGCGCTCTTGCACGGTCCTTGGGCACATTTGCTCGTCGAGCAAACTTGCAGGACAGACGCAGGTCCCGCAGCGGCCGGCGCAGCGGCCTTGGCACAGGCCGCGCCGCAGCCCGTCGACCAGTTCTTTTCGCAATCATCGTGGGTACATTGGCCGACCAGCGTGCACGTCGCAAGCGCCGTCGGCGGCACATCGGCTGGCGCCTTGGCATCCGCAGTGACGGCGTCCACCGAAGTCGGCGCGTCAGTTGGCGCGGCGGTGCTGTCGCTCACCTGGCTGTCGTCGGTGTTGGCTGTGCCATCGGCCAGCGGGAAGTAGCCGCCGCCGCCACCGGTCGACGTGCCGCACGCGGCGAGGGCGGAGCAAAGCAGCAAGAGGGTCAGGCAGCGGCGCATGGGGACTCCACGAACAAGGGGCCGGGGCGTGGCCGGCCAGGAGTTTGGCTGTTTGTGGCGTCGGGTTCAAGATGTCGCGCCCACAGCGGTGCATGCGGCCCGAAGCACGGGTTCGCGTTCGTGCCAGCGTCGATCGCACTGAATGGTCGCGTGCCGCCGCGTGAATCCGGTAGGCTCAAGGCATTGGGCCGCGGCGCGCGGCCCGGGTGCGACTATGGCGATCGTGCGCAACATCCTGCCGTGGCTCGTGATCGCCTTGCTGGCGGCCGCTCCCGCCCATGCTGCCAAGCGCAAGGGAAGGCGCGCCGCGGTCGACAAGCCCGTCCACCATCTCGTGATGCAACCGCAATTGCTGCCGAGGTTTCCGGGCATCGTCAGCCCGTTGACACCCCAACAGCGCGCGCAATACGACGTGGACCATGCGTCGCGGCCGCTGCTGCAGCGCTTCGAGAACTTGCCTCTGCCCAACGGGTTGAGCGTGACGCTTGACCGCAGCCTGCGCGTGCGTCTGGACCTGGCGACGCTGTGGGACACGGCCGTGCAGCCGCCGAATACGTATTCGCTGACACTGGAGGCGCAGTCGGGAATTGGCTGGGTGTGGCTGACGTACCGCCTGCCAAGCACGCAGTTGCAGCCGCTCACGCCGCTCGCACTGCACGGCGAGGAGCGCCCGGACGAGTGACACGCCGCGCCAACTTGTCGGTGCGCGCTCGCGGGGATTGATCAGTGGCCATGCGTCTCCGTCGTCAGCCAAGGTGCCAGCCCCAACAGCAGCCCCATCGCGGCATAGCCCAACGCGTGCGGCCAGGCCGGCACCAGGGCAAACGTGGTATCCGCCGGCGTGAACGTCCAGCTGTGGCACAAGCCCAACGCGCTGGCGATGCTGGCAGCAAAGCACCACAAGGCTGCGCGGTGAAAGCGTTTGCCGATGATCTCGACGGTCGCGGCCGCGAGGAACATGGCCGAGAAGATGAAGCCCTGTTCCAGCGCGAATGCACCGGTGATCCACGTGTCGCTGCGCTCGAAACTGGGAAGGATGCTGGCGTCGAAGGGTCTGCCGGGTGCGCCCATGCCGGCGGCGCGCAGGCCGTTCTTGGCGAGCAAGGCGCCCCAGGCGCCGACGGCCGGCAGGATGCCGACGACGACCGCGGGGGCTTGCGCGCGCGGTACCGCCTGGAAGGCCTGTGCGGTGATCACAAGGCCGATCCACAGGACAATCGCCATGCCGGCATCGATGGGGATGAACCAGGCGATCCAGGCGAGCGTGCCCGAAAGGCAGACGATGGTGGCGAATGTGCCGTTGAGCACTGAGTAGCCGGCGCGGGCACCGAGCGCCTTCCAGCCGGGGTGGCCGATGTAGATCGTCGTGGGAAAGGTCGAGCCGAAGAGGGCCGCGACGACCGAGCCGATGCCGTTGACGGCCAAGGAGGGCGCTGTCGGGTAGGTGTCGCCAGCGGCCTCGGCGGATTCGATGTTCTGCAAGCTGCCCAGAACGTTGAACAGGCCCATGGGGATGATGACGGACAGGTAGGTCAGCAGGTGGGCGCGCGACTCCAGCAGATCGTTCAGGACCGGAATGGGCAGGTGCAGCATGGGGGGCCCCGGTTGCGCACCGATGGGCGCAAGGCCCGTCAGCCAGGCGAGCAACGTACCGAGCGCGATGGCGACGACGCCGCCCGGCAGGTTGCCTTTGAACTTCACGCGGCCGAAGTAGGTCAGCAGCACGACACCGAGCGTCGTCAGGCCCACCACGGGATGGGCGAAGGTGCGGAACAGAAAGCCCAGTGAAATGAAGCCGAGCGCGATGCCTGAAAGCGTCGAGAGAAGAGCTGCGCGCGGCGTGGCCTTGCGCACGCGTTCAGCGACGGCGGCCCCCACCAATTCGATGAGTCCCGAAGCCAGCGTCGCCACCAGCCCTGCCTGCCACGCAATCCGCATGGGATCCGGATGACCCGCGGCCTGCGCCGCCAGCTTGGCCGGCAGCATGATCAGGAAGACGTGGGCAAAGAGCGACACCGTGTTGATGCCATAGGGCAAAGCGCAGACATCGCTGCGGCCCGACGCGCGCGCCAGCTTCATTGCCTGCCACGAGTAGAACAGGTTGCCCACCAGCAGCGACATCGCGGCGCCGGGCAACACTCGTCCGTACAGCAAGTCTGGCGACATGCCGAGCACGAAGCGGCACAGGCCATCGATCAGCAGCAGTTGCACAAGGTTGTCTAGAGCCAGGCCAAAGAAGCCGTCGATGTCGCCGCGGGTCATCCAACGCATGGGCACCTCCGGCGCGGCAGCGTAGCGCGGTTGCGGCGGGCTGTCGTGGGGCGCGATGGCGTGGACCGCCACGATTGCCGCAGCCTGCACCTCACGGTGATCCGTGGCCGTACGCCAAGCCGTATCTTGAGGGCAAACATGCAGGAGCCATTCATGCCTCGCAGCACTGCGCAACGGGTTCTGGCGTGTGTCCTGAGTGTCTTGGCAGTTGCCGGCGCGTCACTGCCCGCAGTCGCGGCGCCGGCGCAGGTATCGATGGAGGTGGCGTCGCTGGCGAGCGGCCGTTACGGCCGTCTGCACGCGGTGTTGGAAAAGACGTTCCTGCGCATCCGCGTCGTCGCCGTCGAGATGCGGTTGGGCCGCGCGACGGCAGCGCGGCTCGAACGGCTGATCGCCGGCCGCAACCACTCGGCACAACTGGCAGAACAAGCGGCACGGGTTCTCTACACCTGTGACGACGCCTATGTCCGTCTCACATTCCTGCGCGACATCGACATCGACAGTTTCCTGCTGGGTGTGCGCAGCAACCTGGACCAGGCACGGCGCGCCGGCGTCCTGACCAGCGAGCAGCGCGAGCAATTGCGCGACACGATACCGCGTGCCTTCATGACTTTGGGCGATCGTGGCATCCGCCATGGCGACGTGTTGCAGTACCGCGTTCGCGGCGATGCGGTACGCACCGTGCTCTCCAGCGCCCGCGGCATCAAGCTCTTGGATCGCACAGACTTCGGCGCGGCGGGCAGACTCGGTCAGATGGGCGGCTATTTCGCACCGGGCACGGACTTGCGCGACGATGTCTTGCACTCGTTGTGGTGACCCGGTCGCAACTAGCGCAGCCCTTGCCGCATCCGTTCCAGCAATCCCGTCAGCGCCTTGCCCGCCTCATGGCGCAGCACCGCCGCCACCAGCACGCCGCCGCGCACCGGCAGCGTCATGCCGCGCGCCAGCGCCGCGCGCCGCGATTGCGGCACAGGCAGCAGCACGGGGCCCGGATGACAAGGCTCCGCGGCCAGCGTCGTCTGGGCACCGCGCACAAGAAAGTGAAGCCGATTGAAGAGGTTCGCCTGACTCACATTGTGGTCCATGTCGATGAACAAAACATTCAACGTCGGATGCAATTCACGCAAACGCTTCTCGATGCCCTTGGCCACGACCTGATTGGCGATGCAGCCAAAGGGCTGAACACACAGGATATTGTCCACACCGCGCTCTGCCAGTTCCACCATTTCGCCGGTCAGCAGCCAGCCCTCCCCGTATTGGTTCGTGAGCGACAGGATCGGCCGCGCAGCCCGCGCCAGCTCACGCGGACGGGTCAAGGGCACGGTATAGGGAAACCGCTCCAACACCTTGTTCAAACGCTGGATCAGCGCATCGGTCTTGTGGTCGAGGAATTTCGCTACCAACCACTTCAAGTCCTGCGGCTCGATACCCGCCTCCGTGTCAGCCTGCATGTTGATGACACTTTGGATGAAAAATGTCGTCAGATTGGGAACGATGGTTTCGACGCCGCGCTCTGCCAACCACTTCACCACGCCACCGTTGCCGTAATCGCAGTGCTTGACGTAGATTTCGCCGACCATGCCAATCTTCGGGAACGGGCCCGGCTTGACCGGCAGCAGCGAAAAGGCCTCTGCGGCATCGCCCAGCAACAGCTCACAGCGCCTGGCGTTTCGTAGCGGACTCGACAGCCAGCGCTCGACAAATTGATTCGCGAGCCGCGTCGCCGTACCGGGCTCCACCTCGCGCACCAGCATCGCGCGTTCCATCATGGCCAGTGCATCGGCCATGACAATCGAGTACAAGCCGCGCGACGAAAACCGCAGCTTGTTCAATTTGAAACCAGGCTGGTTGTGCATTCCGTCATCGCCCAGGTGCAGCGTGACCACAGGTATGTCGTCGTATCCAGCCGCGATCAAAGCCTTGCCGATGAGGCTAGCATAACAACTCGCGCGACACTGGCCGCCGGTTTGGGTGATGATGATCGCGACACGCGGCCCATACTTGCCGGAATCCAGCGCCCGCAGCACGTCGCCGACGACCAGAATTGCCGGATAACACATTTCATTGTTGACGTACTTCAGGCCATAGGACAGCGATTCGTCGTCGGGCGGTGGCAGCACCTGCAAGCGATACCCCTCGATCGCAAACGACTCTTCCGTGAAGCGATCCAGCATCGGGAACCAGGAGGGTCCGATGAGCAGGCGGTCGCGGTCTGCTTCCGTAAACGGCGGCGGCTGCCTGCGCGGGGTGATCGGCGCCGGCCCCGTGGCGCGGATGGACAACGTCTCGATCAGCGTGCGCAACCGCAGGCGAATCGAGCCCGGGCTCGCGGTTTCATCGACGCGCACCACCGTCAGCCTCTTGCCAGCTGCACGCAGAATCGCACTCATTTCGTCGGACGCCATCGCATCCGGCCCGCAGCCGAACGAATTGATCTGCACGACTTCCACATGCGGATGTTGCACCGCGTAGCGCGTGGCGTGGTAGAGCCGGTTGGGAAATGCCCACTGTGTCAGCACTTGCAGACCATCGAGATGCTGCCCCACAGGGACCATTTCTGTCGTGAGCACATCGACGCCCAAATCCGCCAGCATTTCCGGAATCCCGTGGTTGATGTAGCGATCGATGTGGTACGGCCGCCCCACCAGCAGGATGACGCGCCGCCCTGCCCTGCCGGCCTCGCGCACCATGCGGTCGCCCTCGGCCTGCTGGCGCTCGCGCACATGCGCCAGATCATCCAACCCCTTCTGGAATGCCGCGACGAATCCCTTCCTCTTGGCCCCCATCGGGGCCACTGCCGCCCAGCAAGCTTTCTCCAGCAACTTGCGATCACGAAACGTCAGGATCGGCGCGTGAAATGGCACGCCGTGCGTGCGCATGGGATCGATCGAACTCTTGATGACTTCGGGATAACCCGTGACGATCGGGCAGTTGAAGCTGTTGAGCGCATCCCCTTCCGGCAATTCGTAAACGACCTGAGGATAGAACATGTGGTCCACGCCTTGATCAATCAGATCGAGGACATGGCCGTGGACCATCTTCGCCGGCAGACAAAGGCTGTCGGACATGATCGTGCCAATGCCTTTGTTGTACAATTTCGCGGTCGACGGCGCCGACAGCACGACTTGAAAACCAAGTTCATGCAAGAGAGTACGCCAGAAGGGCAGGCTCTCGAACAGATTGAGCGCGCGCGGCAGGCCGACCTTGATGCGGGCATCGGCCACCAGCGACGTCTTGGGTCCGAGCAGCAGTTCCTCCCGCCGTCTTGCCAGGTTCTGACCCGGAGCTGCCTTGTTGCCTCGGTTCGACTGGATGCGCTCGCAGCGGTTGCCGGAAAAATACGCCTTCTTGCCATCGAAGCGCAACCTGCTGATGTTGCACAGATTCTCACAGCCCTGACAGACGAAGTCGTTCTTCTTGCACACCCCCACCTCGGCCATGGCTGCCAATTGTGCCGGTTCGCGAACCGCAAGGTGCCCCAAATTCTGGTGATCCATGGCCACTAGCGCAGCGCCCCATGCGCCGATGACGCCGGCGATGTCGGGGCAGACGACGCGCTTGCCGCTCAACAGCTCGAAAGCCCTTTGAATCGCCGGATTGAGAAAGGTGCCTCCTTGCACGACAACGACATCGCCCAGCACTGCCATGTCATGGATGCGCAGGACTTTTTCCAGGCAATTGCGCACGACGGAGTACGCCAGGCCCGCGGCGAGATCCTCGATGCCCGCGCCCTCACGCAAGAATTGCTTGACGCGTGAATTCATGAACACGGTGCAGCGCGAGCCAAGGCGGCACGGCGCCCGCGATTCACATGCCTGCTCGGCGAATTGTGCAACGGGAATTCCCAATACTTCCGCAAAGGTCTGCAAGAAGCTGCCGCAGCCGGACGAGCAGGCTTCGTTGATTTCGATGCTGCGGATTTCGCCATTTTCCACGAACATCGCTTTCATGTCCTGGCCGCCGATGTCGAGCACGAAACTGACATCGGGTGCGACTTCACGCGCTGCGCGCAGGTGGGCGATCGTTTCCACCAAGCCGAGATCAAGGCCAAAGACGTTGCGCACCAGATCTTCGCCGTAGCCCGTGGCCGCGCTGCCGAGGATGCGCGGCCGGACGCCAGCCTCGGTTATCATTGCGTCAAGACTACGCAATCCCTTCTGGACGGCCGCGACGGGGTCGCCGTGGTTGAACGTGTAGAAATCCAGGACGATGCGACCATCCGCGTCGATGAGCGCCATCTTCGTTGTCGTCGAGCCCGAGTCGATGCCCAGAAAGCAGGGCTGGCCGTCGAAATCCGCGAGCGATGCGCGGCCAACCTTGTGAAAACGCGTGGCATTCCAGCGTTCGAACTCGTCCTTGCCGCCAAACAGCGCCGCCTCGCGCTGACTGGAAACCGCGGTCTCCGCGCGGTCGTCGCGCAGGCGCTGCAGCAGCCGCCCCAAGGTCACCGGATGCGCCGTGCCTTCTGGCGACAACGCGGCTCCAAATGCTGAAAACAATTCCGGATGTTCGGGCGAGACCACATCCTCGGGCTGCAGACCGAAGCGCTCGACGGTGGCGGCGCGCAGCGTCGGCAGAAAAGTCAAGGGACCACCGCTCAACAAGAGCTTGGATTTCGCGGTCGTCGCGCGCGCCAGGGCGTTGACCGTCTGCAGTGCCACCGCATGGAATACCGAAGCGGCGATATCGGCCTTGGGCACCGAACGGCTCAGCAGGTTCTGCACATCGGTCTTGGCAAACACGCCGCAACGACTGGCGATGGGGACGATCTGGGTGTGATCCTTCGCCAGTTCTTCCAGCTGCGTGACCGGCACACCGAGCAGCACGGCCATCTGATCGATGAAGGCACCGGTACCACCCGCGCAACTGCCGTTCATGCGCATGTCGGCGCGGCCGCGGTCGTCGAACAGAATCAGCTTGGAGTCCTCGCCGCCGATGTCGAGCAAGGTGCGGACGCCCGGGTGGTGGGCTCGAACAGCCTCAGCCGCTGCGACAACTTCTTGAACAAAGGGAAGTTCCAGGCGCTCCGCGACGCCCATGCCGGCCGAACCGGTGATGCACACCGACGCTTCGGCGTCGCCCAGTTCGGCGACAACTTCCTCGAAGATGGCCTGCAATGTCTCGCGGATGCGGGCGTCGTGCCGGCGATAGAGCGTGAAGAGGGCGCGTGGTGCGGCGGACCCACTGGGGTCGCAGGACAAGACGATGACCTTGGCTGTCGTCGAACCGATGTCGATGCCGCAGCGCAGGCTGCCGAGTACGTCGTTCATGCTGAAATTCCAAGAGAAGATGTGCGTTGCGTGCGCGACACGGCGGCAGGCGCAACCGGGGATTCAGGTTGGCGGATGCCGTCGAAGAACAGCGTCAGGATCTGGTAGCCGAATTCACCCGGCAGCAGGTCCATGTCAGCAAGTGCCCGCGGCGTGCCAAACGTATTGAGAGCATTGATCAAAATCCGGATGACGAGCGCCGCGTCGACGTTTGGGCGCACGACGCCCTGGCGCTGACCCACCTGCAGCACGAGCACGAGCTTGGCAACGGCATCCTCGCGCCGCGCCTCGATGACCGGCCAGATGTCCGGCATGACCTCCATGTCGTCGAGCATCGCGCGCGAAACGTTGTGTGACAGGGCGTCGACGAAGCCTGAGAGACGCGAAACAGCTTCCAGAAAGGGAGGTTCCTGAGCGATGACTTCGTCGGCCATCGCCAGCCAAGGCCCCGCAAGGCGCTCGATCACGTCGCAAATCAGCGCCTCTTTGGAGCCATAGTGCTGGTAGACGGTCTTCTTGCTCATGCTGAGGCGCGCCGCGATCTGCGCCATGGTGACGTGCTTGAAGCCGTTGCGATTGAAGAGTTGCAGCGCTTCATGGGCGATGCGGGCTTTGGGATCATTGGACAAGCTGGACATGAGGGCCGCCTGCGCTGAGAGGGAAACCATAAGTACCCGATCGGTTTCCAACGTACAAGCCCTTTGGCGTGAGGTTGAAAACGCACCCGTCCGTCGGCAACGGGTTGCATCTCGGCTTCGATGGTGTGGAACAAAGGGCGTCACCCGAAGGCAGGAGGCGACATCAGCCCGGCGCGCGCACTTCAGCCCGGAAACCACAAGTGGAACGTGTAGTACGCGCGCAGCGGTTCGAAGCCCAGGCGCGCCCAGACCTTTTGCACGGCGGCATTGGTCAGTTGCGTGGACGTGAACAGGCTGGCGACGCCGGCCGCCTGTGCCTCGATGAGTGCGTGCGCGATCAAGGCGCGGTAGATGCCGCTGCGTTGGACCTCGGGGTCGACACCGCTGAAGACGAGTTCCTGTTCACCGCTGCCATGTTCGACCATCGTCAGGAATCCCGCCACGCGGTGATCCACCTCTGCCACCCACACCTTGGAGGCGACGCCCGGTTCGCTGCACGAACGCTCCGCCCACGACATGTAGGCGGCATCGCAAGCCGCTCGGTCCAAGCGCGGGTCGGCGTGGTAGTGCCCGAAATAGCCGCGAAAAGACAGCCTGGCGATGCGCAACACGGCCTCGCGATCGGCTGCGTCGAGATCGCGCACCGTCACGGCCGCTGGCGCTGGCGGCACCGGACGATCCAACGGTCGCGTCCAATAGATCAACGTATCCATGATCTGCCCGCCCGCCGCCTCCATCGCTTGGGCGGCCGCCAGGTCCGCGGCAAGACAACGGCCGATCAGCATGCGCACGCCATTGCCGCGACAAAACGCCAGCATCGCGGCAAGCCCGTCTGACGTGAAGCCGGGATCGCGCGCGATGACGACACCAAAACGCGCAGTGTCGAGATCGGACAGGGCAACCATGGGCAACTCCGCGCAATATCAATGCTCTCTGTGACCGTGATCGGTGCGCGTCCAGACCAGCCCACGCTCGTTGAGCGAAACGTACATCCGCCCGAGGTAACCGCTGACAACGCCGAGGAAAGCGAACAGGACCCCGAACAGGAACGTCACGGCGACGAACAGCGACAACCAACCTGCTGGAGCCTGGCGATCTGTGAGCACACGCGCCATCTCTACAAGACCAATGATGAATCCCAAAACCGAGACACCGAAGGAACCGATCATGGCGATCTGCAGCGGCAGGATCGTCAAGCTCGTAACGTGCGAGATCCACAGGGACAGCAGACGCGACAGCGAATACGTGGACGTCCCCGCGCCACGGGGACGGTGCGCGACGTCCACCTCGCCTACATGGCGCGTCATGCGAAACACCATCGCGTCGATGTAGGGATAGGGCGACTCGACGCGACCGAGGGCGCGCGCCAGATCCCCTCGCAGCGCCCGCACGTTGCTGATGCGGACATCGGAGTGGTTGCGCAGCGTCCGGCGCGACAGCCAGCGGTTCAGGTGCGAGGCAAGGCGCCGAAAAGCGGTCTGTTCGATGCTCTGGAAGTGCCCATACACCACATCGAGATCGCGGCTTTGCAGCGCGTCGGCCACAGCCAACACCGCCTCCGGCGGATTCTGGCCGTCATCATCGACCGTGACCACCACGTCGCCGCGCGCCAACGAGAACCCATGCAACGTGGCCCGATGCTGGCCGATGTTGGTGCCCAGCGACACGGCACGGATGCGGGGGTCGGCCTGGCACAACGCGTCGAGGACATTCGCCACGCCATCGGGCGAACCGTCGTTGACCAGGACAACCTCGAACGGCACACGGGGCGTCAGGAATGCGATCAACTCGCCAACCGTCGTCGCGACATACGCCTCGGATCGGTAAACAGGGATCACGATCGAGTGGAGACCTGGACTGGTCATTCCGTACTCCGCAGCGGCAGCTTCAATGATCGCTCAAGAGACGCGAAGCGCAGCGAATCGGGCATGTCATTGATCTCGGAGCGTGTCGGACGGCCATCCGCCACCGCCCCGTCGCTGCTTGTCCACGCCATGTCAAGCGATGTCGCCCGCGCCTGACACGGCGTCATCCTCACCAATACTTGGTGTTTCAGGGGCTTTGTGCGCATCCTCAAACGTCTTTGCAATCGCCTGACTGGAAGCTTCGGCGATGCGGCTGCGCAACTCGGCATGGCTCGGCATCGAATCCGGATGCGGCAGACCGCCCGGCACGATGACGTTGGCGAGCGTCGTGTTCGCAGCCCAGGTGCAAAGGGCTTCGTTCAGGCCATTCCAGGTGGGATGCAGCGGGCAAGGCATGGAGGGCTTGCATGCCCCCCAACCGAACGCGCAATGGGTTGGATCTGGGCGGAAATCCGCCGCCATCATGATGTCGAGAAACCGCACGAAACGCGGCGGCATGGCCAAGGTGAAGCCACCGCCATGACCTTTCTGCGACTCGAGCAGACCCGCCACGACCATGCGACGCAGCAACTTGGACAGGTAGGGCGCTGGCACGCCGGTCGCCGTACTCAGGTCGCGCGCGCGCACAGACACTCCTTCGGGCATGTTGGCGACGTAGGCCATCGCGCGGAGTGCATATTCAACAGTTTGAGGAAGATACATCGATTCTCCGAGGGGGGTTGCGCGCGGCTGCGCGCCGTCAATGGAAAGTTGTATCTGTTGAGAGCGACTTCCGTCAAGTCGGAGTACAAGTCCGATCCGCCACCATCGTACATTTCGTCGTGGCAGCGCCCTGTGCGTCGTCACTTCCGGCTGGCCACGCCCTCGCGAGCGCGCTATCCTGCCGCGCGGTTCTGGATAGTTTCCATTGCACCTGAGGGGGCGCATCTGGTGACTTCAACTCGATCTTCATCTGAACCGGACAGCGAGTTGCCGCCCAACAGTACAGAAGTGCTGTGGAATGCCAGCGCCCGCGCGATCCTGGACGCCATCCCGGGTGAGGCGTTTCTTGTCGACAGCGGCTTTCGCTTGCTGGCCGCCAACCGCGCGTTGCTCGCCGCGCAGCGCGGCGGCACGCTCGACCCGGTCGGCCGCCTCTGCCATGAACTCATGCATGGAGCCAAAACTCCACCGAATTCCTGTCCGCTTGCCCAAGCCGCGAGCAGCGGCCGCCCCAGCGAGAGCCGCATCTACGATTCGACCGCGCAACGTTGGTACGAGACGACGGTGTCGCCGACGGTGCTGCGCACTGGCGCCGGTCAGCCCGTCTTCCTGCATGTGCTGCGCGACGTGACCCACCAATGGACCCTCGGGGCTCAGCACGTCCAGAGCCGCGAGCACGAACGCGCCATCAATGACATCTTGCGCGGTTTGCAGGGTTGCCATGACAGCGTCGCGGTCTTGAGCTTCCTGCTGGACAGCCTGACGTCGTTGTCCTGGCTCGGCTTGACCCTGTCGTGCGCCGCCTACCTTGTGGAGCAAGGCCGGCTGCGCATGGTGGTGCATCGCAACCTCGATGCGCGCCTGGTCGCCCGCTGCCGCGCCGTCGACGTTGGCAGTTGCCTCTGCGGGCGCGCCGCGCTCGGCGAAACGGTGTTGTCGCGCCATGTGGACGAGAATCACACGCACCACTACGAAGGCATGCAGGACCATGGGCACGCGATCGCGCCCCTCATGCACGAAGGAAACTGCTTGGCTGTATTGAACTTGTACCTGAGGCCAGGTCAAGCGCTCGACGCCGCGCAGCGCACCTTTCTCGAGTCGGTGACGGCGGCATCGGCGGTCGCGCTGGCAGCGCGGATCACCGAGGAACGCGAACGTCAAGCCCGCGACCGCGTCGTGGCGTTTGAGCGCCTGCAAGCGGTGGGGCGCCTTGCCGGAGGAGTGGCGCATGATTTCAATAATTTAATGACAGTCATTCTGTCTCTGACCGATTTCGTGCACAATGAACTCAAGCCCGACGACCCGACGCAAAAGGACATCGCCGGCATCCGCGCTGCTGCGATGCAAGCGGCACTGTTGACGCGCCAACTTCTGGCCTTCAGTCGCAAGGATGCGACCCTGCCGGTGGCCCTCGATCTCAACTGCGTGCTGCGAGACATGGAGCCGGCACTGCGCACCGCTGCTGCGCCGATGGTCCACGTGGAGTTGGATCTCGCGCCGGACCTGCGCAATGTGGACATCGATCCGCTGCAGCTCGATCAACTGCTCACGAACCTGACAGCGAATGCCCGCGAGGCGATGCTGGCTGGTGGAAGGCTGCGGATTGCCACGGCGAATGCCATTCTGAGCGAACGCGACACGAACCTGCGTATGCCTGTGGTTCCAGGTCACTATGTGCGGTTGACAGTCGCAGATGAAGGCGTTGGCATTGCTCCGGACGCCCATGCACACCTGTTCGAGCCCTTCTTCACGACCAAGACATTCGGCAAAGGCACGGGCATGGGGCTCGCCACGGTGCATGGCGTCGTGGAACAGGCAGGCGGCAATCTTTCCGTTGAGAGTTCGCCAGGTGAGGGCTCGACCTTCAGCGTCTTCCTGCCCGTCGCCGCGCAGGAGCGGGCCGCGCCAACGGAGCCATCCTGCCTTGCAGTAGCGCCCACGGGCGGCGACGTGGTGCTCGTCGCCGACGATGACGCGCAACTGCGGTGCGTCACTGCACGCATCCTGCGCAAGTCCGGCTATTCCGTACTCGAAGCGGCGTGCGCACCCGAGGCGCTGTTGCAGGCGCAAGAGGCACGGGCGCTTTCCGTTCTCTTGACCAGCGTCGCCGTGCAGGGCGTACCCGGCAAAATCCTGGCGCAGCAAGCGCGTCACCTTTTTCCGGATTTGCGAGTGCTCTATATGTCGAATCTGCAAACAGAAGAATCCGATGAATTGGCACAGCTCGACACCGATTCGACCATCCTGATCAAGCCATTTGGCGAGGCCGTTCTGTTGGCCAAATTGCGCGAGGCGCTTGTCTCAGATTGATACACGTGTGGATGGCGTCGGTATCCCTACGCCGCCGGGCCCAGGCCCAGGGCCGCGCGAACTGCCCGAGCCAACTCACTGGACCGAAATGGCTTGCGAACGACGATCAGGTCCTGGGGAACGCCCGAACCGTGCGCCATATCTTCCGCGTGCCCCGTCATGTACACGACAGGCAATTGAGGATGCCGCAAAGCGATTCGCCGGGCCAACTCGCGACCGCCCATGTTCGGCATCGTCAGGTCTGTCAGCACGGCATCGATCGGCGCCCCCTGGTCGAGCAACGCCAACGCCGCGCTGCCATGCTCGGCCTGCAGCACGCGGAAACCCGCACGCTTGAGCGCGTATTCTGCAAAGGCGCGGATCGGCGGCTCATCGTCGACCACCAGCACCGTTCCGTAGGGCTGCCTGGGCTGGCGCATCTCATCCGAGATCTGGTCGCGCGCAACCGGCATTTCGTCCACGCGCGGCAGGTACAGCGTCCAAAGCGTGCCCCGCCCCACCCGCGACGCGACATCGATCGATCCGCCATTTTGCGTGATGATCGCCTGCACGACCGACAATCCCAGGCCGGTGCCGCGACCCTCCGGCTTGGTCGTAAAGAACGGCTCGAAGATGCGATCGAGCATGTCCTGGCTCATGCCGTGCCCCGAATCTTCCACAGTCAAGCGGCCATAGCTGCCAGGTGCCAAAGTGCCGCCGGAATCCAGCGGCACGCTCGCAGCCAGATCGAAGCGATCGGCGCGAATGCGCAGCAGGCCCCCTCGCGGCAGTGCGTCGCGCGCGTTGATGGCAAGGTTCAGGATCACCTGCTCGAGTTGGTTGCGATCGATGCGTGCGACCAGCGGCTCGTCGTTCGTCTCGATATCAAAGGCGATTGCCGTGTCCTTGACCACGAGGCGCCGAATCAGCGCCTCGATGCCGCGCAGCGTCTGGCCCAAGTCGATGGCCTCGGCGCGCGTCACCTGCCGCCGGCTGAACATGAGCAATTGCGAGGTCATGTGCGCAGTTCGCTCGGCGGCGCGGGTCATCTCGGCGAGCAGCGCCTGCCGGGAGTCGTCCGGCTCCATCTCGCGCGCCAGTTGGCTGCCGAAGCCGAGCACGACCGTCATCATATTGTTGGTTTCATGAGCAATTCCACCGGCCAAGGTGGCGATGTCCAGCAACTTCTGCGCGCGTTGAAGTTCCTCAGCCATGACCTGCTGCCGGTGCTCGCTCTCGCGCAGCGCCTCAAGCGCCTGGTCGAGGGCAGATGCAGCGGTGGATGCGCGGTCGGGATCTGTCGACGCCGTGGACATGGACGTGACCTGCAGTTCGCAAGAAGACGGTGTGATGACGCTCAGGCCGGCGCAAGGGTGGCCGTCGGCCTGACCGTTTGTCAAGGCAGCGCGACCGCGGCGCCAACCGCGCCCAGTTCGCCCGCGGCGTGCGGCGCCCGAGCGCGCGGGGCGGCGCCAATCAGCGGCAAGTACGACGTGTTTTGCAGCATGGCGGCCGCGGCCCGTTAGAACACCGACACAATCAACTCGATCGAGTTGTCGTGAGGTCGTCGCCGCGAGTGCGCATCGGCGAGCTTGGCGACCAGAAAACAAGCAAACGGAGCGCTGGCGAGTCATTCTCGCCGGCCTCCCTACGCAAGCAACTGGGGCATCCCGTACCGGCCGGGCGCCCTGCCCGCCAGCCAGCGTGCCGCGCGCAAACCGCCGTGTGCAAAGACCTTGCGGTCGCGTGCGTCGTGCTTCAGGCAGAGGCGCTCGGCCGGCCAGGCGAACATCACTTCGTGCTCGCCGACGATGTCCGCCATCCGCACCGCGTGGATGCCAATTTCACCAGGCGGCCGAGCACCGACCATTCCCGTGCGCCCATCGCAGCGCACCGCCTGCAGATCCTGGCCGCGGGCCTCCGCGACCGTTCGGGCGAGCGTCAGCGCGGTGCCCGAGGGCGCGTCGCGCTTGTTGCTGTGGTGCACTTCGACGATCTCGATGTCGGCGCTCTTGCCGAGCAAGCGCGCAGCACGTGCGGCAAGATCCGTCAGCAATGCGATACCTATTGAGAAGTTGCTGGCCTGGAACACGGCTGTCGTCAGCGCGGCCGTCGCTACCGCCGCGTCGTCGTCTGCTGTAAGCCCAGTCGTACCGAGTACCCAGGCGATGCGGTGCCGCGCCACGAACGCGGCGTGCGCCGCTACGGCTTGCCGGTGCGAGAAATCGACCAGCACCGCGAATTCCGTCCCCTTCAAGTCGGCGAGCAAGACGCCGCCGTCTTGGCCTGGCTCGACGATACAGGCAACGAGGCGCAGATCATCTGCCTGTTCAGCTAGTTCGCAGAGTGCCGCACCCATGCGCCCGTGCGGCCCGACGACGCCGATGCGCAGTGGTCTAGTCATGGGAAATCGCCTCCAACATGAGTGTCACCTCGTTCTTGTCGTTGAAGAAGTGCTTGGCGCGCGCATCGTAGCCACAACTGCGCGCCACGTCCAAGGCGTCCTGCAGCGCCTGCCAGTCGGGATCGCCTCGAAACTTCATTTGTACGATCATATGCTTCGCCAGTCCTGGACTGCACCAGGCCTGAAGCAACGCTGCCACGCGACCAGGGTAGGCAATGATGTCCGACACGAGCCAATCGACAGGTGCCTCCGGACGCCACGCGAATGCATCTGCTTTGATGAAGCAGACTTGCGGATCGCGAAGGAGATGCGTCGCCAGCGGAGCACGATCCACGGCGGTCACGTGCGCGCCTGCGCGCCTCAGCACGTGGGTCCAGCCGCCAGGCGATGCGCCAAGATCGACAGCCACGTCACCTGGCAATGGTTGCACACCCATGCAAATGATGGCCTCGATGAGCTTGCGATAGGACGAGGCCGGTGCGGCGTCATCATCCGCGACGACGGCCAGCCCGGCGGGCTCACGCGCCGGCCAGGCAGCGCGCGGCGCGATCGCGTGCACGGGCGCCGCCGACACCCAGGCGGTGTCGTTGTCGACCAGCAATAGTTGCACAATGATGCAAACATCTGGCCCCGGATCGACGTGCCGGCGCCAGAGGCCGCGCTGATCCTTGCGCAAATCTGCAAGTATCGCCGCGCCGATGAGGCCGGCACGCCGCGCCATCGGCGGTTTCGGGTTGCCCTTGAGCCAACCGGGCACGAGGCAGTGCAGCGTCCACGCACCTGGGTGCTCGTGCAGCAACGGAAGCGCAACATCGCGCGCGGCAAGCGCAAGTTCACGAATGGACGCGCCGCGGATGCGCCGGGCATTCGGCAGCACCTGCAGCGCATAGACCGGGTCGAAGGCGTGCGCCGTCGCGGGCGCGAGCACAATGCCTGGCAGCAGACCGCCTGCCTCGCGCACGCCCAGACGGGCCAATTCCTGGCACAGCGTCGCTTCGAAGGTGTGGCGGCAGGTGAAGAGCGTCGAGACCGGAGCGCCGCGATCGTTCACGCGATCACGCGCAATGCCCGTGCCCGCAGGTGCAGGCGTGCACCTGCGGCGCTTGCAGCCGCGCGATCGCGCCATCGAGGCGGCCCAGCATCGCCTTGAGTTCCTCGATGCCGACAGCGCCGACGCTCAGGCGGTACCAATCATGGGCCTCGTGCGCGCCAAAGGCGTCGAAGGGCACCACGGCCAGACCGGCATTCTCCAGCAGGTACGTGCGCACATCGCCAGAAGTCTTCAGGACTTTGTCGGTATCACGGAATCCGCGCAAGGCGAACTCAGCCGACAGGTAGATCGAGCCGCGCGGCACCAACGCCCGCACGGGATGCCCCTGTTGCGCGAGCGCCGTCAGCCCCTGGTGCAGGATCTGCAGACGCGTACCCGCAGCATCGCGAATGAACGCCAGATACTTGTCCACGGCAGCGTCATTCAACAGCAGCTTGGCGGTCGCAACCTGCTCGGCCTTGGGTGCCCACGCGCCGACGTGGCCGATGATGCGGCTCATGGCGTCGACCACCTTGGCTGGCCCGACCGTCCAGCCGACGCGCAGGCCTGTCGCGGCAAAGCACTTGGAGATTCCGTCAATGATGACTGTGTAATCGGCCATCGCCGGATGCGTCGTCAAGGGATCGAAGTGCTTGCCGTCGCCCATCGTCAGCAGCCAGTAGATCTGATCGTAGATGAGGAACAAAGGCTTGATGCCCAAGGGTTTGCGCCGCTCATTCTCGGCGACGATGCGATCGCACAAGGCAGCCAACGTCTGCCGGTCGATGAGCGTGCCGCTGGGGTTGAGCGGACTGTTGATGACCAGCAGCCGCGCATCGCGCAGATGTGGCTCAATGGATGCCAGCGTCGGCAGAAAATTGTCCTCGGGCGAGGCTTCGATCTCGATGCCCACCGCGCCGCACAAGTGCGTGTAGTGATTGTTGTTCCACGACGGTACCGGATAGATGACCTTGTCGCCGGGATTGACGATGGCGCGGTAGGCACCATAGAGCACCGGCCGCGCACCGCCCGCGATGAGGATGCGATCCAGGTTCAGATCCAGACCGGCGCGCTGCTTGTAGAAGTGCTGGACGGCGGTGCGCAGCTCGGGAATTCCGTTTGGAGGAGGGTAGTTGCTGTGCCCGGCCAACAGCGCGGCGTGGATGCCCTCGATCAGCTCTGGCGGCAGCGGGTATTGCTTCGGGTCGAAGTCGCCGATGGTCAGGTTGCAGATCTTCTGACCCGCGGCAACCAGTGCACGCACCTGCGCGGCGATCGCGAGTATCGAGGAACCTTGCAGGCTGGACGCCATGTCGGCGATGCCGCTATCTAGCCATTGGGACATAGGATCCTCCGGAGTTGGGACGCTCCTAGTAGCGGTAACTCTCGGGCTTGTACGGACCCTCGGCCGGAATGCCGAGGTACTTCGCTTGCGTGTCCGTGAGCGCCGTCAATTGTGCATTCAGTTTCTTTAGTTGCAGCCGCGCCACGTGCTCGTCCAGGTGCTTGGGCAGGGTGTAGACGCCGACCGGGTACTTGCCCGCATCGCGCTGACTCCACAGCTCGATCTGCGCCAACGTCTGGTTTGCAAAGGAAGAACTCATCACGTAACTCGGGTGCCCCGTGCCGCAGCCCAGGTTGACGAGGCGGCCTTTCGCCAACAAAATGATGCGCTTGCCATTCGGGAAGAGGACGTGGTCGACCTGCGGCTTGATCTCCTCCCACTGGTACTTCTCGATGCCGGCGACGTCGATCTCGCTATCGAAATGACCGATATTGCACACAATTGCCTGATCCTTCATCGCCGCCATGTGGTCGTGCGTGATGACGCCGCAGTTGCCGGTCGCGGTCACGAAGATGTCGGCCTTGTCGGCGGCCCAATCCATCGTCACGACACGGTAGCCCTCCATTGCTGCCTGAAGTGCGCAGATCGGGTCGATTTCCGTGACCCACAC
>Ga0172369_10002562_pt1 | contig 24834 bp, 16 predicted proteins | sample LakKiv25m_FD_114539 | JGI IMG/M metagenome (GOLD analysis project Ga0172369, IMG submission 114539) | Freshwater microbial communities from Kabuno Bay, South-Kivu, Congo - kab_022012_11.25m | ecosystem: Environmental > Aquatic > Freshwater > Lake | place: Democratic Republic of the Congo...
CGTATCGTTATGTCTTCCCAAAAAGTTTCCGACCGACTGCAGTCGCTGGATGCGCTGCGCGGGTTTGATATGTTATGGATCATTGGTGGCGGCGAGCTTGCCGTTGCTTTGGCCAAGGTTACTAACTGGAAATGGCTCAACTGGTTCGCCGAGCAGCAGGAGCATGTTCGCTGGGACGGTTTCCATTTCGAGGACCTGATCTTCCCGCTCTTTATGTTTATTTCCGGAGTAGCGCTTTCCTTTGCGATCCTGGGGAAGATTCATAAGGGAACCGACCGGAAGCCTCTGGCATGGAAGGTGGTCAGGAGGGGCCTGACCCTGGTTCTCCTGGGTTTTGTGTACAACGGACTGTTCCAGCTGAAATTCGGAGGGGAAGGTTTCAGGTTTGCCAGTGTGCTCGGACAGATCGGTCTGGGATACCTGTTTGCCTCACTGATTGTCCTGTACACCAGGCACTACAGTTTCAGGTTGATTTGGTTGGGAGGCATCCTGCTGGGATATGCCATCATTCAGAACTTCATACCGGTACCGGGGTTTGGAGCAGGGGTCCTAACCCCGGAGGGATCCATCAACGGTTTTGTCGATCAGGCCTTGTTGCCGGGCCGGCTTTATGGAGGCACCTTTGATCCGGAGGGACTTCTCTGCATAGTTTCAGCAACAGGCATCACCCTGATGGGTGCCATTGCCGGCGAGGTGCTTCGAAGCAAGGTTTTGACCGAATACAGGAAGATCCTGATTTTAAGTGGCACCGGGGTAGTATTCATTATTCTTGCCCTGTTACTGAAGCCCGTGTATCCGGTGATCAAAGCAGCCTGGACCACAACATTCAACCTGCTTGCCGGCGGTATCAGCCTGCTGCTGCTTTCATTCTTTTACCTGATCATCGACATCTGGCAATACCGACGCTGGTCATTCTTCTTCCGGGTCATCGGCATGAACTCCATCACCATTTACATCGGAGCACGGATCATCGATTTTGGTCATGTCAGCAAGTTCTTTTTCGGCGGCCTCTCCAGAATCTCCGGTGAGCACTGGGGTGAGGTGATCTTCTGGGTCGGATTTCTCGCAGCCGAGTGGGTGTTCTTGTGGTGGCTTTATAAGAAGAAGATATTCCTGAGAGTATAAGGCAGGAGGGCAAGAGGGCAAGAGGGCAGGAAGTAAAGGAGAAAGTTTGAAGGAGAAAGGATTAAGTTTTTCGGTTGGGATCGGTCTTTTTAGAAATCGTCCCCATAATTTTCATCAGTTCAATCGATTCATTAATCAAGCCAGGGATTCTGATGTTCTCAGGTCTCATTCGCTGAAGGTATTCAAGCCAATAATTCGTTTCTTTTAATTCTTTGAGGGCAATTCGGATTTTGTTGTGAAAGTCTTTGTTTGAATTGGCTGATTGGGATTCTGAATAGTTCGCTCCGGCAGAGGTGGAAGAGCGGACGATTTGTTTTAAACAATCAATCAGCAATAAATCTTGTTTTAACTCTTTTGCCACCTGGCTTATTTCAACGGCAAAATCAATAAGGCGTATTTGCAGGTTATTCATGGTTATTTTTTAGAATTATATATGCGGATACTCATCGCATTTGGAGAATCCTTTCAACTTTTTTCTTTCCCCTTTACTTCCTGCCCTCCTGCCTTCCTGCCCTCTTGCCTTAAAAAACCTTACTTTTACGCCACAAAAAAATATTCCAGCCATGTCAGTCCGCGTTCGTTTTGCTCCATCACCTACAGGCCCGCTGCATATGGGCGGGGTGCGCACAGCATTGTTCAATTACCTGTTTGCCAGGAAGCATGAGGGTACCATGATCCTGAGGATCGAGGATACCGATCAGGGCCGGTTTGTACCGGGAGCAGAGGAGTATATCATGGAATCCCTCGAATGGTGCGGAATCAAGATTGACGAAGGGATTCGCGAGGGCGGAAACTTCGGACCTTACCGGCAGTCGGACCGCAAATCGCTGTACAAGCAGTATTGCGACCAGCTGCTGGAGAGCGGGTGGGCCTATGTTGCGTTTGATACGCCGGAGGAACTTGAAAAAATAAGGCAGGAGGGCAGGAGGGCAGGAGGGCAGGAAGTAAAGGAGGAAGGTGAAAGGAATAAGGAGGAAGGGGCGTTTGCGTATGATTCGTCGACGAGGATGAGCCTGCGGAATTCTTTGGCGATGGAGAAGGAGGAAGTTCAGAAGCTGCTTGAATCAGGGGCACCTTACGTGATCCGGTTCAGGATGCCTGAAAATCATGAGATCGTGATGCACGACCTGATCAGAGGCGAGGTGAGGGTCAATACCAATACGCTGGACGACAAGGTGTTATTTAAGTCGGACGGAATGCCGACCTATCACCTGGCGAACGTGGTGGATGATCATCTGATGGAGATCACCCATGTGATCAGGGGAGAAGAGTGGCTGCCTTCCTTGCCGCTGCATGTGATGCTTTACAAGGGATTCGGCTGGACCGATACCATGCCGCAGTTCGCGCATCTGCCGTTGATACTCAAACCCAGCGGAAACGGCAAACTCAGCAAGCGCGACGGCGACAAGCTGGGATTTCCGGTATTTCCCATCAACTGGACGAATCCCGAAAATGGTGAAATATACAGCGGGTACCGCGAAGCCGGATATTTTCCTGAAGCCTTCGTAAACATTCTTGCCCTACTGGGATGGAACGATGGCACCGATCAGGAGATCTACTCCATGGACCAGCTGATCCAGGCCTTTACGCTCGAACGCGTGGGCAAATCAGGTTCCCGCTTTGATCCGGATAAGGCAAAATGGTTCAATCATCAGTATATGATGATGAAGAGCGATGAGGAGATAGCCGACTTGTTCCTCAAGGCAGAAGGCAGAAGACAGAAGGCAGAAATTGGGAACAAGTTGCAAGATGCAGGTAACAGGGAGAGTTTGGTCAAGATTGTCGGTTTGGTTAAGGAAAGGGCAGAATTTGTAAAAGATTTATGGGACCAGGCATGGTTCTTCTTCGAAGCTCCCACAGGCTATGACGAAGCAACCATCAAAAAAAGATGGACACCTGAGATTCCCGAAATCCTCAATTCTTTGTCCTTGATTCTTGAGACCAATTTTTGCCCTCTGCCTTCTGCCTTGAGCCCTCAGGATTATGAGTCCCTCATTAAAGGGTACATCACCGGGCATAACCTAAATATGGGCCAGGTGATGAATATCCTCCGCCTCTGCCTGGTCGGTGCTCCGATGGGACCGGGCGTATTTGACATTATGGCCGTGCTGGGGCCGGAGGAGGTTGTGAGGAGGATACGGCTGGCATTGGACAGGATTCAGACATCGTGACGCGGGACGCGTGACGCCAATGGAAAGAACCAGCAACCAGCTATCCACCAACCAGCAACTATTTCAGTACCCAGCAGGTCAGCTTCTCCTTGTCCTTGATGTAGATTTTATCGGCAACTACGAGTGGATGAGCGTAAATCTCTGTATCTGAAACCTTGTACCGGGCGAGCATTTTATAAGCCGTCGGGTCGGGACTGAAGAAGGTGAGCTGGGCATTTCCGGCCAGGTTGAGCATAACGGTCCCGAGGTCAAGGGTTGACGCGAAACGGTTGAGCTTGACGGTATCAGCCCAGGCGGTTTCGCCGGTCTCTGCATTGACGCAGCTCAGATAGCCGAATCGGGCTTCGCTGGCATACAGGAATCCATTCTTAAGAACGGGGGTATTGAAGGAAACGCTCATGTCCTTATTGACCCAGATGCCCGTCACAGCCTGGCCTCCCTCAAGATTCACGCGGTATTTGTGCATTCCTGTGCCTGCACCGGCCACATAAATATCCTGACCATCAACCACCGGGGTGGAGGAGTTGTAAAAGCGTTGTTGCCCGGGGGTTGGTATTTCGCCAAGAATACTTCCATCGAGCATAATCCCGACCAGTGCATTCTCTGCCTGATGCACAATCACGGGTCCGCCCAGGTCGATAAAAATGGGCGATGAATAAGTAGTGGGATATCCGGTACATTTCCATATCTGGTTGCCGGTATTGATGTCAAAAGCCACAACGCATCCCTTTTCCTTACCCCCAAGCGGGTAAATGCATAATTGTCCCGTCATCAGGGGAGATGCGGCGGTAAAGAACTGGGGTACCTCATCGGTGTACTCCTCATTCTTCCAAATCATCTTTCCTTTTTTGATCTCATGGCAGGCTACCACACCGCCGGCCCCAAGTGTATAGATCTTTCCGTCATATACGTAGGGCGTGCTCCTCGGTCCGGGGTGAGTGGAAGCGCCGCCGGTAACTTTAGGGGCTTTATTAACCGGGGTTTTCCATATCTCTTTCCCCTTTTTGGCATCCAGGCAAAGAATGGTTTCCACTGAATCGATGCTGGTAATGAGGTAGATACGCCCATCAACATATACCGGGGAGGCATCGCCCAAGCCCACCGGCTCTTCCCAGACTTTTGTGAGCTCTTTCGGCCATTCAGCCGGAGCCTGAAAGCAGGACACTTTACCATCACGGTTAACGCCCCGCCAGCCGGGGAAATTTGTCGACTGTGAAAACAGAGTCCCGAAAAACAGTAAACCTGACAGGGTGAGCGCAAAGGTAAGGATTGACTTGTTCATAGCGTTCGGTTTGAGTGTTTTATAAAGGTATTGATTGTTTCATACATTGTTCACCGGCTGGTTCTGTTTGTAAGATTAATTGTATCTTTTCAATCCTTCGAAAATGAAGACAGAAATAAAATTTCAGATATGAAAAAGCTCTATTTCAGTTCGTTGGTACTGCTCTTGGTTCTTTCATCGACTCTGGTAGCACAGGATTCTGTTCTGCTGGTAAAACTGCGGCAACTCAAAGGGATCGAAGTAGTGGGACCCGTCAGGCACAATGCCCAGTTTTCGGAAGCTTATGAAATCAAGTTTTCTCAGCCGGTGGATCACAACAATCCCGGAGGGCAAATCTTCACTCAGCGAATGTTTATCGGGCATGTGGGATTCGACAAGCCTATGGTGCTGAGCACCTCGGGATACAGTGCCGGGGATCTGGGTATGGCGGAGCCGGCGGTACTGGTAAAGGGGAATTTGATCCGCGTGGAGCACCGTTATTTCGGAAAATCAACCCCTGATCCTCTCGATTGGAAATACCTCACCGTTTGGCAATCGGCGAGTGATCACCATGCCATTGTTCAGTTGTTCAAGCAGTTATATCCGGATAAATGGATCAGCACCGGTCACAGTAAGGATGGCCAGACTGCCATGATGTTTAAAGCCTTCTATCCGGAGGATATTGATGTGGCTATTCCCTATGTGGCTCCCCTGAATACATCGAAGGTGGATCCCCGCATCTTTACTTTTCTGGCACAGGTTGGAACACCGGAGGAGCGGCAGAAGATCTATGATTTTCAGATCACGCTTTTTGAGCGTAAAAAGGAACTGATGCCGCTGGTTCAGAAATACTGTGATGATAAAAGATGGACCTTCCCCATGGGGATCGACAGGGCCTACGATCTGAACGTGCTCGAGTTTCCGTTTGCCTTATGGCAGTATGGACGGACCAAACCCATGGATTTGCCCGGAAAGGAGGCTCCGGCAAAGGAGATATTTGATGCCCTGGTGCCGATTACCGATCTGATGTGGTTCAGCGACAGGGGTTTACGTCAATTTCTTCCACATTATTACCAGGCCATAACCGAAATGGGATATTACGGATATGATGTGAAACCGTTCAGCAAATATCTGCCAGATAAGGCGCCCATAACCTATGACTTCGCTCTGCTGCCCTATGGTCTGGATACCACATTCAATCCGAAAACCCTTCCGTTCCTGCATGATTTTGTGCAGAACCGGGGCGATCATATCCTTTACATTTATGGTGAGCTGGATACCTGGACCGCAACCGGCGTAACCAAAATCACAGGCCCGGCCGACGCCATGGTGGCAATCCTGAAGGGTAACTATCACGGAAGCACCATCCGCGCCTTCCCCGAAGAAGAGCGCAACCGGATCTATGCAAAACTCAGCGAGTGGCTGGGATTTACAGTGCCTGTGGAATAATGGCTGCTAGTGTTTGATAAATCTCCCCACCAGAATCCCGCCCCCAGCCAGTGTGCATTTCACAAGGTAGTGCCCGGAGGGAAGGTTGGCAGTGGATAGCTGGATGCTGGTGAGGCCTTGTGCCGGTATGGTCTCGATTCTCTGCCCATGGAGATTCAATATTTCAATGGTTTCCATCGATTGGTCCGATCGCATGGTTAACCGGTCGGTGGCGGGGTTGGGCCAGAGGGTAAGAGCCGGCTCCAAACGTGGCAGCTGATTGATGCCTGACAACGGGCTCTTCATGAACCTGATACTCTCAATCCACAAGCTGTCGGTTTTGTTGGCGATGCCGAAGAAGCCGGCATTCACATAGGCGGTCATTTTGATGATCCTGGTGGAATCCACCTTGCCGGCTGTTGGGGAGGTGGATGCCCAGCGACCGGTAAAATTATTCTGGTAGGTATGGAAACGGCCGTCGGCTGTCAGGGTAGGACGAAAAACAGGAGTGGAGTTGGTTTCCAAGCCGTTAATATCAGCAAAATCGAACCTGACGGTAACGGAATTGCTTTTATTGTAGGTTTTCAGATTGACCACGCAGTAGGGGTGCTCCTTCAGATTGACCGGCCTCGGCAGGGTGAGTTCAAACCGGGGCCAGCTGCCCGGACTGATCGTCTGGTAAATGATCCTGAGGCTTTCGCCGGATTCGGTAAAGGCAAAGGTGCTGCCGTCGGAGCATTTGGATTCGAGGTCGCTGACATTTCCATCCACCAGATTACCGAACCAGAAGGTGCTCCCGAGGGGCTTGACGGCATTCTTAACGTAATTGGCGGCATGGACTACCGTATTGCCGATGGTGGCGCCAACGGAAACTTCACCTTCCGACTGGCCCCAGCGGACGCTTATTTCCGGGGTGCCCTGGCCTGATAAAATTTCTGCACCGGCCGGTACTTTCCATTCATACGCGGCTCCGGTGATCTGTGTGCATTTGAAGGTACCGGATTCGGACGGTTCGAGGTAAGCCGGGCCAGTAATCTTAAGATCGGCAGATTGATACACCCTTACATAATCGACCTCCATCCGGGTGGGGAAGATGTTGTCGTCAACACCCTGGGCAGCGCCCCACGAGCCTCCGATCGCCAGGTTCAGAATCAGATGGAACCGCTTGTCGAAGGGCCATTTTTCCCAGGAACCTTCATTGACGAAGGTGTAATACTTTTGATTATCAACGAAAAAACTTACGGAATTCTCATCCCATTCAATAGCGTAAACATGGAAACCGGTTTCCCAGTCGGAACCGGTATAGGAGCCTCCTTTTTGTGTACCCAGTTTATGGTTGTAGGCCTCTGTATGTGCAGTTCCATACACCTTTTGGGGATCATATCCCACATGTTCCATGATGTCAAGCTCCCCGCTGGAGGGCCAGTTGCCATAGGCCCAATCGGTGGGAAGCATCCAGATGGCCGACCAGGTACCGCGTCCGCCGGGCAGTTTGGCCCGGGCTTCAATCCTGCCGTAAAGCCAGTCGCCCTTGCCTCTTGTAACCAGCCGGGCGGAGGTGTAATCACGTCCGCTGTAGGCTTCCTTAATAGCCTCAATGATCAGGACTCCGTTCTCCACCCGGGCGTTCTGGGTCCGGCTTCGGGTGTAGTACTGCAGTTCATTATTGCCCCATCCATGCCCTCCTTCGTCATATCCCCAACGGTTGGGATCAGGCAGGCCGCTGTAGTCAAATTCATCAGACCAGACCAAAGCCGTATACTGCCCCTGTACAGCGTGAGCAGTTAAGAAAAAGAGCGCCAGGCATAACAGCCGGCAGTATACGGATGATCTTTTCACGCGATTTATTTTTTCTGATACACTTTTACATAATCAACCACCATTTCCTGAGGGAACCCGGTGGTATCGACTCCCTGAACTGCTCCCCAGTTGCCACCTACAGCCACATTCAGAAGGAGGTGAAAGGCCTTGTTGAATGGCCAGACCCCTGGATCATCTGATTCCCGGCTGAAGGTGAAATAGGAGGTTCCGTCAACCATCATGGAAACCCGGGTTGAATCCCATTCCATCCCATACACATGGAACTGTTCATGCAGATCAGGCAGATAGAGGCCTTTGGTCCGCTGGGTGCCGATCACATGGTTATACTTTTCAGTATGAACCGAGGCAAAAACCGAATCGGGCATATATCCCACATGTTCCATGATATCGATTTCACCGGAACGGGGCCATCCGCCGTATGCCCATTCGGTGGGCAGCATCCAGATGGCAGGCCAGATCCCGCGGGTTCCGGGGAGCTTGGCCCTGACCTCAATCCGGCCGTAGAGCCAGTCGCCCTTGCCTTTTGAGATCAACCGGGCTGAACTGTACCCTTTATCGCCCATGGGCTCTTTGATTGCCCGGATATGCAGCATGCCGTCACTCACAAAGGCATTTTCGATCCTTCCGGAGGTATAGTGCTGCCATTCATTATTGCCCCAGCCGGTGGCATTTCCGGCGGTATCATAGCTCCAGCGCGACGGATCGGGCAAACCCTCGTATTCAAACTCATCCGACCATACCTCAGTATATTTCTGAGGGGTGGAGCAGGCTGCCAGCGCCGTCAGGGCCAGCATGATGAGAAGATTTTTCATGTTTATTCTTCTTCGGTGGCTATTTCAATTCAAATCCTGCCTCCAGAGTGGTCTGGGAATCAGTGCCCACGAACACCTGGAATTTGCCGGGTTCAGTCACCCATTTTAAATCGCGGTTGTAGAATGCAAGATCCGACCGCGTTATGGTGAATGAAACCGTCTGAGCTTCCCCTGCTTTCAGTTCTATCTGCCTGAATCCCTTGAGTTCCTTCACCGGACGGGTTACGGATCCTACCAGATCGCGGATGTAGAGCTGAACTGTTTCAATACCTGCAACGTTACCGGTATTTTTCACATCCACTTTCACCTCAAGGGTTTGATCTCCCGAAAGGATCGGTTGGTTGAGAACCAGGTTGCTATAGGCAAAGGTAGTGTAACTGAGACCATATCCGAAAGGATAGAGCGGTTCATTCGGCACATCCAGGTACCGGGAGGTGAATTTCTGGTCCTGGCGGCCCGGACGGCCCGAGTTCTTGTGGTTGTAAAAGATGGGAACCTGTCCAACCACTTGCGGGAAGGTGGCCGGCAACTTGCCCGAAGGATTATATTCACCGAAGAGCACGTCGCAGATGGCCGGACCCGCCATGGTTCCAGGGATCCAGACATCCAGAATGGCCGGTACGGTTTTGCTGATCTGCGTGATGGTCAGGGGCCTTCCGTTAAACAGAACGAGCACCATGGGTTTACCCAGTTTGGCCAGTTCCAATATCAGCTCTTCCTGTACGCCCGGGATTGAAATATCGGCACGGCTCATGCTTTCGCCTGACATCATGCCTGCCTCACCGCATGCGGCGATGATCACATCGGCACTGCGGGCTGCCGCAATAGCAGCGGCGAATCCTGATTTGTCCGTTCCGTCGAAGGCGGCTCCCTGAGCATATCTTACCTTACCGGCGCCCAGCCGGGATTCCAGCTCAGTCTTCAGGGTCACCACATGTTTGGCTTCACCGCGGCCCGACCAGTTTCCGATCATGTCGGCGGCAGCATCTGAGGCTGGTCCGATCAGGGCCACAGTTCCGGGGCTAACCTTTAACGGCAGGGTGTTTTTTTCATTCTTCAGAAGAACGAAGGATTTTCTGGCAGCCTCGCGTGCAAGCTGCACATATTCAGACTTAAGCAGGGTTTGCTGTTCCCTGATCGTATCGCAATAACGGTAAGGATCATCAAAAAGACCGAGTTTGAATTTCAGTCTGAGGATCCGCTTTACAGATTCATTAACCTGAGCTTCAGTTACTTTACCATCCTTTATCAGGTTTTTTAATTCTTTTATGTAGATATTCCCTTCCATGTCCATATCCACTCCGGCATTCATCGCCAGATCACCGGCCTCATAGAAGTCGGCAGCAATACCGTGCGACAGCATCTCCCAAATGGAAGCCCAGTCACTGACCACCATTCCCTGGAAATTCCATTCTGTTTTCAGAATGTCATGGATCATATGGCGATTTCCGGTGACCGGGATGCCGTTCAGATCATTGAAGGAGGACATGAATGTTTCGACGCCTGCGTCCAGGGCTGCCTTAAACGGGGGCAGATAAACCTCGCGCAGGCTGTGGTCGCTGATGTCGGTTGTATAGTAATCACGGCCTGCCTGAGCGGCACCGTAACCCACAAAATGTTTTGCGCAGGCAATCAGAGTACTCTTATCAGCCAGATCTTCACCCTGGAAGCCTTTTACCCGGGCCTGGGCCAGGACCGATCCGAGGTAGGGATCTTCGCCAGAGCCTTCCATGATCCTGCCCCAGCGGGCATCGCGGGCGATATCGACCATAGGGGCGAAAGTCCAGTGCTGACCGGCAGCTGTTGCCTCATCAGCCGCGGCACGGGCGCATTGTTCAGCCAGGGTGCTGTTCCAGGAAGCAGATTCAGCCAGAGGGATCGGGAAGATGGTTTTGTACCCATGAATCACGTCATAACCGAAAATCAGGGGGATCTTCAGACGGGATTCTTCCACCGCGATCTTCTGGATCTTCCGGGTATAGCCGGCTCCGTTAATATTCAGCATGGATCCGACCTTTCCGTCACGAATGCTCTGAAGGAGATCAGGTCTCAGGCTGACAGGTCCCGTGAGCTCGCCATCGCCTGAATACTGATTCATCTGGCCGATCTTTTCATCGAGGGTCATCAGGGCCAGAACACTGTCGCATTTCCTGTCGATCAATGTCTCTGCAGAGTCGGTTGGCTTGCCTGTCGGGACCGGATTGCAGGCGCTGAAAAGCAATGCCAATCCGGCAGCGAAAAGAATATTTCGTTTCATGATTGTAAAATGAAATAAGGGAGTTGCCGCCGTATTTACAGAAGGTCCGGAGGCAACTCCCGTTTAACCAAACACTAATCAGCTACCTTTCTGCCTGAGCAGATAGTGCCATCCGTTATTGTCACCGCCAACGCAGGCAAGTTCAAGAGTGGTATCCGTTGCATTCAGGATCAGGTATTCGCCATCTTTGGCTCCTGTGTCGAAGCATGGGTAGATGGGTTTACCGCTGGTGATCTTCAGGTAGTTTTTCCCATCCCTTTCGAGCACAGCCCAGGTTCCGGAAACTGGAGTTTCATAATTGACCATCCAGTCGCCGGCGACGTTGCGCGGACTGCTGTAGGCAGCATCTCCCTTGCGGAAATCCTTGACAAAACTCTGGCCTTTATTGTCATAAGTGACCTTAAATTCATACAGGCTGAAATTGATCTCGTCGTCATAAAGCCCTGCACCGGCTTTTTCAAGCGGACCTGCGGACCACCAGCTAAAGCTGTTATCAATGCCCGGGCCTACGCCGATGTGTTTCGGGGCAAGACTGTCCATCACCCAGGTTTTGCCGTTCACTGCTTCAGGTCCTCCGCTGATAAGAGCAATCATCGGGTTCGAGAAATAGGCCCAGTCGGTTTCGGTGGTCGCCTGGGTGGCAGTGGTGGTGGCATTTCCTCCTTTGGTATAGAGTGTCAGGGTAATCGTGTAGGTTCCGGGAAGCGGATAGTAGGCGGTTACTTCTGTTCCGTTTCCGCTGGATCCGTTACCCAGATCCCAGGTTGCCATTCCCACCACCGAAGAGGTGTTTTTAATGGTGAAATGGAAAGGGTCAGCACCTGGTGTGACGGTAATTTGCAGGTCGGCAGCAGTAGGTGCCGGACCGATGTCCGGTTTTTTCAGCTCATCAGGCATACAGGATGCCATAAAGAGTGCTGCTGCAGCTGTTATCAGAATATAATTGAACTTTTTCATGTTGAATTCTATTAGAGTTACCATTACTTATACTTGGGTACATACTGCTTAAGCACACCGGGATTGCAGTTTCGGATCTCAACGCCCGGTATCGGGAACATCCCGTAGGTTTGCGGATCGAAATTGCGACCTGTGAAATCCTGCTTGTTGGGTGCATTTGCCGGAACATTGAAACTTGCGTCGATCTTTGTTTTGGTATAATCCATTCCCATTCTCAGGAGATCCCATTTACGGGAACCTTCACCGGCGAGTTCCATTCGGCGTTCATGCAGGATGTCCTCGAGGGTTATGCTTGACAGAGCGGCTGAGGATCCCATAGCCCTGACGCGCACCTGGTTCAGGTAATCTTTTGCTTTGCCAGGATTGTCATTCAGGAACATTTCTGAAGCCATGAGAAGAACGTCAGCGTACCGGATATCCGGGTAGTTGGCCGGATAGTTGTGCTCACGACTGCCTGCGGTAGCCTGGTAGGCATTGCGGGGCATCCATTTTTTATTGAAGTATCCGGTATTCTGGAAGGCATGGAGATAGTCGCCACCACCGTTATTGGCATTGAACACTGTGGCATCTTTCCTTGTATCGCCGGGTTCATATTCATCCACCAGAGACCAGGTGATGGTAGCAAAACTCCAACCTGCATCCCATACGCCGCCGAATCCTTCGGGATTACGCATGCCGTAGAAGATCACGGAGAAATTGCCATTGATGCCCCAGCCTCCCCAGTCGGAGGATTTTGCCTTTTCAGAGTACTGGAATTCAAGGAGGGCTTCCTCCGTGTTCTGATGAGCCCAGTCGAACAGGTCGGCATAATTGGGTACGAGTTTGTAAATGCCGCTGGTGATAATAGATTCCAGTGCATTCTGAACATAGGTTTTGTCTATGATTGTGGTACCGTCTGTCCATTCGCCCGATAGTCCGAGTTCCGGAATAGCAGTTTTAATACCCGTATAATACAAATAGATCCGTGCGATCAGGGCCTGGGCGGCTGGCTTGGTGATCCTGCCAATTTCCGATTGGGGAACCGTTTCAGGGAGATCGGGGAGTGCGGCCAGAAGATCGGCTGCCACCTGACGGTAGAGTTCAGCCGGAGTGTTCTGTGTGGCATTCCGGTAATCTTCGATCGAAGGCAGTACTGTTGTGAAAATCGGTGCCCATCCGTAATGACGGGCCAGATCGTAATAGACATACCCTCTGATGAATTTGGCCTCAGCGGCAAACCTGGCCCGGTTGGCGGGATTGTCCCAGGTGATTCCGGTTTCCTTCTCAAGATAGAGATTGGCCCTGTAAATAGCTGTATAACAGCGGTTCCACAGGTCGGTAGCGGAATTGTTCTCGGCGGTCATCTGGTTTTTTTCCAGATCCTGCCACTGGCTCATATCACCGGCATCGGCACCGCCTGCGAAAGCATCATCGGAGAAGATATCAGCCATCAGCGGGATGAACTGCCAGTTCTGGACAGTCAGAGCATCATACACACCCGTAAGGGCAAGGAAAGCGTCATTTTCGGTCTTATAGAAGTTATCCTCCACCAGTCCGGTTTTTGGCTCCAACTCAAGAAAATCCTTGGTACATGCCTGGAATCCGAAGATCAGGACCACCAGGTAAGCTATATAGCGCATTTTTTTCATTTCAGTTTTCTTTAAGTGGTTAGCAATTAGAATGTAACGTTAATACCGCCATATACCGTGCGGGCTTGCGGATAGATCCCGTGGTCAACTCCGTAGCTGAACACACCGCCGCCGATCTCAGGCTCATAGCCGTCATAGGAGGTAAAGGTCAGCAGGTTTTCGCCTGACAGGTAAATCCTGACTTTGCTGATCTTGAGCAGACCGGTAATTTTTTTCGGCAGGGTATAGCCGATACTGAGGTTGCGGAGGCGGAGATAATCGGCGTCCTTAACCCAGAAATCGCTCGGGGTTTTAAAGTTCTGGTTCAGATCGGAATAAGAGAGTCTCGGGTAGGTGTTGGAGGTTCCCTCTCCGGTCCATCTTTCGAGGGCTGAACCGCGGTAGTTCGTGAAGTTCATGTCATACCTGCGGGTGGCATCCCAAACCTGGGCGCCGAGTGCGGTATACCAGAACATATTGAGGTCGAAACCCTTGAATTCAAGGCTGAGGTTGATACCTCCGGTGAAATCGGGATAAGGATTGCCGATCTCGACCCAGTCTTCACTGTCGATGGTACCGTCGCCGTTCTGGTCAATGAAACGGAAGTCGCCCGGAACAGCATTCGGCTGAATTCTCTTGCCGGTGGCATCCACATGGGCGTCGACTTCAGTCTGGTTCTGGAAGATCCCGTCGGTTTTCACGCCATAGAAAACACCCAGCGGGGCTCCGACAACGGCGCGAACGATGCCGCTCTGGCCGAATCCGCCACTGCCGCCAACGAGTCTCTGCTCCTCATTTCGGATCTCGATCACCTCGTTTTTATTGGTGTTGCCGATGATTTTGGCATCGAAATACCATTCTCCCACATGTTCACGGTATCCCAGTTCAAAATCGAAACCCCTGTTCTGAACAGTTCCTCCGTTGATCACAGGAGGCACGTTGCCAATGAGCAGCGGAGCCGGAGCTTCGATCAGCCAGTCTTTGGTATTCTTGATATAATAATCTACCGTAAAGGTGAACCTGTTGTTCAGGAATCCAAGGTCGAGACCGAGGTCGGTTTGCTCAGAGGTTTCCCATTTCAGGCTGGCATTGGCGATTCGGATGGGGACCATGCCGTTGTACTGGGTTTTGTCATATCCGAAGTAATAGATTGATCCGGTACCCATGATGGAGGTGTAGCGGAAGTCGCCGATGGATTCATTACCGTTCTGTCCCCAGCTGGCGCGCAGTTTACCGAAGCTCAGCCATTTGGAGAAGTCCTTCATGAATGATTCCTCGGTAAAGTTCCAGCCGGCCGAAACTGATGGGAAGGTCCCGAACTTATTGGCCGATCCGAACCTTGAGGAGCCGTCGGTGCGAAGGATGGCAGTTAACATGTACCTGTTTTTGTAGTCGTAGTTGACCCTGCCGAAGTAAGAGAGCATGGTATGGTCGCCGTAGCCGCCATACACGGTGGCAGAGGTGGGATCCACGGCATTGTCGATATAGGCATGCTCGAAATCGTTGAAGATCACGTCATTTTTGGATCCGCCCACCCCGCTGTACTGGTTGCGCAGGGCTGAGTGACCCAGGAGGGCAGTCAGATGGTGATCGCCGAAGGTCTTGTCGTAGGTAAGAACGTTTTCGATGATCCAGTTGAAGTAGTTGTCTTCTCCCCTTGATACTCCGTTAATCAGGGTTTTATGGGTGGCATCCAGATCATATTCAGGCGTATACCCCCGGTTGATGACGATGGCGTATTCACCGCCCAGAGAGGTGCGGAAAGTAAGTCCTTTCAGTGCATCCGTTAGTTTACCGAAATCAAAGTTCGCGAAAGTGTTCGCCACAGCCTTGTAGGTATTGGTTGCACTGTTGGTGTAAGACAGCATGGCGATCGGGTTGGTGATCTCCTGCATGCCGATTCCGAAATCTTCGGGAGTGGCCCAGGTTCCGTTGGCAAATCTTACCGGCACGATCGGAGGCGTGTTAAGCGCCTGGATGAGGCTCGTGGCGGCAAAATGGTCGTTGGTGCTGATCCCCTTGCTGTTGAGATTGGCCAAGGCGACGTTGGATCCAACTTTTACAAACCCCAGATCCCAGTCGGAAGCCAGTTTGTAGGTGAATCGCTCGAACTGCGACTTATCCTTGCCCACGATCCCATCCTGCTTGTAATAGTTGAAGGAGCTCATGAAGCTGGCCTTGTCAGTTCCGCCGGAGAAGGTGAGCTGATGGTTCACCTTTGGGGCATTGTAGTTGAACATCTCATCCTGCCAGTCGGTGCTGTAATTAATCGTATCCATCATGGCTTGGGAGAATTTCCAGGGCTGACCGGCATTGGCGGCAGCCTCGTTCTGGAGCATGAAATATTCCTGTGAGTTCAGGACATCCAGTTTTCTCCAGGGATTCTGATAACCCATGTAGGTTTCATAGCTGACCTGGGTTTTACCACGGCCGCCGCGCTTGGTGGTGATCAGGATCACACCGTTTGCGGCGCGTGCACCGTAAATTGCAGCGGAGGCAGCATCTTTAAGGACTTCAACCGACTCAATGTCCGATGGGCTCAGGTAATCGATCCCATACCCGTTGGTCGGCAAACCGTCTACAATATATAGTGGTTCTGCGTCGCCGTTGGTGCCGATACCACGGATCCTGACGGAGACAAAGTCGCCTGGCTGACCTGAGTTGTTCATAACCACCACACCTGCGGTTTTACCCTGCAGCGCTTGGTTGATTCTCAGGTTGTTGCCCTTGCTCATCTCTTCGGCCGTCACCTTGGCGATGGCCCCCGTGATGAGGCTTTTCTTCTGAAGGCCATAACCAACCACCACGGCTTCTGCCAGGTTGATAGCAGCCGGTTTCAGTGAAACATCGATCACTTTCCTTCCGCTGATGGGCTCATCTGAAGTCAGATAGCCAACGAAGCTGAAGGAGAGGGTCGTTGCAGATGCCGGTACCTGAATGGCGTACTTACCCTCGAAATTCGTGGTAGCACCCGTAGTAGTACCCTTGATAAACACGTTTACTCCGGGCAAACCGCTACCGTTTTCGTCGGTGACGGTACCCGTGATCAAAAGTCCCTGAGCGGCGGCTGTCGCGACAAACATGCCGAAAACAAAAACCGCAGCTGTAACTTTTAACAGTTTTGACAGAATACACTTCATATGTTAAGCATTAGGTGATGAAATTAAACTCGCTTACACACCTGCCGGACTCATATATAAATCGAGAACCGACAATAATTAATGTAAACATAAGTCTTAGAATCTGAAGAAGTACCGGTGAGAAATACATTACAGACTCATCGGCACTACATCAACAATACATCATGCCAAGGCGAGAGGCGAGAGGCGAAAGAAGAAAGATGGAAACTAAAGACTTTAAGATCAAATGCTTAGCATGAAGTCGGTGAGGTTGATGTCGTGGGGGAGGTTCATGCGTTTGCGGAGGCGGTAGCGGCTGATTTCTACTCCGCGGGGGGAGATGTTCATCAAAGGGGCGATCTCCTTGGTGGAAAGGTTCATTCTGAGATAAGCGCAAAGCCGGAGATCTTTGGGGGTGAGCTGCGGGTATTGTTTTTTAAGGGTTTTCAGGAAATTGTCATGAACAGCATCGAAGTGATCCTCAAACTGATCGTCCTCGCTGGTGCTTTCGATATTTTCGTCGACCCGGGTGATGAGCTTGCCGAGTTTTTCTCCGGTACGGGTGGAGGTTTCTGATTGTGCGATGCGGTTGAGGTCCTCCTTGACCTGTATCAGGAACTCGTTCTTTTTAAGCAGGCCTGCAATGGAAGAAGCCAATTGCCTGTTTTTGTGATCCATTTCAGACTCAAATTTCTCCTTTTCAAGCTGGACAAGTTTCTTTTCAGCTTCCAGTGATTCAGAGGCAAACTGCTGGCGGGTCATCTCAATCTCCTGTTCCTGCCTGGTGGCCAGAGTCAGACGATCGCGATGAATTCTTTTCCTGATGATCCTGGCAATCGTCAGGCTGGCCAGTACGACCATCAGGAAATATATGACCAACATCGGAATGCTGCGGTACCAGGGAGGCAGCACGCGGAATCTGAGTGTGGTTTCGGCAGTTTCGATCTGGTATATATTTTTCGCCCTCACATGGAATGTATAGAATCCTTCCCGAAGGCCCGTGTAATCCTTGGCAGACTCGGTGTTCCATTCGCTTCGTCCCGGATCATATTCTTCAAGGTAATAGCTGAATTGCATTTGGTCGGGATTGTCGAAAAAAGGAGCCGCAAATTCAAGTCTGATGTTGTTGTGGGTGTAGGGGACCCTGATCTGTGCCGGTTCCTTTCCTGCACTTCCCCCGAAGAAGGTGCGTGAATCCGACCCTGTGCCGATGAGTGAGCGTATAAAGCAGCCGCGGGATTCGGGATATTTCATCGGGAATGCCGGGTCATAGTGGATCAACCCCTCTTCAGAGGCGAAGATGATATTGGCATCATCCACCACATTCACCTGTTCGAAATTTCCTTTCAGCAGTCCGGCGATCGGATAGAAGGGACGTTTCTCCACGTTCTTGACCTCTCCTCCCTGGGTATGGATCACCCCAAGCTCATGCGGCTTAAAAAACCAGATATTTCCTTCCGGGTCTTCTGAGAGGCAGGTGATCAGGTCATTTCCCAGAAGGGCCTGATAAGCGACATCAGGTATAAAGGTGTCGGATTTTTTATCGTAGCGGTAGATCCCCTGGGTGGTTGTGAACAGGATCTGGTTGTTGATCATGAAAAGGGAGTTTCGGTATCTTGAAGGCAGACCGTCAGATTCGTTGTAGGTTCTCACCCTGCTGAATCCCGTGAGGGAGGTATCCGGGACCAGCCGGAATATTCCGAGGTCGCCATGGGCAACCCAGAGGCTGCCGTCAGCATCCTGGGCAAAGAGTCTCGAGCTTTCATGGAATCCCTTCAATTGCCGGCTAAAGCTCCAGCTGTTTCCTTTTTTGTCAAACCGGATGATCCCGGTATAGGTTCCGCCGATGACCTTATCGCCATCGTTGTTCAAGGGCTGGTAGTCCCAGCCGCCTGGGATATCGGAAATCAGTTCCGCCTGTTTTCCGCTGATACTGAATGTGCCGGTGTTATGTCCGCAGAACAGGGTGTTTGCGATCTGTTTCAAGGCCCATACCTGTCCCTGGGTACCGGGGATCAGCCGGAAGCGGTCTTCCTTGTCGAGAGGATCCTCGTAACTGTTCCACTCTTTGACGAAAAGGCCCTGGTTGGTCCCGGCATAGATGAGGCCGTCAGAAATGACTGAGGCGTATCCGGTGCCCGGAAGGGATTTTCCGTAGCTGTAGAACGAAAAGGGTGAATTGGTCTCGATAAAACTGATGCCCTGGTCGAGACCCAGCCACAGGTTGTTATCGGAATCGGTGAAAATACTCAGGACGGTATTGTTCTGGAGACCTTTTGCCTGATTGATGTGCTGGATGGCCACCCCGTTGCGGTCGAGGATCAGCACTCCGTCGCGGATGGTTCCGAAGGCGAAGAAGCGGTTGCTGATCTGGGTTCCGCAGAAAATAGAATTTTCAATCAGGAATTCATTGATCTGGGAAGCCCACGGCACGACAGATCGACCGTCATAGAGGAAAAGACCATGATTGGCGGTGGCAACGATCAACCGGGTATCATCATAAGAGACAACGGCCTCAACGCTTTTGCCTGCAAACTGGTTCCCGCCTGGCACAGCCACAACCCCCGATCCCTCGATCCGCAGGAGTCCGAGGTGTCGTTCACCCACATACAAGGCTGAATTGGCGCGGAACAGGAAATTGAATTCGCGGTCGGGGAGGATCACCTCAAGGGTTTCGCCGTGGTATCTGAAAATCTTGTTTTTGGCCTGAAAATAAACTCCGTCGGGGGTATCGTAGATTTTCCAGATATCGTTGAAGCTAGTGGCTATATCCGGGAATTTAACCGAGAGGGATTCATAGCTCAGCACACCTTTCACATCGGGTATCAGCCGGCCGAAATCATTGGTCAGTCCTACCCAGATGGTTCCGTCCTTGCCCACGGCCACCGCCCGGTACATGAACCGGTCGGGCAGAGCGTATTTTTTCCACCGTTTGCCGTCAAATTCCAGGATCCCGTCATTATTTCCCACATACAGGAATCCCCTCGGATCCTGTGCCAGGCTCCAGTTTTGTGGTCCGCCGCCGTATACTTTTTTGGGATAGTTGATGATGTGGGGAATGCCGCGGTTTTTCACCTGAGCCATCGCCGGCAGGCCCGGAAGGAGGGCGAGAATGAGGGCGACGAACAGGAGCTGGCGGGATTGGCTTACCATAAATGTTGCTGAGGGAAGCCAAATTAAACTATTTAGGGCAGGAAGGCAAGAGGGCAGGAGGGCAAAAAGTAAAGTTATTAAGTCATCTGCTTCGCCCAGGTATCCTTGAGCCCGACGGTTTTGTTGAATACGAGGTGGCCGGGGGTGGAGTCGGGATCGACGTTGAAATAGCCGAGGCGGGTGAACTGGAAGTGATCCAGTTCCTTCGCGTTATTGAGGGATGGCTCGACCTTGCAGTGCGACAGGATGCTGAGTGAATCCGGGTTAAGAAATTCCTTGAAATTCTGGTCTTTATGTCCATCCGGATCGGGATCATTGAACAGCCGGTCGTAGAGGCGGACCTCAGCATCGATGGCATGGGCAGCGGACACCCAGTGGAGGGTACCCTTCACTTTCCGTCTTGCCTCATCGCTTCCGCTCAGGCTCTGCTCATCGTAGGTACAATGGATCAGGGTGATATTTCCTTCGTCATCCTTTTCCACCGATTCGGCCTTGATGATATAGGCTGATTTCAGTCGCACCTCGTTTCCGGGCGACAGGCGGAAGAATTTTTTCGGCGGATCCTCCATGAAATCTTCGCGTTCGATGTAGAGTTCACGCGAGAATTCGAGCATCCGGGTTCCATGGGTTTCGTCTTCCGGATTATTGATTGTTTCCAGATATTCGATTTTCCCTTCGGGATAATTGTCGATCACCAGTTTCACCGGATTCAGGACAGCCATCACCCTGGGTGCGCGCTTGTTGAGGTCCTCGCGGATACAGAATTCCAGCAGGGCCACATCGATCACATTCTCGCGCTTGGCGATCCCCACCATTTCGGCGAAACGGCGGATCGATTCGGGGGTATAGCCCCGGCGGCGCAATCCGTGAATGGTAGGCATACGTGGATCATCCCAACCGCGCACATGACCTTCGTTTACCAATTGCAAAAGCTTGCGCTTGCTCATGATCGTGTAGCTCAGGTTCAGTCTGGCAAATTCGATCTGCCGGCTGGGGAAGATCTCCAGCTCCTGGATGAACCATTCGTACAGTGCCCGGTGGGGCACAAACTCGAGGGTGCAGAGTGAGTGGGTGATACCTTCGATGGAATCGCTCTGACCGTGGGCCCAGTCGTACATTGGGTAGATGCACCATTTGTCGCCTGTGCGGTGATGGTGGGCATGGCGGATGCGGTACATGATCGGATCCCGCATGTGCATGTTCACCGATGCCAGATCGATTTTTGCCCTCAGGGTCATTGAGTCGTTCGGGAACTCCCCGTTTTTCATCCGTTCGAACAGATTCAGATTCTCTTCGATGGGACGGTCGCGGTAGGGGCTCGGCTTATCCGGTTCAAAATCAGTTCCGCGACAGGCGTTCACCTCATCAGCAGAGAGTTCGCAAACGAAAGCCTTTCCTTTTTTGATCAGCTTCACCGCATATTCATACAGCTGGCCGAAGTAGTCGGATGCATAGAATTCACGGTCTTCCCAGTCGAATCCCATCCAGTGGATATCCTTCCGGATGGCATCCACGTAGGAGGTGTCCTCGGTGATCGGGTTGGTATCGTCGAAGCGAAGGTTGCATTTGCCGCCATACTTTTCGGCGATGCCAAAATCCAGGCAGAAAGCCTTGGCATGACCGATATGCAGGTATCCGTTCGGTTCGGGCGGGAACCGGGTATGGATGCGGCCACCGTGCTTGCCGGCTTTCAGATCCTCTTCAATGATCTGCTCGATGAAATTCAACGGACGGTTCTCATCACTCTTCAGGATCTCTTTCTCTTCGGTCATGGATGCGCTGTTTTTGGTCGAACCGTGCAAAGATATTAATTTCAGCCCGGATGGGTACGATCAGAATTGAACAGATGGAGTTTTACTCCTACCATGGTTGCTTCGAGGAGGAGAGGATCGTGGGAAACAGGTTCCTGGTGGACCTGGAAATGAAATCCGATGTAAGCCGGGCGTGTATTTCCGACAATATCGCGGACACCCTGAATTACCAGACCGCCTATGATATTGTGAAGGAGCAGATGAAGACGAAGAGTTATCTGCTTGAACATATAGCCTGTCGCATTCTTGATGCCTTATTTGCCCGGTTTCCCGAGCTGGAGGAGGCAAAGGTGAAGGTATCAAAGCTCAATCCGCCCATGGGGGGGAAGATCAGGGCGGTGAGTGTGGAACTCGAGAGGAGGGGGAAAGGGGATGAGGGGATGAGGGGGTGAGGGAGATAGGAGAGGAGGGGTGTTGGATGGTTGGATATTAATTTGTTATCTTTGTGTTTCTAGGTTTCTAAATTTTAAGCGTAACATTAATTTTTTCGTATCATGAATCTTTTTGTTGGCAGTCTTCCTTTTCGTATCAGTGAAGCCGAATTAAGGGAGATATTTGAACAGTATGGTGAAGTGGAATCCTGCAAGATCATTACTGATAAGATCAGTGGTCGTAGCAAGGGATTTGGTTTCATTGAAATGCCCAATGAGGCTGAGGCTCAGAATGCCATTGAGTCTCTGAATGGCTCCGAAGTGGAAGGCCGTCAGATTGTTGTAAACAAGGCCGAAGACAAGCCGGAACGCAAAGGTGGTTTCGGTGGCGGCGGATTCAATCGCGGCGGTGGCGGCGGTTACCGTGGAGGCGGTGGCGGCGGCGGATTCAGCCGTGGCGGTGGTGGTGGTTACCGTGGAGGCGGTGATCATGGCGGCAGCGGAGGTGGCGGATATCGCGACATTCCGCGCCGTGGTGGAAGAAGCTAAGAAAGCGAATTAAAAAAACCGGTCTGAATGACCGGTTTTTTTGTGTCTCCACCTCATCCCCCGGCCCCTTCTCCCGCGTTCGCTTTCCGTTCGTGTCTCCACCTCATCCCCCGGCCCCTTCTCCCGCGTTCGCTTTGCTCACGGGAGAAGGGGAGATAAGTATTTAAACTTTGTCCTTTCTCCTTTATCCTTTCTCCTTCATCTTTCTTCTCTCGCCTCTCGCCTCTCGCCTCTGAGAATCATCCCTACTCCTGCAATCGTGATCACTCCGCCAACCAATTGGTAGGCGAGCGGCAGTTTGCCGAAGTACAGATAAACTCCGACGACGGTAAACAGGGCGGTACTGCTCTGGATGATGGCGGCGCGGGAGGCTTCGATGTATTTGAGGGCGCTGTACTGGCCGATGGAGGTGAGGAAGGGGCCGAGGAATGATCCGATCAGGATGTTGAGGAAGGCTGAGCGGGGGATAGCGACCGATTGTTTGAATGCCGTGAGAAGGATGAGGGCCAGGAGGAACAGCCAGATGGCGCGGTTGATGGCCATCATGGTAGGGTTTACCCGATGGATGAATTTTTTTGCCAGGGTGGTGCGGATGGCGTAGATCGAGGTGCAGAGGAGCATCAGTCCGGAGCTTCCGGTGAGGTAGGAGGAGAGTGTTCCGCCGCGGTGATAGCTGATGACAAAGGCGCCTGACAGGGTAAGGATCACGCCGGCGATTTCGGCTCCCCTGAACCGTTCCTTCAGGAGTATCACCCCGATCAGGGTGATAAAGATGTATTCCATGTTTCGAAGGAAGGAGGGAATGGATGGATTGGACGATACCTGTATAGCTGTATAGAAGGTGGCGGTAGCCGCCATTTCCACGAGGCCGAGGAGAAGCAGTACTTTCAAGGTTTTGCGGCTTATTTCCTGTTTCTGCCGGGATTCTGCTGACCGGAGGGTATAGAGGAGGTTCCAGGCGATGGCCATCGAGAACCACCAGAATCCGAACTGGAAAAGGCTGATCTCATTCAGAGCCGCCTTGCTGAATACGTAAACAGTAGATCCAGTGACAGTTGCCAGCAGTATCCAGGCATATCCCTTCATGTGATGGTTCAGGCTCATCCGGATGGATTGATCGGCAAAGGTAGGAGAAAGAATTGAAGCGGCGCTGCTGACAAACCCCCCGCGATGTTTTGGAATTTGTCAGATTTGCCTTACCTTTGCGGTCCCTGGTCACATAGCCAAGTGGTTAGGCACCGGTCTGCAAAACCGGCTACAGCGGTTCGAATCCGCTTGTGACCTCAAGTTTTTGAAATTAAAAAAACCCATAGCGCAATAAATCAGCGAGATGGGTTTTATTTTTTTTAAGCAATACACTCATTTGTACAACCCTTGTGCAACATTACGGGAATTGTATGTCTCTAAAAGGGTTTATAAAGTAATACGATAAAGAGCAATCAGGGTATCCTCATTTCGAGTCTCGTACCTACCAGGTTCTTTAATTGTTTTTCTTTCTATAGTAACTTCATAAAGTTCTTGGAAGTTTAATGTATAAGCACTTTCACGAATGAGCTTATCAAAGTATCCTTGATAGGTCTCATCATCGTTACTATTAAAAGTAAAATACGCCGTTTTGCAATTGATAGCGGTGAACTTACCTCTAACAATAATTTTATCAAACGTTTCCGAACCAAGCTTAGCCAAGTTGATGAGTGACTGATTTGCAGAATATGGATTAAGTTGTTTTGAGTAACCTTCGTTTTTTTGAGGGCTAAACCATTTTAAGTCTATCGTTATCTCATCGTTTACGATTTGTTCCAAGAATATTTGATAAGATTTGATGACGAAGTCGCTATAATCATGGTAGATATTGGGCAACAGATCTATATCGCTGACCTCTGATATCAAATTAAAAATTTGTGAAGCAACCTTTTCGAATGAGGAAACAGAATCAAAGAGGTTATAATCAGCAGCAAATGGTCGCATAATAATGCTATACGAAGCAGCCTTACTTGCGACTATCTCCGTTGCAGCTAATCTGATAAGTTTATCCTTTTCCTTTTTGGGCAGCTTAATTTCTCCTCTATGGTTCCCAAGAATACTGTCATATGCAACTTCCCTGTAGAATTCATCAAATTTTACAAGGGTATCTCCTAATAATCGAGTATTGATCCGACCAAAACCAACCCCTTTCCCATTTTGTAAATGCAAATTGATGGCTTCTGACTTTATCTGTCTCGCATATTCCTGGTAAAAAACATCTTTTCTTTCTTGAGTCAATTCAATATCTGGACGTGCCGACCAAACTGATCAGTCTCTGCCGATTCAAACTGACCACCCTTCGCCGAAGTAGCTGACCAGTCACTTTTTCTTTTCTTCAAATCGAACATTTAGCTGTCTGTTAGTCGTA
>Ga0172369_10002563_pt1 | contig 24833 bp, 28 predicted proteins | sample LakKiv25m_FD_114539 | JGI IMG/M metagenome (GOLD analysis project Ga0172369, IMG submission 114539) | Freshwater microbial communities from Kabuno Bay, South-Kivu, Congo - kab_022012_11.25m | ecosystem: Environmental > Aquatic > Freshwater > Lake | place: Democratic Republic of the Congo...
AAGCTCTTTGTAGAGCGAATCGGTATTAAACTTATTTGCTATCTGGCTTGCAGATTCCGTATCATCGGTCATAACGAACATGAGGGCTTTCTTGCCGCTTTTCTCCCACTCCTCTTTGGACTTAAGCCAGCGAGAATAACCTATCATCAAATGCTGCTGATATTTTATCGAGGCGTCGTCGCTTGTCTGTTCTATAAGTTTTTCGCCTTTGCCGATAATCGGCGATTTAACTATTCCGCCGTCAACCGCCTCTCCGAGCGGAGCATCGCAAACAACGTGCTTGAAGATATTCCCTTTGTTGTCTTTAGGCGTGGCAGAAAAATCTAATTGAGAGACGATTCCTTCTCCGCCTCTTTTGCTCATTGTGTCATTCAGATATGTTATTGCCTCATTCCAAGCAGAATCAGGATCCCATACATGATGCGCCTCGTCATTTAAAACCATCACACGCTTGTGAGAAGTTATCCGCTCGCGTAAAGCCTCTCCTGTGTCGAGAGCCTTTGCCTTTGAAACAGACGGCCCCATCCAGTCATAAGTCTCTGCATCCTTTTTTTTCTGCCTTTTTGCTGTGTCGTAAAGCCTGTGGATATTTGTGAGATAAAGCACGCCGCCTGTTACTGCGCCTGTGGCATCATCCTGCAAAACTACCGACATATTCCAGTCGCCGCGCCATGCAACAGGGATTAAAGGGTCTTTATCAAATATCGCGCCGTCTCCGAAATCCTCTTTTAATCTTTCAAATACCGTGAGGTTCGGCGCAACAACTACAAAGTGTTTTGCCATTGAAGAGTATGATTCTCGCAAGGCATGGAAATAGCTCCATACAACCGCAAGGCTCATTATCTTTGTCTTGCCCGCGCCTGTTGCAACCTTAAAGGCATACTTAGCCCATCTGTCTTCTTCGGGGTCTATGCCCAGGGCTGCTATTTCTCTGTTATCTCCGCCAAATTCGGAGACTATGCCTGAAAGAGTATCAAGCCCTCTAACTTCTCTTAAATAAATAAAGGTCTCTATCGCTTCTCTCTGGCAAAAATAATATTTGAAAGGAATGTTTTCGCCTTCGCTGTTTTTAATTATGTGATCTCTTTCAAACCAGTGATGAAGCAGTTCCCTCGTTGTGTCCGATGCGCCTGTATAATCTGCATCTCGCCACTCAGAAACATGCCGACGGAGATTTTGGGCAATTACAATTTCGCTCGGTCTTCTTCCTTTTACAATCTCGGCAGGCTCGCCTTCTCTCTTTGCCCGGATGCGGTGAAACTCAGGCGTCTTGTGAGGAAGGTATAAAGGCTCAAGGGCAGAGAGGTTGATGATCGGGCTTGTCAAGGTTTATCCTTTACACGGCAACCGGTTTTATTTTCTGTTTTTCCAAGTCTTTTTTTGTCCCGTAGTAGAGGAAGGGCAGTTTCTTTATTTCCATTTTAACTGTTTTCAACATTTCTTCTTTTGTAGGTATGTTTATGAAATCGCCGTTCCTGTTCACATGGAACTCTCCCACTATAATTATCCCTCTGTCCGTCTTGCAAAGCACAGGCACTTTCCATAGATTCTCTTTCAGGTCATATTTCGGCGTTCCTGCCGTTGTCATATGCCCTATATTTTCATAGAGGTACTTTCTTACCTTTTCGTAGATTTCCATATTCTTACTCCTTGACAAGCCCATATTTGTTTGGTATATGCTTTATATATGGGGCAAGAACTAAAACATAAGGGTTACTTGACTCCGTAGTCGGTATTAATGCTATACTTTCTTGCAGTCGCCAATAGAACTGCAAGCTGAAATTGAAAGGTAACATTATGAAAAAGAAATCCCAAAAAGTCTTAAAAGCAACCTCTGAGAAATTCTTAAATACCCTCATCGAAAAAAATGACGAAGTTCGCATAGTCCGGGAAATAACCCGTTTGAGCAAATCCACTGTAAGAACTCCTTCTCCATATAACATAGACAAAACCAATTATTATAAAGTCTAAAACGCCAGCAGGTGAGAGTTTGCATCCATAAATAGCTTTGCTGTCTGTTGGTTTTCTTTTGAGCTTATCATCATAAAGACTTCCGCCCTCACATAGAGTTCCCATAGTAAGTTCCATAGGGCATCTTCTTTTTTTAATTCAATAATATTGAGCCCTATTTTCTCACACTCATCAACGCTAATCATTCTTCCATGTGTAAATCTCGTATTGGCAGAAGAAAGATTTTTTGCAATTGCATTAGCCTTTAATTTCCTGTTCTTAGGAGTTTCTTTTGGATATTTAATCTTAAGCATATTTTCAGGAAGCCATTTTTTTACTAATTCAATGGCAAAACGGAGTTGTCTTTCGCATTCATTTATAAAGGCGGGTTCCATTGTGGAGGCTGTCAATTGTTGGAGATAGCCTACAAATTCTTGCCCCTTAGCTTTGGCTATATGAAGTTCTTTTAATAAATCTCTTCGGGCATCAATGAAAGATTGCATAGAAATCTGCTGCGGAACGCCTGAAATCAGAACGGCCGTTTGAGCATCTATCGGTCCAAGTTCAGAACAATATCCCATGACAATAGCATCTGCGCCTAATGAAATCATTGTTGCTGCGCTCTTTGCCATATTCGGAACAATTACCCTGAATTCTTTTTTGCAGTGCTCTCGGCACATCTCCACAATCTTTTCGGCTGTTTCACCAGAGCCGCCAGGACTATGAATCATCAAATCGAGATAATCCACAGTGCCAATGTTCTGTAACATGCTTCCAATGGGCGCAATGTCATCAGGCGTTATGCCGCCGCGCGAATTGCCATATCTTGCAATATAGGCGAGCAATTTCCGGGAAGGAGTTCCAGTGGTTTCTATTTTTTTAATAAGGGTCTCCCGATTAAGCACAATCTGTTCTCTTGCGCGATCAGATTCCCTATTAGCATGCCCCACTTCTCCGAGAATTCTGTTGAGCAACGGATCTTTACGTATTTTTTCTTCAGCGGGTGAACTCATACGGCAAACCTCCGTTTATTGTAATTGTTTCGATTATAGCATTTCCCTTCATATCTCCACCTCAATTGTAATACTCGTATCACACCCGAATATATCAACTACTTTAACGCAGGCGGTGTATTTGCCCCTCTTCGGATATTTGTTGTATTCATGATTTGAGACAGTCGGGAGCGAGCGGTCTTTGCGTGTGCGGTATGCCTGCCAGTGGTGCTCAAAAGGCTGGCCGTCCTGATAGTTGAAATCAACCGCCCAAAAATCTATAAAATCAAACCCGCTTTTTATTGCCCTCTCTTTCAGGGCTTCCAATTCTTTTGAAGGAACTTCTGCAAGAGATGGAACAAATTTCTTTAGCTTTATATCAACAATTTTCTTCCCCTCGACAGTTTTATATATCGGCTCAACCTTAAGCACCGCAACCTCAAGAAACGGCGGAGGCGTTGTCCTGTTCTTTTCCATTATTTCACGGGGAATAGGAATGAGCTTTATCTTGATATTGTCCGCATGTTCAATCTCATGGCAGAAAAGCCTCAAGTCCATCTCAAATTCCCACGCAAGGCAGTGTAGTTCCTTTGCTCCAGCCTCTTTAGCAGCTTTTGCAACAGCCTTCAACTCATCTCTTGTAAAAAGCCCGTCAATGCTGTCAACATGGCATAAGGCACTGCCCTTTCTGCCGTGAATAAGCGGAGAGTTAGCATTCTGCAAAACCTCTGCCTTATAAAATTCAAGAACAACTTTTCTATGTTCCTCATCCGCTCCTTTTAATCTCTCCTTCTGCCACCACTGCCTTTCATATCTGCCGAGATTATAAACATCAAATGCGCGATATGGTTTATTCTCATCGTAAAGTTTTCTTTGAAGCTCAATCATCCGCTTGCGCGTTGTATGAATCGCAAACCTTCCGAGGTCAGACATAATCCAACGGCGGCCAAGTCTCTCAGCGACCGCTCCTGTTGTGCCGGAACCGCAAAAGAAATCGGCGACAAGATTGCCTTCGTTGGAAGATGCCAATATCAATTTCTCTAACAAAGCAGATGGTTTTTGAGTAGCAAAATCAGTACGCTCATTCGACGCCTGATTCTCGATGTCTATTAGCAAGTAATCCGAAGGAGCATAGCCTTTATCAAGATAATCCCTGACGACCAATTCGGGATGAGTCTTTTCCCATTTTGGATCAACGTCTTTTGCAGACTTAATAGGGCTGTCTTTAATGCCACGACCACAAAGACGATAAAATCCTTTTTCATCTTTTAGACGAAATTTCTTGATTGTTGCTTCCGAATATGATTCAAGAACTCCATCTGCATCCCAGTTAAATGTCCATGCTTTACTTTTTGTGTAAAGGAAAATATCATCATGTTTTCTATTCCAGTATTGTTTTGAAAATTGCCTTGTCTTATAACACCAAACTAAATTATTTCCAAAATTGTCGCTTCCAAAGACATCATCTAAAATAGCTCGCAAATAATTATTTACTCGCCAATCACAATGCACATAAACACTTCCTGTTTCACTCAGCAATTCTTTCATCAGCGTCAGCCGTTCATACATCATGTGCAGATAAGAATCTGTGCCTTTTCCCCACATATCCCGATATGCGACCATTTCAAGAGTTGACTGGTCTTTGCCTACTGTTTCTTTGCCGTCGCCGACCGGAATGTTCATTGTGAAATCCGCGCCTACGTCAAACGGCGGGTCTATGTAAATGAGGTCAATCTTGCCCTTGAAATCTTTAAGCAGGCTTGCCATAACAAGCTTGTTATCGCCCCATATGAGCATATTTCTGAAATCATCTTTATGAGCTTTCTTATCATCGAATAATCCGAGGGGTTTTAATCTGCTGGCGGGTTCGTCAATCGTTTCGATCTTCTGCATCGGCATGGCACATCCGGCAATGTCCACCTCGCGCCTGTTGCCGTACTCGTCATACTTCCCCTCCCAAACAAGCTCCGTCTTCCTCGCGCTTAAAGGATGAGGATTGTCTGGGCCGTAGGCATTATTTTTAGGCATGACAGATTATAGCAAAAAATTACAACTTATTTGGAGAAAGAAATTGATTGGCCTGTTTAAAACTGTCTCAAAAACCGCAGGTCGTTTTCAAAGAAAAGGCGGATGTCGTCAATGCCGTATTTGAGCATGGTTATCCTTTCAACGCCCATGCCGAATGCGAAGCCGGTATAAATTTCGGGGTTATACCCGACCAGATCAAATACCTTCGGATTTACCATTCCCGCCCCGAGTATCTCAAGCCATCCTGTTCCCTTGCATATCGGACAGCCCTGTCCTTTGCAGAATATGCACCCGATGTCAACCTCTGCCGAGGGCTCGGTGAAAGGAAAGAAACTCGGTCTGAAGCGCACAGGGGTCTCAGGGCTGAACATCCTGTGGATAAAAGTTTCAAGCACTCCCTTAAGGTCGCTGAATGAGATATCGGTATCAACCATAAGACCCTCAACCTGATGAAACATTGGGGTATGGCAGATATCTGCGTCGCACCTGTAAACCTTGCCGGGCGCAATGAACCTGAGAGGCGGCTTCTTTTTCTCCATGGTCCTTATCTGGACTGGAGAGGTGTGAGTTCTAAGCAGCACATCATCCGAGATATAAAATGTGTCCTGCATGTCGCGCGCCGGGTGGTCTTTCGGCACGTTTAACGCCTCAAAGTTATAATAATCAAGCTCAACCTGAGGCCCCTCTTCAATTCCGAAACCCATTGAAACAAAAATATCCTCAATCTCCTGCAGAATTTGATTTATCGGATGCTCTTTTCCAACAGGTGTGTATTTTCCGGGAAGAGTTACATCTATAGTTTCCGATGAAAGTCTTTTCTTAAGGTCTGCGCTGCCTAATTCGGACTCTTTTAAAGCAATCTCGTTTTCAATGAATTCCTTCAGCTCATTTACTGTTTTTCCAAAAGACCGTCTTTGCTCGGCAGGTATCGTAGAGAGGTTTTTGAGTTGAGCCGTCAAAAATCCTTTTTTCCCGAGATATTTAATCCTCACCTGCTGAAGCTCGGATATAGATGCGGCAGCCTTTAATTCAGCAAGAAATGTCTTTTTGATAGAACCGCTGTTAATCATAAAAATTACCGGTGAATCGCTATCAGGCGAATCGGAAATCAAAATATGGTGAATCGGTCAATCGGTGAATCGGGAAAGAAAAATTCACCAGCACCAATTCACCTATGCGCCTATTGACCTATTCACCTATATGTTCTTCACCTATTTACCCATTTATGCGGCAAGTTTTTTCTTAACTGATTCTGCGAGTTCGCTGAAGGCCTTTGGGTCGTTATAAGCCAGATCTGCAAGCGCTTTTCTGTTTAGGGCAATCTTTGCCTTTTTAGCTCCGGCCATAAATTGATTGTAAGTCAGACCTGCTGCCCTGACGCCAGCATTGATTCTTATAATCCAAAGAGACCTGAACTCGCGCTTTTTTGCTTTTCGGTCTCTATAGGCGTATTGCAGCGCCTTATCAACAGCTTCTGTCGCTACTCTGAATAAACGGCTTTTTGCGCTATAGTAGCCTTTAGCTTGTTCAAGAACCTTCTTTCTTCTTTGTCTTGTTTTAAATCCGCCTTTAGCCCTTGGCATTTTAATCCTCCTATTTCAAGCTGAAAGCTGACAGCTATCACCTATCAGCCAAAATTTTTACTACATATATGGTAAAAGTTTTTTTATGTTGCCGTGTTCTGTTTTTGAAACAAGAGTGGCAGTCCTTAGTTTCCTCATTCTTTTTGAAGGTTTGCCGGTAAGGATATGGCTCTTATAAGCCTTGCTTCTCTTTATCTTTCCGGTTCCAGTAACCTTAAACCTCTTTGCCGCCCCTCTATGTGTTTTAATCTTCGGCATTTCTTCCTCCTTAAAAATGGTGAATTGGTGAATCGGTTAATATGTGAATAGGTTTTTTTGAATTTTACTTTTTTGCATTTGATTTTTCATCTATTCACCCATTCGCCTGCTTGCCTATTCACCGATGCTTTGTCATTTACTGCTTGGTCCGATTACCATGGTAATATGATTACCCTCAAGTTTCGATTTTAATTCTATATTAAACTTACCTGTTAACATCTGGGTTACCTTTTCAAAAACCATCAGGCCAAGTTCCGGCCTTGCCATTTCTCTTCCCCTGAAGAACATCATTACCTTAGCCTTATGGCCTTCGTCCAGAAAACGCCGTATGTTCTTTACCTTCAATTCCAGGTCATGGGCGCCTATCTGCGGTCTTATCTTTACTTCTTTTACGTCAATCTTTTTGCTTGGAGCCTGCCTTTTGCTCATCTGGTATTTGTATTTTCCGAAATCAAGCAGCTTGCAGACCGGAGGGTTTGCCTCTGGCGAAACCTCCACAAGGTCGAGTTCTCTTTGATCCGCAAGCTCCAAGGCTTCTCTTACGGAAACCACGCCAACCTGTTTTCCGTCAGCGTCAATAAGCCTTACTTCCCTTGCCCGTATCTGTTCGTTTACCCTAATGTGTTTGCTTATACTTCACCTCCATATTTAGTATCAAAGCCTCAAAGTATCAAAAGAGTCAAGGCCTCAAAGTCTCTGACACTTTGACACTGTCTGCTACTTTTTAGTTTCTATTTCACTCTTTATCATCCGGACAAGCTCTTCAATTTCAAACGGGCCGATGTTTTCACCGCTGCGTTTTCTTATTGTCAGCTTGTTTTCGGATGATTCTTTGTCGCCTATTATAACTAAATAAGGCACTTTTCTGATAGTGGCTTCTCTGATTTTGTGCCCTATTTTTTCATTGTCAAGATTGGTTTCAATCCGAATCCCGTTTGCCTTCAGCGCATCGGCAACTTTTAAGGCATAATCAGAATGTCTTTCCGCAATGGTGAGTATTCCAATCTGAACAGGCGCAAGCCACAACGGGAATGCCCCTGCGTAATGCTCTACGAGAATGCCGAAAAACCTTTCAAGAGAGCCCATGAGCGCCCGGTGAATCATTATAGACCTGTGGTCTTTTCCGTCGCTTCCCCTGTAGGAGACGTCAAATCTCTCGGGGTTGTTAAAGTCAACCTGAATCGTGCTGCACTGCCACGACCTGTTCAAAGAATCTTTTATCTTAATATCAATCTTAGGGCCATAGAAAACGCCTTCGCCCGGGTCTATCTGGTATGATAACCCTTTTTTCTCCAAAGCCTGTTTCAGGGCGTTTGTTGCCCTTTCCCAGTTTTCAAGCGTTCCGACATATTTCTCCGGTCTTGTTGAAAGGTAGACATCGTAAGAATCAAAGCCGAAGGTCCTCAGAATAAAGAGCGTGAAGTCAAGGATGTTTAGTATCTCGCTTTCAATCTGGTCTTCCCTGCAGAATATATGGGCATCATCCTGCGTAAATCCTCTGACTCTTAAAAGCCCGTGAAGCACGCCGGAGCGTTCGTATCTGTAAACAGTTCCAAGCTCCGCATATCTGACCGGCAGCTCCCTGTAACTCTTCAGAGAGCTTTTGTAAACGCTTATATGGAACGGGCAGTTCATGGGCTTGAGTTCATACTCAATGCCTTCTATCTCCATAGGAGAATACATGTTCTCCCTGTAAAAATCCAAATGGCCGCTTTTCTGCCAGAGGTTAAGCTTTGCGATGTGAGGCGAATAAAGAAGATTGTAGCCGGCTTTGTAATGCTCATCCCTCCAGAAATCCTCCATGGTCTTTCTTATGAGCGCGCCGTTAGGGTGCCAGAGGATTAAACCCGGACCGATGTCATCGCTGATGCTGAAAAGGTCTAGCTCCCTGCCGAGCCTTCTGTGATCTCTTTTTTTAACTTCCTCAAGAAAGACAAGATAGTCCTTCAGGTCTTTTTCTTTGTCAAAGGCTGTGCCGTAAATCCTCTGTAGCATCTTGTTTTTTTCGTCTCCGCGCCAGTACGCGCCTGCGATGCTCAGAAGCTTAAACGCCTTAATAGAGTCTGTTGAAGGAACGTGCGGCCCCCTGCAGAGGTCCACAAATCCTCCCTCTTCATATAGCGAGACTTCGTCATCCGTTATCTCGGAGAGAATCTCCACTTTATAATTCTCGCCCATTTTTTTAAACAACTCTATTGCGTCTTTTCTCGGGAGATTTTTTCTTTCAAACGGGCTGTTCTTTTTTATAAGCTCTTTCATTTTCTTTTCTATCTGCTCAAGGTCTTCGGGCGTGAAAGGCCGGTCTATGTCAAAATCATAATAAAAGCCTTCTTCGGTTGCGGGACCGATGGCGAGTTTTACCGCGGGAAAAAGCTCTTTTACCGCATGCGCCATGATATGCGAGGCGCTGTGCCTGTAAATCTCTTTCCCTTCGGCAGAGTCAAAATTTATGTCGTTGGTTTTAATCTTAATCTCCTTTAAAATTCAAAATAAAGCTATAGTGAAAAACAGTGAATAATATACAAGAACCATACAGTTACAGTCAATAAATAGGAAGCGCTGTTCTTGGAATTTTACCCGGTTGAAAAATTGACCTTCTAACAGGATTCACAGGGCAGCCGTAAATAAAAAAGGGAAACAGACCTTCTGTGTCCCCCTTTTATATTATTGTTTTAGGGTAAACCCTACATTTCCTTAAGAGTAACTGCTCCTGTTGAACATACGCTTACGCATGTTTCGCAGCCCTCGCAAAGGTCTGCCTGATAAGGGTTTGCCTTGCCGTTCTCCATCTTGAATACTCCAACAGGACAGTTGTTAGCGCATTCCTCACAACCTTCACACTTGTCAGCGTCTACAGATACCAACCACATTAAACGTTCACCTCCTTAAAAATTGTACAACTGATTATAAATTTTAAAATAAAACAGTCTCAAAAATCCAGAAGTTTTTTAACTTGTCAGCCGAAAAATCCGGCGCGGGCAGCGAGCTTTTTCACGGGATAAAGAAGGGGTAGGGATGCTGCGGGCTTATGCGGTAAGCCATTTGGACATCCGCTTTTCAACTTCTTCATGAGGGATTCCCTTCCCCTCGTCCAGTTCTTTCAGCCCGTGCTCAATCTTTTGAAGAACATAAAGATGATATTGGATATTCTCTAAGGAACAATCATCAGAAAGACGATTTAGAAGATTGATTACTTTTTGTTTATCAGTCATATTATCTAACCCTCGTCAGACTATGTTTATCTGGCCGATGTCTTCAAATGATGAACTTGATGTTTTGCTATAAGCCCCCTAACGGTAGATACAAGCTGAAGAGGAATTTCGATAATGGCCTGATTTCTATCCTCATATGCTGCCTCATCTTCGGCCAATGCCTCTTCTTCAGTTTGTTTCTCATAGTGAGCGAGAACTCTCTTTACTTTTTTTTCATCCCATCCTTTTGGAAATCTGCTTTTTCTCATCTTTTCTTTCGCCTCCTGCGTTTATACGCTATTAATGGTTTGCCGGACAACTCAAATGCGGTAATGACAAAAACGCTCTCTGATTCCGGAACATAAATAACCTTTAGATAACGGCCTGCGCTTGTCTGCCCCATCGCAATTCGCGAGACCTCCCTGCCGAGACGGTCTTCTCCCGGTTTCAATAAAACGTCTTCTACCTCATTTTCAGATACATTGTGATTGTAGATATGCGGCAATCCGGTTGCTGGATCGTTATAGTAACGAATCTGCATAGTTACATGATATACAAATTGCCTCTTTCATTACAATAGCATGAATTGAATGGCGGCGCGGGGCATTTTGCTTAAAAAATTCAAGAAACAAGACTTGAACTTTTTTATTTCTGCTCAGCTTGTCAGGTGTTCTTTATTTTCAGTGCCTTTTTGATTATTGCTTTAATGAATTGCGGTATTGATTGCCCTGAAAGTTTTGCATCACTTTTCAATTTTTCGTATTGCTCCGTTTCTTTGTTCTGCCATATTAAATCAATACGTCTAACTTGCCGCATGGCAACGTGTGAATAATCTTGTGGATATGCCCAATAGCAAGAAAGGCAAATCTCCTTCTTCTTAAGATTTTGCCAATTTTCGCAATGCTCACATGACCAAGACTTTGCACGGTTTGCCGAACCTGAGAGCAACATAAAATCATTTGGTCTTAGTTCGTCGCGTTCCCCGTCTCCGCCGATTTCATAAGGAATACGGTGATCTATTTGAAGTTCGCTTGCATCCATTTCTTCAAGATAAATGGAACACTTGCAACCATACTTCTCAATGAGAAATTCTTTAATCTTCTTTGAAAGCCCTGTGCGCCCAGAGAGTTTTCTGAATCCCTTCTTAGAAAAATCGCCAAACCGATATGCCGCTATCTTTCTGCCATCAGATCCCGTTACACGAAACGTTTCAAGCGGAATGCCATGTTCGCGCACATCTCTGACAGCGCGCGGCGGATGATTATATCCATACTTTTCCTTTAACTCCTCGGTTGTAATATGACCGTACTTTAAAATATGATCAATAACTGTCTTAGGACGTTTTGCCGTAACGGATTTGCAGAGGTCGAGAAATTCTTTAGGATATTTTTGCGACATAATGCCTTTCTGACTCCATTAAAACAAGTTGCTCAGTCTCAAGTTTTCTGTGGAAATATGGCAATGCCGAAACTTCAGCGGCCAAACGCGGCGATAGGTATAGGGATTCAACGGTTATAGCTTCACGCCCAAGCAATGTCGCTTGCGTCGACCGCCCAGCTTCCAATTCAATAAGAGTCAGTAAAAGACTATCCGGTAAAACCTTGCCAAAGGTCTTGTTACCCGTGCGACCGTCGTAACTAACGGCATATCGAACTTGCTGTTCATTCAATTTTGCTAAGGTTGATACATATTCTTCATAAGATATGCCTGCAAAATATCGTGAATCTCTATCGCCACATACGCCCTGATAAGGAGGGTCCATATAGACAACATCGTTTTCGTTGACGTTTGCCAAAACGTTTTTGTAATCAAGTGAGGATATAGCAGACTTTCCTTTCATTAAAGCAGAAATACCAAAAATATTTGCTCTCATCGTTTCCGGTCGCGTGCCGCAGCGTCTCTTATCGGGGCTTTGGTTAAAAAGTCCGTCAGAATTGTAACGGACTGAGCCCTTTACGCAACGAGCAAGTAAGTAAAGAAATAATCGTGGGTCTCTCGTTCTATTGAAATCTTCTCTAATACGATAATAATGTTCCAATGTGTCGTCACGCTGCTGATTCCATATCTTTTCATAAAAATCTGCGATTTCAGAAGGACGATTAATAATTAGTCCAAGTAATTCTGCAAGAGGCTTGTTTAAATCGTTGATCCAGTATGAATTTGTCTTGCCTCGTGCGGCGCATGCAACAGAAATCGCGGCAGAGCCGGCAAAAGGTTCGACAAGACGTAGGAATTTATTCGGAAAATATCGAAGAATAGCTGAGGCAAGATTTCTCTTGCTTCCTTGATATTGAATTGGATGCGGAACTTTCATTTTATGTCTTCAATCCTATTTTGCATAATATATTATACAACGCCAAATTATAGGATTGGTATTCATTTTAATTGACGCAATGGCTCGCTTTGCCGTGGCAACCAGCATTGAATTTCAAATAAATGCTATTCCCGGTCAAGTGGAAACCGAGCCTTAAGTGCTTTCATTATTTTCCTTGTTTTCTATGAATTCCATACAGTGAGGGCATTTCTTCGCAGACGCAGCTATTTGTTCTCCGCAGTGAGTACAATTCTTTTTCCCTATGCCGTGCAAAAAAAGATTCATTGATTTTTCAGAACTTCTTCTGCTTTCCATCCTCTCCAGTGCCGCAGCGATGTCGGCGCCAGGTTTCTTGAAGGATTCGAATAAAATTGCCTTATACTGGTCCATGCCAATCATAAATTCAATCCTTTGTTTCTTTCGAGTATGATCCGCAAAGGTAATAATAAATTCGGCATTGCTATTTGATTTTTCCAACTCTTTCCAGTCGTAGTATCCTGCAATATACTTTAAAGTTCTCCCTGGGGCTAAATAACTGATACCCTCTTTAACTATGCCTAATTTCTTAAAACCACCATGCGAACTATTATCTCGCCATGGAATCGAATCAGAGACTGAGAGGTGAATGTTATGGGCCGGGCTTGTGCCGGAGTTTCCCACCAACAATTTAATTTCAAAAGAAGTAAGTTCGATATCAACGTAGACATTAGGACCGCGTGAAGCCCGCGTTTCTTCTAGCATATGATTCGTGAGTCGAACATACCGGGCAGTCAAAAAGGCAAGGATAATTGTTGCAATGGAAGTTATTAATGCGCTAATACCTTGAATCATAGTTTGCGTTGTAGTACTAGCGAAGTCGATCATTTCTATAATTCTCCAAACTTAACATTTATTTTTATCTTTATTCTACCTTTGGTAAAGTTTATTACTCAGATATTGTTAAAGTCAATAAAAATTGCAATAAAAAAAGGGGAGAGGAATTTTTGAATTCCTCTCCCCTCAAAGAACAAATCTTCTCAGTGTTCTATCTCAACTCCCGCTGTTTCTTCTCTTACCGTTATTGCAATCTTATAGAGTATCGTCAGCACCAGGAATCCTGCTGCCCAGATACCCAGCGTTATAAGCGCTTCAGGCCCAGTCGGCCAGTACTCTGTCACTTTCTCAAACATGTTGGGAACGAATCCGCCGATGATTAAGCCGAATCCCTTATCAATCCAGAGCGATATAAAGACCATGGCTGCGGCTATTGCAAGCAAAGGTTCCTTTCTCCTTACTGCCGGGAATATGAGAAGGAGAACCGAAATAACTGCAAGTATTGCCGAGGTCCACATAAGCGGAACGAGTTTTGTGTGGCCTTCCAATCCTGCAAAGAGATATTTAAACGGATGGGTATGGCCGGGAATTCCGCTGTAGAACGCGGTGAAGAATTCAAGGCTGAAGAAGAATACGTTTGTAATCATGAAGTATGTGACAATCTTTCCGAGAGTCTGTATAGCCTCTTTCCCCGGGTCAAACTTTGTGAACTTCCTGATAATGAGCGCAAGTATTATCAGAAGCGCCGGGCCGCCTGCAAATGCGGATGCGAGGAATCGGGCTGCCATAATAGCGCTCAGCCAGAAATGCCTTCCGGGAAGTCCCGCATAAATGAACGCGGTCACGGTGTGAATGCTTGGCGCCCATGCGATAGAGAGATATATCAGGGGTTTAACCCATTTTGGAGGCGCAACTGCTTTTCTGTCAGAGCTGAGAACGATCCATCCGATAATTATGTTTAATGCAAGATAGCCGTTAAGAACTATCGTATCCCAGAAGAGCACCGAGTTCGGGGAAGGGTGCAGGAATATGTTCATAACCCTCATCGGCTGCCCCATGTCTGCCATAATAAACAGAACGCACATGATTACCGCAGCGACCGCAAGAAACTCTCCGAGTATCGTTATCTTTGCGAACTGTTTGAAATTATGCAAGTAATATGGAAGGACGAGCATGACGCCTGATGCTGCCACGCCGACAAGGAATGTGAACTGCCCTATGTAAAGACCCCATGAAACATCCCTGCTGAGACCGGTTATCGTAAGTCCGGTCCTGAACTGGTTCAGATAATTAGCTGCTCCTATCCCTATGAGAATAAGCAGGAAAAAGACCCAGGCCCAGTATTTTTTGCTTCCGCTTAGAGCTTTTTCAAGCATTATAAGTTACCTCCTTTGATTTCAGGCACAATAGAATAGTCGTTTCCTCCTACTATGTAGTAAATGTTCGGTTCTGTTCCAAGTTCCGGTTTGCGCCTGATGGTATGTTTTGCAGCAAGAATCTTTCTGATTTCCGATGACGGGTCTTCGAGGTCTCCGAATACGAGCGCGCCGCCGGAGGCTTCCTCACATGCGGGCCTAAGCCCCTTTGCAAGCCTTTCATAGCAGAAGGTGCATTTTTCCACGACGCCTTTGGTTCTTGTCGGGAACTCAGGGTTTATATTCTCTTCTTTCAGTCCGGTCCTCGGGTCGCGGTAATTAAAGCTCCTTGCGCCGAAGGGGCAGGCTGCCATGCAGAATCTGCATCCTATGCACCTGTGCATGTCCTGCATTACTATCCCATCGCTTCTTTTGAATGTCGCTTTTGTAGGACAGACCCTTACACATGCCGGATTTTCGCAGTGGTTGCAGAGCAGCAAAAAAGGCTTGTGTTTCATATCCTCGGTCATGAACTTATGTTCCTGCCCGGGGAATGAATGCTCAAAGGTCTCAGTCCATATCCACTTTATCTCGTCTTTTGTGTTGCTGAAATCCGGGACATTGTGAATGCGGTGGCAGGCTTCAGTAACCTTCTTGATGGCATTGTCTGATTTTAACTTGTTCATGTCAATAACCATTCCCCATCTCTTTCCGATGAGAGAATCCGGATTCGGAGCGGTCTGCGCGGCCTCCAGCAAGCTTTTCCGCAATGCTCCTGTAAGCGCTGTGGCTCCAACGCCGGCTACCGTAGAAATTCCTGCTATCTTTAAAAATTCTCTTCTGTTTATGCTCATGACTTCTTCTCCTTTGGCGCAATATGGCAATCCCAGCAGTATGGTTTTACGGCCACGTAGTTATGACATTTATCGCAGAAATCCTTTTTATTGGAGTGGCATTTCATGCATCCGTTCTGAAGGCTCTTGTCGTACTTGTGGCCGCTTATGATTAGCTGGTCTCTGTTTCCGTCGCGCACAACAGAATCTCTCCAGCGATTAAGTATCTGCATATGTTCCGCCCTCATGAACTCCTTGGGTTCAACGCATTTTTTGTCTTCCAGTTTCTGTATCTCCGGAGTATCAAGTTTTAGTTCAGGTTTTGCGCTGACCTTGCCCCTGTTGAGATAGAATGGGGATGCGAAAAGGGCGACAAAGACAATCAAACCTATAAATATCTTTCCTCCGTTGTAGATCTTCATTACTCTGCTGCCTCCTTTCCGGGTAGAGGTTCAAGGCGCAAGTTCTGTGTCCTCTCTTTTTCTCCTGTCATCACCAGCGCATTGCCGACCAGTTCATGAAGTCCTGCAACAGTGACATCCGGCACCCAATATTCCATTGAGGCTTTAAGAGTGGCCCTGTCAATCGCGCAGATGTTTGCCAGTGTGTTTACTCCATAATGGTCCCGGACATATTTAACCGCATTGGCTCTGGGAAATCCGCCTCTCATCCTTAGCTCCATATTTTCCGAGGCGTTCAGTCCCGTGCCGCTGCCGCAGCAGAAGGTCTTTTCCCTTATGGTGTCCTCAGGCATTTCATAGAAATGGTTGCATACGTTTTTAAGAACGTACCTCGGTTCTTCAAGTAACCCCATTCCTCTTGCCGTGTTGCATGAGTCATGCCACGTTACCTTCAGATGGTCGTTCCTGCTCGGGTCCAGTTTCAGCTTGCCGTTCTTGATAAGGTCCGCGGTGAACTCAGCTATATGTATCATCTTCGTTGATTTTGCATTCTCAAACACGGTTCTTGTTATAGGTGATTTCGGAACTTCAAGAAAATCGGCCGGGCCGTTCCAGGTGTCCATATACTGGTTTAAAACCCTCCACATGTGGCCGCACTCTCCGCCGAGAATCCATTTGACGCCAAGTCTCTTGGCCTCTGCGTATATCTTTGAGTTCAGCCTCTTAGCCATCTCATTGGATGTAAAGAAGCCGAAGTTTCCTCCTTCAGAAGCGTATGTGCTCCAGGTGTAGTCAAGCCCGAGTTCGTGGAAGAGCATCAAATAACCCATGCATGTATAAGTGCCCGGGTCTGCAAAGAGGTCGCCGGAAGGGGTTACAAAGAGTATCTCAGCGCCTTTTCTGTTGAAGGTCGGTTTAATTTTTATGCCTGTTATCGTCTCAATGTCGTCCAGGAAGAACTCAATACCGCTTGTGATTGTATGCGGCTCAAGGCCGAGGTGATTGCCCTTCCTGTAGCAGTTGGCAACCGGCCCTGAAATCCAGTCTGTGTTCAGGCCGAGGAGGTTTATCAGCTCCCTTCCCATCATGGTTATCTCAGCCTGATCAATCCCGTAAGGGCAGAATACAGAACAGCGCCTGCACTCTGTGCACTGGTAATAGTAGTACCAGATTTCCTTTAATGCATCGAGGGTCAGTTCTCTTGCGCCTGCAATCTTTCCGAGCATCTTTCCGGATGCCGTAAAATATTTTCTGTATATTGACCTCAGAAGCTCTGCCCTTAGCACAGGCATGTTCTTCGGGTCTCCTCCGCCGATAAAGAAATGACATTTATCGGCGCATGCTCCGCATCTTACGCATATGTCCATGAAGAGTTTAAAAGAACGGTATTTGCTTAACCGGTCCTTTATGCCTTCCAGGACGATTTCCTGCCAGTTTTCAGGAAGCTTCCAGTCTTCTTCTACAGGAGACCAGTCGCGTGCATTCGGAAATTCAACTGCGGCAAGGTTTTTGCCTTTTGCGCCCCAGCAGAATGTATGTTCCTTAAATTCAGCAGGAGTGTCCATCCACCCTTTTTTAGGCGGCTTATAGTCTATCTTTGACAGCTCATCTGGTTTTGCAGTAAATTTTGCCATGCGTTACTCCTTTTCTACTGGTATTCCGGCTTTTTTCATTTTGTCCCTGAAATCATTCTCGTATTCTTCGTAGGTGTGGACGTGCACCGGATAGTTCCATGGATTTATATGTCTTATCATGCGGCTGTTGTTTGCCATGTTTCTTGTGGGGCTTAAAAAGACTCCGCCCAGGTGCATCAGTTTGCTGAACGGGAAGTAGATTAGAAGCGCTGAAATAAGAAACAGGTGAACATAGAAGATTGCGCCTATGCCTTGCGGCATTACAGGGTTTAAGCTTACAAGTCCCATGACAAGCTCTTTTACTCCAACAATATGAACCTTATTGAAATACCTCATGATTACACCGGATGTTCCTATGCCGAGTATCAGGAAGAGCGGGAAGTAGTCGGCTGCAAGGGAAATATACTTTACCTGCGGTATGAAGACCCTCCTCAGGAACAGATATGTTACTGCCCCCAGAAGAACAGCGTCTGTCATATAAAGCAGCGGGACGCCTACCTGCAGAAAACTGTCAAGCCCTTCAATAGTTTTTATAAAGGCGGGCGGTTCGCTGAGAAAGAACCTGAAGTGCCTGACAAAGATAATCAGAAACGACCAGTGAAAGGCCATGCCGGCAAGCCAGAGCCATTTGGCCTCGCCGTAGACAAGCTTGTCTTCCTTAAGCTGTGTCTTTAGATTTCTGAAGAGTGAACGGAACAGAAGCACTTCAAGCGCCATTCTGACGATAACCCCTGAGAGTTTTGAGGGGTTTTCAATCTTGTTCTGTTTTATCCACGGCAGGGATTCCTGTTGTCCGCAGGTTGTAGGTATGCGGAACGGCACAGGAGAACTTCCCCACTTCAGCACGCGGTAGATGAATCCCAGGATAAATATCGCTACCGCAGCGTAAGGGATAACAACTCCAAAAAGGAATTGGAGGTTTGCTATCTTTACCCCTGCGTAGGCAGCCAGAACAAGCGCGATAACAGCAAAGAAGGAAAATATGATTCTCATTTCTTTACCTCTCCTCTTTTTATTTTTAGATTAATATCTTCTTTAAGATCCGATTCCTGTCCACCGGTTTCCTTTATCAGGTTGGCCATCTGCAAAAGTCTGAAGGTCCTACTCTTAACCTCGTTGGCTTTTATCTCATAAATCTTTTCCCGGCACTTCATATAGATATCAAATGCCGAAAGCGCAAGATTGTCTATTGAAGATTCAAGAGACAGAATTTCATCCGATAACTGATTGCCTGCTATCTCCGCGCTAAGCTCTTCTCTGATGATTCTTTTCAAAGGGAAGATAAAGGAAATTGCCTGAGAGGCGGTGAAATCCTGAACCGCTCTTACCCTTATCATGCTGTCAAGAAACTCCGGGGTTTTTTCCCTGTTGTTTCCTACGAGGAGTTCATCAAATATATCTTCTATTCCTTTGGATATAGCGGCCCCTATAGGATTGGTAAATCTGTTATTTTGATTTTTTAAGAAACTCGCAGTGTCAGGAGGGTATGTCTCAATTATTACGTCAAACCATTTTTCAAGAATGGCAGCCTTTTTATCTGCTAAGAGACTGTTCAGTCTCATATCCCGCTGTTTTTCCTCCCCCAGTAAGTTTTTGGATCTGCGAGATTAAACTCCCGCATAAACTCAAAATTGCCTGTAAAGAACTTAAAGATGGAAGCAAGGGGCGATAGCCCCTTGCTTTAAATTCTTTATACGCAGCCTGTTGGTTTTGGAAGTCCAGCGTATTTACAGGCCTGTTTTGCAGGTCCGCCCGGATAAAGTTCGTAAAGGTATTTTGTGTTGCCTTTTTCAGGCCCCATCGCCTTTCCGATCTCTTTAACGAGAATCTTTATCATGGGAGCGATCTGGTACTGCTTGTAGTAGTCTCTGAGGAAGTTAATGACTTCCCAGTGCGCTTCGGTCAGCGTGACGCCGTCCTGTGACGCCAGATGCACGGCCAGTTCTTTGTCCCAGTCGTCAAGATTAATAATATAACCGTCATCATCAACCTCAATCTGTTTCCCGTGAAATTCCATCGTTGGCATTTTTACGTCCCTCCTTTTTGGTGAAAAGTTTACTTCAATATAAGTTAAGGGAGAAATCTCCCATGTAATTTCAAAATAAGCCTTTCTGTTTTGTAAGAAAGGATTTTAAAGGTAATCAGCTTACCAATTGAACTATAAACAGTAAAATATCTATACATCTTCGGTCAAATAAAAAAAAGTTATTTATGAATTATATTTATTTATTAATCTCCGGTTGGTTTTTCCGTGCTTTGCGCTTTATCGTTCAGCTTGATGAACAGGATGTTTTCATTTGTCCGCAACCCTTTTTTTACGGCTTCTATTAATTGATGATTTATCGGATCGTAGTGAAAAGATTCTATCTTATAATCTACGTCCGGCGTTAAGGACCAGGCCTTTTCCCAGTCTCCATTGCATGCGAATACCAGGCCGTCCACATAGGCTTCTCCGAGATTGTGACCCGACCTGTCAAAAACGTATGCGGCGCCGCACTTGCATTTTCCTCCCGTGAAAATATTTCCAAAACCTGTTTTTATATCTTCAGGCCTTTTAAACGGTTGATTGCAGAAGGGACATAACGCTTCTTTTGCCCTGCCTCTGATCTGCATGGATTTAAAGTTTGTATCCTATCTTTCTTAAAAAATCTTTTCTGTGAGCCTTATCTTCAGACGTCTCCACTCCTTTTGGCCCGAAGCCGTCCACAACCCCCATAACACCGTTTCCCTGGGGTGCAACTGCTATAACAACCTCAACGGGATTTGCAGTTGCGCAGAATATCCTGCATACCTCCTGGCAGTTTTTAATCTGATTAAGGACATTTATGGGATAGGCCTCCCGCATAAGTATACAGAAGACATGTCCTGCTCCGATTGCCTGAAGATTTTTAACGCAGGCATCTATAAGCGCGCTGTCATTGCCCTCTGTCCTTATAAGGCAGGGGCCTGAGGCCTCGGTGAATGCAATGCCGAACTGTGAACCGGGGACGCTTGTGACTATAATTTCATAAAGGTCTTCAGCCGTTTTTATAAAATGTGTCTGCCCGAGTATGATATTGCAGTTTTCGGGAATCTCCAGCTTAACGGTTTTAAGTTCCATAATCCCCCTTTTTAAGGAAAAAAGTAACAAGTAGTTAGTAGCTGGTAGTTAAGGCGAAAAATTTATTTAGTTCCCCCGGACTACTTACTACTGTCTCCTAACTACTATACTCTATCAGTATGTTATAATGAAAATAATTTTTTCCAGAGGAGATGTCAAGTCTAAATTGATAGACGGAAGACGGCAGGTTACTCTTTGGTTTTTAATCCTTTTTTGTTGTTTGGTATTTTCCCCTTCAATGGCAAAAAGCGCCGAGATAATCGGTCCTGAAACTAAAATTATAAACAACGAGATATATGTCACAACAGGACTTCTCCTGGACGGGAAACAGCTTCAGGATCTGAAAAACGGCATAGCAAAAGAGATTACATTTCATATAGACCTCTTCAGGGTATGGAATATCTGGCCCGACGAGTTTGTTCTGGGGAAGCCCATAGTTAAAACACTGCGGGCGGACCCTGTAAAGAAAGAATATGTAGCGACGTCATTGGACGGCATGACAATAATAGAAAAACGCTTTAACGAGCTGGATTCATTATTAAAATGGGCCTTAAACATAAAAGACCTTAAGCTTACCAATACGAGAGAACTTGAGCCGGATACCTATTTTGTCAGGATAACCGTTGAATCCAGATTGAGGAAGCTTCCTCCTGTTATAGGTTATCTGCTCTTCTTTATTCCTGAAAAAGATTTTAACCAGGTAAAGGATTCTCCGAGATTTAATGTGGGGCAGGGCCAATGAAAAATCTTAGAAACGGACTTCTATTCTTAGGCTTTTTCATCTTTATAATCGCGGCTTCGGCAATTGAGCTTCATTATATCAGGCTTGAAACAGTCTCTGTTTTGACAATAGTAATTCTTCTGGTTCTTCTTAACCTCAATATAATTGCGCTTTTAACCCTGATATTTTTTGTGAGCAAAAGCCTCGTAAAACTCTATATAGAGAGAAAACAGAAGATACTCGGTTATAAATTCAAGACGAAGATTGTCGTAATATTCGTTGTGCTTACCTCCATACCTGCGGCGCTTCTGTTCTTTGTGGCAAGCGGGCTTGTAACGAATTACATAGACAAACTCCTGACCCCCCAGTTCAGGCAGCCGCTCAACAGTTCGCTTAATGTGGCCAAGGCAGTATACGAGTTGGAAAGGCAGAAGACTATGGAATTTGCAAGGTCGTTTGTTTCCGGCGAAAAATATGCCTCCGGCTATAGAGCTGTTCGCATGAACAAGAGCCCGGAAAATCCCACAGAGACGGTTAAGGCTGCATTTGAGGGCAAGGAGGGCACAGAGGTTATATCCGGAGAAAACGGAGACATTATACGCGCGGCTATTCCGGAATATTCCGGAGGGAAGCTGACCGGCATTGTAGTCATTGAAACCACACTGCCGCAAGATATTGCGGCAAATGTTGAAAAAGTAAAAAGCTCGTATGAAGAATATTTGAAACTGGAATCATGGAAGGTTCCGTTGAAGATGAACTACCTTATGATACTTGCCTTTATCACCTTGATTGTCGTATTCATGTCCCTCTGGGTGGCCCTAAGGATTGCAAGGGGAATAACAGACCCCATACAGAGCCTCGCGCAGGCGACTGAAGAAGTCGCCTCAGGCAATCTTGAGGTCCGCCTCAGCCTTAAAAGGGAAGATGAGATAGGCTTGCTGATAAATTCTTTTAACCATATGGTCGCCGGCTTAAAGGAGGGCAAAGAGACGCTTCAGAAGGCTTACCTGAAATCGGACAGGGAAAGGCTCTGGATGGAAAACATTCTTGCGAATATTAATTCCGGAGTTGTGTTTCTTGATGTGCACGGCAAAATACTGACCATCAATATTGCAGCATGTTCCATATTGAACGTAAATGCTGAAGACGTAATTAATAAAGACTATAGGGAACTGACCGCAATAATCGCCTCGGAAGAACTGAACAGCCTTATTAAGGGGATAATAATTAAAGACCTCAAAGGCATTGAAAAAGATGTAAGGGTGACGGTGAAAGATAAAAGGCTGATACTGCGGGTCTTTATCACTACACTCAGAGATAAGGCAGCAACACCTATAGGACTCCTTGTAGTTTTTGACGACCTGACCGATGTCATCAAAGCCCAAAAGGCTCTTGCGTGGGAGGAAGTCGCCAGGAGGATAGCTCACGAGATAAAGAACCCGCTTACGCCGATAAAGCTTTCAACTGAAAGGATGCTGAAAAAATGGGAACAGAAGGATAAAGACTTTGACCAGATATTTGAACGCTCCACAAAGACAATAGTGAATGAGGTGGACAGCCTTAAACGGCTTGTTGATGAATTCTCAAGGTTCGGCAAGATGCCTGAGATAAAAAAGATGCCGGTCGGTCTTAAGGGTATAATAAACGAGGTGCTGGAGCTTTATAAGGATTATAAAGGTTTTAATATAAACGTTTTACTGCCTGATGATATGCCGTCAATTGAACTGGACGGAGAACAGTTCAAGAGGGTAATGATTAATATTTTTGACAATGCATTTCAGGCCATGGGCAATAGTGGTAATATAGAACTTAAAGTGTATACCGATAAAGCTGCAAACCGGGTCTTTATGGACATTGCGGACGACGGCTGCGGAATGAAGGAAGAGGATAAAGACAAAATTTTTCTTCCTTACTTTTCAACGAAAAAAGATGGAACAGGCCTGGGGCTTGCTATTGCGAACAAGATTGTTATGGAACACAGGGGATATATCAGGGTCAGGGATAATAAACCGAAAGGGACCATCTTTACTATAGAGCTTCCTATAAGGGATATTTAGACGGAGAATGAAATGTCAAAACCTTTAATACTTATAGTTGACGATGAAGAAGGCATAAGGGAAAGCCTCTCAGGCATACTTGAGGATGAGGGGTATGATATCCTGACCGCAGCCTCGGGCGAAGAAGCAATAAAGATGCTTAAGGAAACCTCGCCTGATCTTATTTTCCTTGATATATGGCTTACCGGCCTGGACGGAATTAAAACACTGCAGGAGATAAAGGCGAGTAAGCCTGATGTGACCGTAATAATGATATCAGGGCACGGAAGCATTGAACTTGCGGTAAAGGCCACGCAGATAGGCGCATATGATTTTCTTGAGAAGCCGCTTTCCCTTGAGAGAGTGCTTCTTGCTACAAAGAGGGCTCTTGAAAAAAAGACTCTTGAAAGGGAAAACATTACCCTCCGCGAGAATCTAACTAAAAGATGGAGGCTCATCGGCGAGTCGCAGAAAATAAAAGACCTGAGGCATCAGGTAGAGATGGCAGGCCAGAGCAACAGCCGGGTGCTGATAGTGGGAGAAAGCGGCACAGGCAAAGAAGTTATTGCGAGGCTTCTGCATGAAAAAAGCCCGAGGGCTGAGAAACCCTTTGTTGAGGTTAATTGCGCTGCTATTCCGCAGGAACTCATAGAGAGTGAGCTTTTCGGACATGAGAAGGGGTCTTTTACAGGAGCCTTTGAAAAAAAGAACGGAAAGTTTGAACTTGCCGATGGAGGAACCTTATTCCTTGACGAGATAGGAGACATGTCTCTGCAGACTCAGGCAAAGGTGCTTCGCGTGATTGAGACACAGGAGTTTCAGAGGGTAGGGGGAAATAAGAATATAAACGTTGATGTAAGAATAATCGCAGCGACAAATAAGGATTTGAAGGAAGAGGCCAAGAAGGGTAATTTCAGGGAAGACCTTTTCTTCAGACTGAATGTTATACCTCTTTTTATCCCGCCTTTGAGGGAAAGGAAAGATGACATCCCGCTTCTTGTTGAATATTTCCTTAATTCCCTTGCATCCGAATACGGCAAGCCCCCAAGGAAGATATTGCCCGAGGCGTTGAAATATCTGCAGTCATACGACTGGCCCGGGAATGTCCGAGAACTGAAGAATGTGATAGAGAGGCTTGTTATAATGACGCCTTCAAATACAATAGACGCTAAGAATCTCTTTATTCCGGTTGAAAGGGGAAGTTCGGACTATTTCACATACACGACGCTCAAGGATGCGAGGGAGGCCTTTGAAAAAGATTATATCGCTAAGAAGCTTGAGGAAAATAACTGGAACATATCAAAGACGGCAGAGGTTCTTGATATTGAAAGAAGCAACCTCCACCGGAAGATTAAGGCCTACGAAATAAAAGCGCCTTAAGAGGTTATTAATAGGTTTTTAAAAGAGGGCGTCCTGAATTCTCGGGACGCCCTCTTTTTTTATCTCTTAGAACAATCCGCTTACTTTTCCGGTATTGACGTCAACATCAACCCTTCTGAAGGCGGGGTTGGAGCTTGTTCCGGGCATAAGGCTGATGGTGCCTGCCATCGGGCAGAGGAATTTAGCTCCAGAGTAAATTAATACATCCCTGATAGGCAGGGTCCATCCCTTAGGAACACCCTTG
>Ga0172369_10002565_pt1 | contig 24830 bp, 19 predicted proteins | sample LakKiv25m_FD_114539 | JGI IMG/M metagenome (GOLD analysis project Ga0172369, IMG submission 114539) | Freshwater microbial communities from Kabuno Bay, South-Kivu, Congo - kab_022012_11.25m | ecosystem: Environmental > Aquatic > Freshwater > Lake | place: Democratic Republic of the Congo...
AGGTGGACGAGTACCGGCGTCCCCCGAAGAGGACTGCCGCGCGGGTGCGCGTCGGCCCCCGCCGCCAGGAGCACGAGATCGGCCCGTCGCGCGGCCAGACGCGCCAGCGGGGCCGGCACGCGCGGATGCGAGCCGCGCCGGCGGCCGGGACCGTGCCGGGCCCAGACGAGCTGGCGCTCGACCATGAAGTCGAACGGGCGCATCAGCGCGCGGAAACGCTCCGGATCGCCCTCGATCGCCCCGAGCACCACCGACACGGCCTCAACCGTGGACATGCAGTGCTCGGCGGGCTCGCGCCGGATGCGATAGCGGCCCGCGACTTCGGGCACCACGCCGATGCGCGGCAGGCGCCCCAGCGCCGGGTTCTCGCGCACGACCTTGCGCGCCTGCGACCACGTGCCGTCCACGACGAAGAGGGTGCGCAGCGGCGCCTCCAGCGAGCGCGGATCGATCGAATCGTCCCCCGGAAACAGCAGCGCCGTGCCGGGCGAGGCCAGAAGCTCGCGCACCCGCGGGTGATCCTCGAACCGCACGCCGACGAGCAGCTCCGAGCCCGGCAGCGACAGGTGCGCCATGCGCGCCGTGCCCACCGGGACGCGCGCCTCGCGCGGATGCTGCAGGAAGACCACGTGCGTGCGGCTCGCCACCGGGACGACCAGCGCGCACCAGCACTCGACGCGCGGCCGAAGACACCGCGGACACGACTCGCGGAACGCGTCGCGGACGTTTTCGGGACTCGGGGGCCGAGGCACCATCGGGTCCGAGTAGCACACCGAAGGATGAAAGCAGCAGTCGGAGTGTGGCGACGACTTCGCTTCGCTCCCGCACCGGCTGACCCTGCCGGCTGCTCTGCTGCCGATGGACCTCGCCGCCAAGCCACGTACCGCCAGTCGTGCAGGCGTTGACGGCAGCGGCCCGGGGCGTTAGCCTCCATATGCCCTCAGTTTCGAGGGGCGCGAGGGAGCAGGCGATGCGGCTGGAGGCCACCATCTCGGACCCGTGGGCCGAAGCGCTCCAGAAGCTGGCGAACGAGATGAAGATCTCCAAGAGCCAGATCATCGAGGAGGCGCTGGCGCTGTTCCACAAGGCGATTCTCGAAACCCGCAAGGGCCGCCGCATGGCCGTGATCGACCCCGCCACGCAGAAACCCGTGTGCGAGGTGTCGAGCCCGTCGCTCACGCAGATCGAGTGGACGTCGCACTGGGAGACGATCACGCTGACCGACGAGGAGGCGAGCCGGGTCGACGAGCTTCTGGCGAACCCCCCGGAGCCGACTGAGGCGCTTCGGAAAATCATGGCGCCGCATCTCAAGGCCCTGAAGAAGACGCCGTAGCGCCCGAATGCCGCTCACGGACCACATCGGCGACGCGGACCCCGCCTGCGGGTTCCGCTGCGGCGTGCCTGCGCTCGACGAGTATTTCGCCCGGCACGCGCTGCCCAACGACCGGCGCGGACTCGGCCGGACGTTTGTGCTGCGCGCCGCGGCGGGCGGGACGAGCGAGCCTGCGGTACTCGGCTTTTTCACCCTCAGCATGACCGCCTTGGCTCACAGCGAGATCCCTGCTCGGCTCGCCCGTGGCCTGCCGCGCTACCCTATCCCGATGGCGTTGATCGGCCGGCTGGCGGTCGACGAACGCGCACGCGGTCGAGGAACTGGCGGGCAGCTCGTCAGCGACGCTCTCGCTCGTATCCTCGGAGTCTCGGAGACGGTCGGCTGCTTCGGCGTGATCGTGGACGCGAAGGACGAGGCTGCGGCGGCGTTCCACGGGAAGCACGGGTTCGCGCCCATCGGTGGCGGGTGGCCGCGCCGCATGCTGCTGCCGATGAAGTCGCTCCGGTCCGTGGCCCTCGACGAATGATGAAAACGGAGGCAGAACGGGGCGGTTGCAGCGGGCGGCGACACGATCTTCATGTTTCATCTCTCATCTTTCATCTTTGTCACTGAACGGCGGTTCAGCCGCCGCTTGACCCGGCCGCACCCGCATGATTGCTTCCCGCGTCCGGTCGCCACCGGCCAGGGAGTCCGCCCATGTTTCCGCGCCCGCTTGCCCTTGTTGCCGCGATGGCCGCCCTCGCAGCAGCGCCCCGCCCGTCCGCCGCCACGGACGTCATCGGCAACGTCAACACCAACACCCAGTGGCGGCTCGCGAACTCGCCCTACCGCCTCGTGGGCGATGTCACGGTGGCCTCGCAGGCGACGCTCACCATCGAGCCGGGCGTCGTCGTCGAGGCGCAGACCACCGACCAGGCAGGCGGCGGCCAGTCCCAGAGCAAGGTCGAACTGACCGTCCAGGGCACCCTCGTCGCCAACGGCACCGCCTCGCAGCGCATCGTGTTCAAGGGCGCCAGCCAGGGCCGCGACACGTGGTTCGGCATCTACCTGGACGTCGGCGCCAAGGCGTCGTCGCTCACGAACGTGCAGATCGGCGACGCGACCTACGGCATCTGGACGCGATCGACCGCGCGCCACACGCTCTCGGACGTGCTCGTACAGCGTTGCACGACGGGCGTCCTGAGCCAGACGACCGCGGGACTCGCCATGGAACGCGCGGAGATCACCGCCTTCGCCAGCCAGGGCGTGCGCATCGAGGATGACGGCGCAGGCGGCGCGGCCGCGTCGCTGTCGCAGTGCTTCGTCCACAGCGCCGACACCGCCAGCGTCGGCATCTCCGTCGCCAACCGCGTCGACGCGTCCGTCAGCCGCTCCAGGGTCATGATGACCGGCACCGGCATCAAGGCCGACGCGGGCGCGTCGCTCGCGTGCCGCAGCAACGTCCTGGCCGGCAACTTCTCGGCGGGCATGGTGCTCAACCAGATCGGCACCAAGGCGTTCACGATTCTATTCAATACCGTGGACTCCAACTACCTCGGCGGCACCGGCACGGGCATCGGCGTGGAGGCGGTCTCGAGCGCGCCGTCGTTCGTCGTGCGCAACAACCTCGTCACGTCGCACCCGATCGGCATCCGCGTGCAGGGGAGCACCGCGCCCAGCAACGACCACAACGACGTCTGGAGCGCCCCGTCGCGCGGCTGGACGACGTACTCGGGCCCGGGCACGATGGGGCCGTCGACGCTGTCCATCAACCCGCTCTACCAGGCGCCCTTCGGCACGGCGGCGGGCGGCGCGACATGGGTGAGCGTGGACCAGAGCCAGTCGCTGAGCCCCTCGCGCTACGGCACCGCGACGGCGACGTACGAGCAGCCCGGCGCCATGTTCCTGCGCGTGCGCGTTTCCTCGATGTCCGCGGGCAACGGCGGCAGCGACACGCTCACCGTCTCGGACCGCGCGGGCAGCACGGTCAGCTACTGGTCGGGCAGCCTGGGCGCCGTCACGTCGGACGCGATCGCCGGCAACTACGCGTACGTCTCGATGTACCGCTACTACTACAGCGCGTACGCGACGCTGGCCGGCTACGACTACATCCCCGTCACGGCCGCGAACTACCGTCTCGCGCAGAGCTCTCCGGTCATCGACGCGGGCAACGACACGGGCCTGGCGGGCGAAACGGACGTGGACGGCACGGCGCGCCCCTACGACGGCGACGTGAACGGCACGGCGACGAGCGACCTGGGCGCGTACGAGTGGCACGAGAACATCGCGCCCACCGCCGTCGCGGGCGCCGACCGCGTCGTGAAGCCGGGCACGGCCGTGCCGTTCGACTCGGCCGGCTCGTACGATCCCGACGGCCGCATCGTCCAGTGGGACTGGGACTTCGGCGACGGCTCGGCGCACGCCTCGACGGCGACGGCCACGCACACCTACGCTTCCGCGGGAACGTACACGGTGCAGCTCACGGTCACCGACGACCTCGGCGCCACGGGCACCGACACCGCGACCGTCGACGTGCGCGACAACCTGCCGCCCGTGGCCGACGCCGGCCCCGACCAGCTCGGCGCGGGCGTGGGCCAGACCCTCACGTTCAACGGCAGCGCGTCGCACGACACCGACGGCAACATCATCAGCTACGACTGGGACTTCGGCGACGCCACTCCGCACGGCAACAACGTCACCGTCACGCACGCCTACGCGCGCACCGGCGTCTTCACCGTGACGCTGCTCGTCACAGACGATCGGGGATCGACCGGGACCGACACCGCCTCGGTGGTCGTGGGCGGCGCGCAGAACCAGCGCCCCGTCGCGGACGCGGGCCCGGTGCGGACCGTCATGCTGGGCCAGGCCGTGCAGCTCTCGGCCGGCGGGTCGCACGATCCCGACGGCAACATCGTCTCGTACGCCTGGAACCTCGGCGACGGCGCGACCGACTCGGGCCTCGACGTCTCGCACACCTATGCGGCCATCGGCACCTACGCCGTCACGCTCGTCGTGACCGACAACGCCGGCCTCACGGGCACCGACACGACTTCGGTGATCGTGAACGCCGTCCCGAACGCGGCGCCCGTCGCACGCGCCGGCGGGCCGTACTCCGGGCTCGCGGGAACACCCATCGCGTTCGACGGCTCGGCCTCGGCGGACTCGGACGGCAACATCGTGTCGTGGCGCTGGGACTTCGGCGACGGCTCGAACCCGGGCACCCTGCAGAAGCCGACGCACACCTACGCCGCGGCGGGGCCGTTCCTCGTGCGCCTCACCGTGATCGACGACGACGGCGCTTCCGCCGACGACACCGCGCTCGTGAACGTGACTGCACCGGCGAACATGCCGCCCGTCGCGGACGCGGGAGGCCCGTACGCCGCGCTGGTCGGACAGGCGCTGCTCTTCGACGGATCGCGATCGGCCGACTCGGACGGCAGCATCGTCGCGTACCGATGGGACTTCGGCGACGGCGCGACGGACGCGGGCCGCCAGGTGACGCACACCTACGGAGCGGCGGGCGCCTACCTCGTGCGGCTCACGGTCACCGACAACAAGGGCGCCACGGGCACCGACGCCAAGCTCGCCAGCGTCACCGTGCCGGGCAACCGTCCGCCGGTCGCGCGCGCGGGCGGGCCGTACTCCGGACAGACCGGGCAGGTGATTCTATTCAATGGATCGGGATCATCCGACCCCGACGGCTCGGTGGCCGCGTGGCACTGGGACTTCGGCGACGGGCGCACGGGCGACGGCGAGAGCGTGCAGCACACGTTCGACGCGGCGGGCAGCTATCTCGTGCGCCTGACGGTGACCGACAACGCGGGCGCCACCGACGACGATTCGGTGCTGGCGACCATCAGCGCCCCCGGGAACCAGCCGCCGGTGGCGCGCGCGGGCGGAAACCGCACGGCGCGCGTGGGCGAGTCCATCGCGTTCGACGCGACGGCCTCCGCGGATCCGGACGGGTCCGTCGCCTCGTACCTGTGGGACTTCGGCGACGGCACCGGCGCGGCGACGGCGCGCGCGAGCCACGCGTGGAACACCGCGGGCAGCTACCTGGTGCGCCTGACCGTCACCGACAACCGCGGGGCCATCGGCCAGGACATCGCGCTGGTGAGCGTGGGCGCGGCGGGAAACAAGGCGCCCGTCGCCGACGCGGGGCCCGACGTGAACGGCAACGCGGGCTCGTCGGTCGCCTTCAACGCGTCGGGATCCTCGGACCCGGACGGCAGCATCGTCGCGTACCAGTGGGACTTCGGCGACGGCGCGACGGCCGCGGGGCTCAGCGCTCTGCACACCTACCAGGCCGGAGGCGTGTACACGGTGACGCTGACGGTCATCGACAACGGGGGCGCGCACGCGTCCGACACGCTCAAGGCGCGCGTGAACGCACTGCCCATGTGCAACGCGGGCGGCGACCGCATGACGACGGTGGGCGTGGAGCTGACCTTGGCGGGCGGCGGCACGGACACGGACGGGTCGATCGTCACGTGGCGCTGGACGTTCGGCGACGGCCAGACGGGCGACGGTGAAACGGTAGCGCACACCTGGACCGAGGTCGGCAGCTACGAGGTGACGCTGGAAGTGACCGACAACGCGGGCGGGCGCGCGTCGGACACGATCACGGTCATCGTGGACGCGGCGTCGACGCCGGCCGGACCGGAGCAGAACGGATGCGGCTGCGCGGCGAATGCGGCGCCGAGTCTGCTCGCGGCGCTGCCGATGCTCGCGGCGGTGCGCAGGCGGCGGGCGCGGGCGTAGCAGGCGGCCGGGTCCGGAGTGCGGCTCGTCAGCCAGGCGTTTCGGCGGCACATGCGATGGGTTGCTCTTCTTCTGCTCGCAGCCGGGTGCCGGTGCGCGACGATGCCGTCCGCCGGCGATCTGGTCGCGGTCGTGCAGCAGGCCGATGGGTTGCACGTTTTGCAGCAGCGGCGCGGGACAACGAGCTGGAACGCGTCTCGCGTGCTTCCGGCACATGCACGCGCGCTGCGGATCTCGCCGGACGGGCGGACGGTCGCGTGGATGCAGGACGACACGAGCGGTCCGAGGCCGCACAGTCTCGGCTACCTGCTCGGCCCCGACGGACACCGGGTGCCTCTGGGCGTGCTGGGAGCGGACAGAATCGCCGCCGGTGCGCTCGCCGTGGGTCCGCGCTTCCGCTTTGCGTTTGTCGACGAGTCGGGCCAACTGCAGACCGGATCGGGAGAGCCCGAAGGCGCCGGGGCGTGGCCGATCGTGAACGACGACGGGACCGTCGTGCGCGTGCTCGACGGATGCATGCTGGGCCTCCCGGAGCCCGTCTGCGAGAAGGCCCGCCGACCGCTCCCGCGACGCGGACAGGACCAGCCCTATCTCGCCACCGACGGCCTGCGCGTCGCGCATGGCAAGGCGACGACTCTGCTCGTCCCTGCCGCGGATCCGGTCGAGGGCGACATCGACGCGAGCGGCCGCGGGCTGGTGGTCGGGCGCGAGGTCGTCGACGGCTTCACGAAGGAGGTGCTGCGGATCGGCCCTCCTCCGATGACGATCCTGACCGCGACCGTGATTGTCGCCGCGTCCTGGGACGACGACGGCACGGTGCTCGCGATCGTGCGCGACGGCGACGTGCCGACGACGGATCGCCTTCTCGTCCACGCGCCCTACGAGTTCGGCGGCGAGGCGCTGGCCGGCGACGCGGTGCGCATCTCCCCTGAAGCGAGAAGACCCGTCGCCGGACTCGAAGGGAAGCCCGTCCGCGCACTGTTCCGCGCGCGCTGACGGTGCGTGCCTGTTTCACTCGTACAGCGCGATGCGGCCGCCGGTCCACTCGACGACGACCAGGTGCTCGCCGTCGGGGTACCAGTATGCCTCGTCCGCGTCGTCGAGCACGGGCATCGGGTTGCCCGGAACACCCAACTCGCCCGTTTCGGGCCGGATCGGGATGTCCTCCTCGCGGTAGCCGTTGCCGAACGACCCGAGCCACCACAGGTGCCGGCCGCCGGGGGTCAGACCGGGGAAGATCATCGAGTCGCCGCCCGGAAACGGCACGGTGTCGTGCGCGGTCCCGTCCTCCAGGTCGACGAGCCTCGCGCGGTAGTCGCCCTGCACGTGCCGGACCGCCACCAGCCAGTCCTGCGAGACTTCCGCCCCTACGAGTCCGTCCGAGTCCAGCGGGACCTCGGCGACCACCTGCTCGACCCCTCGACGCGCCTGCGCCAGGTCCAGAATCCGCACGGAGTCGAGCCCCGTCTCCACCAGGCGCCGGTTGCTCAGGTGCACGCGGAACGCCGCCGACGGCACCGGCACGGTCGGGGTCTCGACACCGGGATACCAGACGTCGTTCAGCCCCGGGAACGCCAGCGTGCGCCCCGAACCTCCCCCGGTCTCGGGCGACGGATATTTCACTGCAAGAGTATTTCCGTCCGGCGAGAGCAGCAGGCTGCGGGCGACGACGCTGGGCAGCGGGTCGCGCTCCCGCCAGGGGCCCGTCGGGGCGCCGCCCTCCCCCCCGAAGCGCCACAGTTGTCCGTCCTCGAGCAGCGCGTAGAGGACGTCGCGACGGGGTGCGGCCGCGAGCGCGACGACCGAGCTCGTGGGCACGAGTTCGATGGGCGGGCAGCCCTCGATCGTGTCGAGACGCGAGGGCGACAGCCGCACGACGGCGTTCGCGATGCCGACCGCGACCTCGAGCACCTGGCGCGCCTCTCCGGCACAGACGACCGTGCGCAGGTGCGGCGAGTGCAGACGCGTGTCCAGCGGGCGCCGGTCGACGAGCATCCCCGACTGCGTGGCCACGCGGGAGACGCCTCCGCGCACCGCGGCGACGAAGTGCCCGAAGCGGTCCGCGGCGACGGCGCGCGGGTCCTCCAGCGGGACCGCGCCCAGGACCCGCGGCGGCGAGTGCGTCAGGTCGTAGGTGACCAGGGCGGCGCCCCGATCCAGCAGCGCCGCGAGCCGTTCGCCGTCGTCCGAGAACGCCACGGCGGCCACGTTGCGCGTCGCGAAGTCGCTCACGTCCGGTCCGAAGACCTGCACTCGCGGTGTTGCCGACCCCGTGTCGTCGACGACGGCGAGGTGGCCGACGACCCCGCCCGCCGCGATGCGACCCGTGTCGTCGGACGCGAGCGCCGAGATCCCGCCCGCCTCCGGGGGCAGCACATCCATGCTCTCGCCGGGGAGTGCCGAGGCGGCGTCGAGCAGCCGGATGCCGGTCCCCTCGGCCAGGACGAATCGTCCCGGCCCCGCTGCGGCGACGGCGGACCACCACGCGCCGGTCTGTCCGGCGTCGCGCACCGTGCCGCCGGGCACGTCGAGGAGCCAGGCGCGCGGGCCGGCCGCGACCAGCGCCGTGGCCCCGTCCGGAGCCAGCGCGAGCAGCGCCGCGTCCTGCAGGTAGTTCGGCGCCCGGAAGCGGACGACCTCGGGCACGGCCGGAAGCTCGTCGAGAGCCGAGCGCAGCGCCGCGTCGTCGTAGACGAGCACGCTGGCCGCCCAGAAGTCGCACTCCGGATCCGCGTGCCAGTCGCACGGGGGCTCGACCGGTTCGAGTGCCAGGAGCGCGACCCGGTCCGCGGTGCGCGAACCGGCGGCTGCGACGACATGGACCGGCGGGAGCAGCACGGTGCGGTACATCGCGTCGCGCACCGCCGCACGCCCGTATTCCTGCATCCACAGCGCGACGACGTCCCTGCCGATCGGGAACGCCGCGTCCACGAGCGGACGCAGGTCCCGCACGTCGACGAGGCGGCGGTTGCGGAGCCTGCCCAGCCCGCTGAAGACGAAGTCCGTCGACGCGGTCGCGCGGCCGCTGCCGGTGGACACCACGACCGGGCCGCCGGTGGCGTCGTCGGGCACGACGAGTTCGAGGCTCGTGCCGTCCGGGGCGAGCCGGGTCGGGTGGACCGGACTGCTCCCGCCAACCCGGACCTCGGTCTCGCGTGCGTCTGTGCCCAGCGCGCGGCCGCGGACGACGAGCGGCGCGCCCGCGAACGCCGCCGCCGGTTCGAACGACGTGACGATCGGCTGGTCCGAGCGCGGTGCCTGCGGCAGGCCGAGGTTCGTCTGGCAGGCGCACAGCAGAGACGCGACCGCACCGGCCCGAGCCGACGGTCTCGACCGACCCCGGGCGCCGGGCGGGTGCAGCATCGTCCTGTCTCCTGCAGAAGCGCCGCCGGCGGCGTTTGCTCTGCGAAAAGAGGCGTGCCGCCGGCGGCACACCTCTTTTCGCCGGGGTATTTCCCGGTCAGGCGATCGTGATCTCCCTGCAGAGATACACGTCCTGAATCGCGTTCAGCAGCTTCGCGCCTTCGACCATGGGCCGCTGGAACGCCTTGCGCCCGCTGATGAGCCCCATGCCACCCGCGCGCTTGTTGACGACCGCGGTCCTGACCGCCTCGGCGAAGTCGTTGGCGCCCGACGCGCCGCCCGAGTTGATGAGCCCGGCGCGGCCCATGTAGCAGTTCATGACCTGGTAGCGCGTCAGGTCGATGGGGTGCTCGGTCGTCAGCTCGGAGTAGATGCGCTTGTCGGTCTTGCCGTAGCTGCTCTCGACGTTGAGCGCGTTGAAGCCGCCGTTGTTCTCCGGCGCCTTCTGCTTGATGATGTCCGCCTCGATGGTGACGCCGAGGTGGTTGGCCTGTCCCGTGAGGTCCGCGCTCACGTGGTAGTCCTTGTCCTTCTTGAAGGAATTGTTGCGCAGGTAGCACCACAGCACCGTGGCCATGCCCAGCTCGTGCGCGCGGTGGAAGGCGACGGCGATCTCCTGGATCTGGCGCGTGCTCTCGGGCGAGCCGAAGTAGATGGTCGCGCCCACGGCCGCGGCGCCCATGTTCCAGGCCTCCTCCACTTTTCCGAAGAGGATCTGGTCGAACTTGTTCGGGTACGTCATCAGCTCGTTGTGGTTCACCTTCACGAGGAAGGGAATGCGGTGCGCGTAGCGGCGCGCGGCCATGCCCAGAACGCCGAAGGTGGACGCGACGGCGTTGCAGCCGCCTTCGAGCGCCAGCTCCACGATCTTGAGCGGGTCGAAGTACAGCGGGTTTTTCGCGAAGCTGGCGCCGGCCGAGTGCTCGATGCCCTGGTCCACGGGCAGAATGCTCAGGTAGCCGGTGCCCGCCAGACGTCCGGTGTCGAACATCGCCTGCAGGTTGCGCAGGACCTGGGGACCGCGGTCGCTGCGGGCGTGTACGCGGTCGACCCAGTCGGGCCCGGGAAGCGTCAGCGCGTCGGCCGGCACCTTCGCCTTGTGGGAGAGCAGGTTCTCGGCGTCGGCGCCCAGCAGCTTCTGCAGCTCGGAATACGTCGCTCCCATCGCATCCTCCGTCCTTCGCGTCCGTGGCCGCGGCGCTCCGTGCGTCCGGTCCGGCCGGTCCGAAAGCGCGCGCCAACATAGACAGTCCGGCGCCGGGAGTCACGGGGGAAACGGGGACGGGAGGGGAAGCACCCGTCGGAGCCTGCCGGCCGCCACGCCTCGTGCGGCCACAGGCCGCCGCTCCGACTTGCCTTGGTGCCGGATTCCGGACGGAATCCCCCGGTTTTCCCCTGCCCCGGGGCTTGCCCCCGGCCGCGGGAGTGCAGACCCTGTCACCGTCCTGCTGCACGGGCCCTGACGCCCGCGGGAAAACGTCATGGGTGCGACAGTCCTCCCTCGTCCTTGGCTCCTCGCGCGGCGCACGTCGTCGCGCCCCGGACTCCGGAGCGGTCTGCTGCTCATCGCCGCGGGCCTGCTGCTGCTGGCGCTGCGCGAGCGGGAGCTGCGATCCGCACCCCGCGCCGCGGAGCCGACGGCTCCCGCCGCCGCGTCGTCGCCTCGTTGACGCGCCGCGCTGCGGCGGCTACTCATGGCCGCCCACGGCGCGCCCGGCGTGGCGCAGCGCGGAGTCGGCATGGCGGTCCAGCCTTCGGAAATCCGCCCGGGAGCCGAGTTCTTCCTGGAGCGGACCTGCGAGAAGACGACGCCCGTGTACTACGCGGCGGCGGGCGGCGACTTCAACCCCATCCACATCGACCCGGAGGTCGGCCGCGCGGCGGGCCTCGGCGGCCCCATCCTCCAGGGCATGTGTACGTTCGCCTGGGCCGTGGAAGCCGCGGTCGCCTACGTGGGCGATCCGACGCGCGTCACGAAGGTGAAGGCGCGCTTCACGAGGCCCGTGCTCATCGGCGACACGGTGCGCATCCGCGGGCGGGTCCTGTCGGTGGAAGGCGGACGCATGACCGCCGAACTCGCCGCCGTGAACCAGCGCGGCGAGGACGTGATGCGCAACGGCATCGTCGAGTGCCGCACCGGGGAGGGCGCCTAGATGCTGGATCGCAAGCACGTCGGCCGCTCCTACGGTCCGTTCCTGTACGAAGCCGGCGCCGAGAAGATGCGCGAGTTCGCCTTCGCGATCGCCGGCGACGTTCCCTCGCCCGTGTACACCGACACCCCCGCCGACGTCCTGCCGCGCGACTACTGGGATCGCGACTTCGCGAAGGCGCGCCACGGCTCGCTCGTGGCCCCTCCCACGTTCTGCGTCAACTTCGCGATGAAGCCTTTTTTCGCGGCGATTACGGATCGCGAGGTGGGCGTGGACTTCCTGCTGCTCGTGCACGGCGAGCAGGAATTCGAGTTCCTGCGCCCGGTGCGGCCCGGCGACGTGCTCTCGACGACCGGCGTCATCGCTGACATCTGCGAAAAGAATGAAAAGGACTTCCTCGTCGTCCGAACGACCACCGTGGACGCGGCCGGGCGCGAGGTGGTGAAGGCCGTCTGGACGGCCGTCATCCGGCGCGCGTAGCTTCCCGGACGATTCGTCTCCCGATCCCCGCCGGAAGGCCCGCAGCGCGGGCGCGGACATCCCATGGACAGCGCGGTATCGGGCGTTCTGCTCGTGGACAAGCCGTCGGGCCCCACGTCCTTCGACGTCGTGCGGCGCGTGCGCTCGCTGCTGAAAGTGAAGCGCGCGGGGCACACGGGGACGCTGGACCCCATCGCGACGGGGCTGCTGCCGGTGTGCGCGGGCGACGCCACGCGCATCGCGACGTGGATCAGCGAGGGCGAGAAGGAATACCGCGGCGTCGTGCGCTTCGGCATCCGCACCGACACGCAGGACGCGGCCGGACGCACGACCGAGGAGCACGACGCGTCGGGGCTCGCGCGCCAGGCGGTCGAGAAGGCGCTCGCGGCGATGACGGGCGTCGTCGAGCAGCAAACGCCGCTCTACTCCGCGCGGCGCGTCGAGGGGCGGCACCTGTATGAAATCGCGCGCGAGGGACGCGACGTCGAGCGCGGCACGCGGCGCGTGGTCATCGACGAGGCGCGGCTGGAGGAATGGAACCCGCCCGACGCGACGATCTTCGTGCGCTGCTCGACGGGGACGTACGTGAGGGTCGTGGCGGACGATCTGGGGCAGGCGGTGGGCACCGGCGCGCACCTGCGGGCGCTGCGCCGGCTCGCGACGGGGGCGCTGCGCGTGGAGAACGCGCACCCGCTGGACAAGCTGATGGAGCTGGCGAAGTCGGGCGGCCCGCAGGCGGTGGCGGCGCTGCTGGTTCCCGTCGAGACCGCGCTGGAGGACATGCCCGCGCTGAAGCTGGACGCGGCGCGCGCGGCGGCGGTGGCCTTCGGAAAGACGCCGGGACCGGCGGATCTCGCGTCGCTGCGCGCCCCGCCGCTGCCGCGCGGCCGGAGGGTGCGGCTGACGGGTCCGGACGGACGCATCGTGGCGGTGGCGGAGTCCGACGGCGAGGGCACGCTGCGGCTGCTTCGCGTGCTGAGGGCCCGTACCGGTCCGGGGCAGCCGAGGAGCGCGCGCCCCGGGCGGCCGCCCGCGGACGATTGACACCGACTCCGCCGATCGCGGAACGACTTTCCCCTCGCCGACGGCGGGAATCGGGTTTACCGGCAGCGCTATCGGCGCTCCGGCGGCCGGAGCGCCGGGAGGGCTGCCGCTTGGCCCGCGTCCGCCGGAACGCGCCCGCGCCGCTGCCGGAACCGCACGCCCATGGCACCACCGCGTGGCAGCGCGGGCCCCGCGCCGCGAAGATCCCTGCCCGGGGCGGCGTGAAACGCAGTGCCGCGCGGCGCAGCGGCCGCGCGCCCTCCGGCTCCGTGTCTTCCGCGTCCTTCGCGATGAAATGCGGTCGGATTGCGGACGCCGGCGCGAGCCGCGGCATCCCCCGCGTCGACCCCTACGCGTCCTCGACCAGCGACTCCGCGAGCTTGCGCAGATTCTCCGGATAGTTCGCCACCTTGACCGCTTCCTCGACGGAGATGAGCCCCTCGCGAAGGAAAGTGAAGAGCGCACGGTCCAGGCTCTGCATCCCGCTCTCGTCGTGCTCGACGGACTGCAGGTAGCCGTCGATGAGGTGGATCTTGCCCTCGCGGATCATGTTCGAGACGGCCCACGTCTGGAGCAGGATCTCGATGGCCGCGATGCGCCCCTCGCCGCTGGCGCGCTTGCAGAGCTGCTGGGCCAGCACTCCCTTGACGAGCACCGAGAAGGCGCCGCGCACCTGCTCCTGGCTCTCCTCGGGGAACGCGTCCACGATGCGGTCGACCGCCTTGGCCGCGCTGTTGGCGTGCAGCGTGCCGAAGACCAGCACGCCCGTCTCCGCCGCCGAAATGGCGAGCTGGATGGTCTCCAGGTCGCGCATCTCGCCCACCACCACCACGTCCGGCGACTCGCGAAGGGCCGAGCGCAGCGCGCCCGCGAACGTCTCGGCGTGGCGCCCCACCTGGCGCTGCGTCACCGCGCTCTGGATGGGCTCGTGCACGAACTCCACGGGGTCCTCTATCGTTATGATATGACGGCGGGAGGTTTCGTTGATGTGGCGCACGATGGCCGCGAGCGTCGTGGTCTTGCCGGAACCCGTGGGGCCGGTCACGAGGATGAGGCCGTTGGCGCTCTCGGAGAGCTTGCGCACCACGGCGGGGAGCTTCAGGTCGTCGATGGTGGGGACCTGCCTGGGGATGACGCGGAAGACCGCGCCGATGCCGCGCGACTGGGTGAAGACGTTCACGCGGAAGCGCCCGACGCCGTCGAGCACGTAGATGAGGTCCATCTCCTGCTCGCGCTCGAAGACCGCGCGCTGCTCGCGGGTGAGGATCTCCAGGAGGAAGCGGCGCGCCTCCGCGTCGGTGAGCGTGCGGAACGGCAGCGGCACGAGGTCGCCGTCGTGGCGGATGATGGGCACGGTGCCGGCGTGGAAGTGCAGGTCGCTCGCACCCTGCTCGGTGACCAGCCTCAGAAACGAGTCGATGCGGGCCATGGGCGGCTCAGGCCTTTCCGGCGCCGGCCGGACGCATGCCCGGACGCGCCGGCGGCGCGACCGAGGGACGGGCCGCGGGGGAGGCGCCGCCGGCTGCGGGCGCGGGGGCGCGCCCGGGAGCCGCAGGGGGCGTCGGCGCGGCGCGGGCCGGCGCGGACGGCAGGCCGGAGGACGGGGCGGATGCGGGAGGCGGGGCGGGAGCGGAAGCGGAAGCGGAAGCGGCCTTCGGCGCCGCCGGGACCAGAGGGGCCTGTGCCGCCTCGGGCTTGCGCTCCTGGAAATACTCCTCGAACTCCTTCTTGTTGTTGGCCTTCATGTAGGCCTCGTCCGGGGCGATCTTCCCCTCCTTCACCATGCGCTTGAGTTCCACGTCCATGGACTGCATGCCCTGGTCGCGGCCGGTGACGATGATGGACGGGATCTGGAAGCACTTGCCCTTGCGGATGAGGTTGGAGACCGCGTCGTTGTTGACCATGATTTCCAGCGCGGCGACGCGCGAGCCGGGCTGGTCGACGCGGCGCACGAGCTGCTGGCAGACGACGGCGCGCAGGCTCTCGGAGAGCATCGAACGCACCTGCGCGTGCTGGCCCCCGGGGAACGTGTTGATGAGCCGGTCGACCGTGGTGTCGGCGCTCACGGTGTGCAGGGTTCCGAACACCAGGTGTCCGGTTTCGGCGGCGCTCACCGCGAAGGAGATGGTCGCCAGGTCGCGCATTTCGCCCACGAGGATCACGTCCGGGTCCTCGCGCAGCATGGAGCGCAGGGCCGCCGCGAACGAGCGCGTGTGCGTGCCGATTTCACGCTGGTTCACGAGGCTCTTCTTGCGCACGTGCTGCACCTCGATGGGGTCCTCCAGCGTGACGATGTGGCGGTCGGACGAGAAGTTGATGTGGTCGATGATGGCCGCGAGCGTGGTGCTCTTGCCCGAGCCGGTCGGCCCGCCCACGAGCACGAGGCCGTTCTTGAGGTCGCCGAAGGTCCGGACGATCGCCGGAAGGCCGAGCTGCTCGAAGGTGAGCAGCCGGTCCTTGATGATCCGGAACACCGCGGCCAGCCCGTCGTTCTGCACGAAGACGTTGGCGCGGAAACGCAGGCCCTCGGTCTTCACCTCGTACGAGAAGTCCACGTCGCGCAGGGCAGCGATGTCGGCGCGCTGGCTCTCGCTCAGCAGCGGCAGAAGCATCGCCGCGACCTGGTCGGGGCCCAGCTCCTCGTCGGTCAGCGGCACGACGCCGCCCAGGCGCTTGATGCACGGGCGCCGGGCGCTGGACAGGATGAGGTCGTCGCCCTCGGCGCGGGCGGCCATGACGAGCAGACGGTCCACCGGGGTGGACGCGCTCGTCTGCACCGTGAGGTCGATCTTGCGCTGCCACTCCCATTTTTCCAGCAGTTTGCGCGCGGCGCCGCGCACCTTGAAGTCCTCGTCCCCGAGCAGCGCCGCCACGGCCTCGCCCTGCGGGTCGCCGCCCAGCACGTCCAGACACGCGAGTGCGGCGAGCTTCACGTCCACTTCGGGCGCCGCGAGCTGCAGCGCGACCTGCGGGGCCGCCGTCTTTTCGCCAAGGTCGAGCAGGCACTGCAGGCACGCCAGGCGCAGGTCGGCCTGGCGCGCCATGAGGTCCACGACGTAGGGAACCGCGCGCACGTCCTTCAAGGAACCGATGGCCTCCAGCGAGCGCTCGCGCACCCACCAGTCCTGGTCGCCGGTCGCCAGGCGCACGAGAACCCCGAGCGAGGCCGGATCCTTCAGACGCAGCAGCACCTCCACGGCGTAGCGGCGCACGACGTCGGAGGGATCCTGCGCGTGGCCCACGATGTGGCGCGTGAGCTGCGTGCCGGCGATTTCCACCAGCGCGTCCGTGACGCGCTCGCGCACCCACCAGTCCTCGTCGCGCAGGAAGCGCAGCAGGCTCGGCCAAAGCTCGCCCGTGGGGTCGCCCACGCGCTTGGCGAGGTCCACGGCGATGCGGCGCACGTTCACGTCGCGGCTGCGGAGCAGCCACATGAGTGTGCGTGCGAGGTTCACTTTGCGGTTGACGCTCAGGGACGACACCACTTCCGCGGCGCGGTTGCGCAGCGTCTGGTGCTTGCCGTTCAGGGCCTCCGCGAGCACGGGGAGCACCGAGTCGTCGCCGATGGCCTCCAGCGTCGCGAGCACCGCGAAACGCACGGAGTTGGGCCCCATGCGGTACTTGCGCTCCAGGGCCTCGATGGTGCGCGGGGACGGGAAGCGGCGGCACGCTTCGACGACCGCGCGGATGACCGCGACGTTGGGCGAGTCGAGCGCGGCCCCGAGGCGCGCGTAGAAGGCGTCCTCGTCGGCGAGCGCGCCGAAGGCCTGGACGGCCGCGAGCGCCACCTGCTCGGCGGCGTCCGAGAGGGTCTTCTCGCACGCGGCGAGCGCGCCGGGCAGATCGCGGGCCATGGCGCGCGCGTCGCCCAGGAAACGCAGCGCGACGAGCTTGTCGCCGGGCTTGCCGTCCTCCAGCACGCGCGCGAGCACGGGCACGGCGTGGTGGCCGCCGATGGAGCCCGCGAGCTCGATCGCCTCGGTGCGCGCAGGGGAGTCGGGCGTGCGCGCGAGCTCCGAAACGCCCTCGAAAATGGCCTTTCCGCCGAGCTGGCGCAGCACCGACGCAACCTGGCGGCGCAGCACCACATCCTGCGAGCGCAGCACGGCGACGAGCTCCGCGTGGCCCGCGATGTGGTTGATCTTCGGCAGCAGGCCGACGACCAGGCCGCGGAGCTGCACGTCGGCCGTGGTCTTGAGCAGGCGCACGAGCGGCACGAAGAGGACCGGATCGGGCGTGCCCTGGACGAGGCGCGCGAAGGCCTCGCAGCGCAGCTTGTGGCCGCGCGCGTCGGCGGCGAGCGTGCGGTCGACGAGCAGCGGGATGAGCTTCGCCACTTCCTGCGCGCCCGCGTCGTCGGCGGCCAGCAGGAACATCTCCAGGGACTCGGGTGTGTCCCACGCGGCGGCACGGAAGTGCTTCTGAAGCTCTTTTCCGTCCATTCCGCGCTCCCGGGGCCTCGGGGCCCGCCGGCCGCGCGAGTCTACCGGAAGGCTCCCGCGGCGAGAAAGGGATCGGAGGCGCGCGCGGGAGAGCGCGGCGACGCGCGGACCGCCCGATGTCGGGTTGCCGCAGGGCGACGGCGCGTGCTACTTGGCCTTCGCATGACGCGCCGCGGCGGGCGCAATTCGCCCCGGCCGCGGGAGGGTTTGCCATGTCGGGCCACAACCGATGGACGAAGATCAAGCACAAGGTCGCAGCCGCGGGCGCGGCCAAGGGCACCGCGTTCACCCGCGTCAGCAAGGAGATCACCGTCGCCGCACGCACCGGCGGCGGCGACCCCGCCGGGAACTTCCGGCTGCGCGCCGCGCTCGACGCCGCCAAGGCCGTCAACATGCCCAACGACACGGTGCAGCGCGCCATCAAGCGCGGCACCGGCGAGCTGGCCGGGGCGAGCCTCGAGGAGGCCCGCTACGAGGGGTTCGGCCCGCACGGCGAGGCGTTCATCGTCGAGTGCCTCACCGACAACAAGAACCGCACCGCAGGGGAAATCCGCTCGATCTTCACCAAGGCCGGCGGCAAGGTCGGCGAGCCCGGCACCGTGACGAGCAAGTTCGAGCGCAAGGGCGTCATCGAGGTGAAGCCCGGCCCGACCGAGGACGCGGTGATGGAGGCCGCGCTGGACGCGGGCGCCGACGACGTCATCAACAACGGCGCCGACGGCTTCGAGGTGCGCACCGACTGGAAGAGCGTACACGAGGTCGCCGCCGCGCTCTCGAAGAAGAACATCGCTCTGGGCGAGGCCAAGGCGCGCTACCTGCCGCTCGCGACCACGATGGTCGAGGGCGACCGCGCCCAGAAGGTGATGCGCCTGCTCGAGACCCTCGAGGAGTGCGACGACGTGCAGCACGTCCACATCAACGTGGACTTCGACGAGGCGACGCTCGCGGCCGCCGAGGGCTGAGCGGGCGGGCGCTCCATGCGCGTCATCGGCATCGACCCGGGATCGCGCCGCTGCGGCTGGGGCGTCGTGGAGGCGCGCGAGGGCTCGCGCCTCGGCTGGGTCGCGCACGGCGTCGTGCAGCCGCCCGCGCACGATCCGCTGGAGTCGAGGCTCGTCGCCGTGTACGAGGGGCTGGTGCGCGTCATCGCCGAGCACGCACCGGACGCGTGCGGCGTCGAGGACGTGTTCTTCGCCGCGAGTGCCCGCAGCGCTCTCGTGCTGGGACAGGCCCGCGGGGTGGCGCTGCTGGCCGCGGCCCGCGCGGGCTTGCGCGTGTTCGCGTACCCTCCCGCCATGGTCAAGCAGGCCGTGACGGGCTCCGGCCGCGCCGAGAAATTCCAGGTCGCGCGCATGGTGGGCGTCATCCTGGGGGTGCCGGAGGCGGGACAGGCCGACGCCGCGGACGCGCTCGCGATCGCGATCACGCATGCGACGCGGGGAGGCGCGACAGCGGTGCCTGCTGCCGCGCGGGGGGCGCGATGACTTCCAGGCGCCGGCACGGGACGATGCCGGCCCGGCGCGACCGGCCCGCGGCCCTCACCCCCCGGCCCCCTGTCCACACGGGCCGCGGTACGAAGCGCCTGTTCAACGGTACAGCGGCCCGGTGGAGAGGGGGAGAAGAGCCCGCGAAATCCGGCACCCGACGCCGGACCCAGGCGCGGCAGCCCTCCCCTCTCCACCGGGCCGCTGTGCGATCAGGGGGCAGTGCGGTTGTGGCCCGTGTGGAGAGGGGGCGGGGGTGAGGGCCGCGTGCGTCCGGCGGATCGGACTCGACATCGCCTGCACCCGAATGCCTTCCATCCGGCGGCACGAAGTGCGGCCGGCGGCGGAGAACGCATGATCGCCTATCTGCGCGGGCAGATTCAGGACAAGGACTCCGACAGCGTCGTCGTGGACGTCCACGGCGTCGGCTACCGCGTGTTCCTGTCCGCGAACTCCATGGGAACGCTGCCGGCCGTGGGCTCGCCTGCGTCGCTGCGCATCCACACCCAGGTGCGCGAGGACGCCATCACTCTGTACGGGTTCTCTTCACCGGAGGAAGAGGAGCTGTTCCACCACCTCGTCACCGTGAGCGGCGTCGGACCGAAGCTCGCCGTGAACATCCTGTCGGGGATGCCCCCGGCGGAGCTGGCGGCGGCCGTCGCGGGCGGCGACCTCGCGCGGCTGACGAAGATCAGCGGCGTCGGCAAGAAGACCGCCGAGCGGCTTGTCGTCGAGCTCAAGGACAAGCTCAAGGTGTCGAGCATCCTCATGTCGCGCGCGAACGCCGCCGCGCCCGCGGCGGGCGACGACCTCGTCAGCGCGCTCGCGAACCTGGGCTACCGGCCCGCCGACGCCGAACGCGCCGCCGCCGCCGCGCGCGAACGCCACCCCGGCGCGGACATACAGGATCTCGTGCGCGCCGCGCTGCAAATGCTCGCGAGCAAGGCGGTGTAGTGCGGCGGGCGGCCATATGGCCGGCGCTCCTCCGCACCGTGGTAAGGTTCCCGCCATGCCCGAGGTCACCGCCGACCGACCCGTCGCCCCCGTGAAACTCGGTGACGACGCCGTCTTCGACCGGTCGCTGCGCCCCCGCAATTTCTCCGAATACGTGGGCCAGCCCGCGCTCGTCGAGAACCTGCGCGTGTTCGTCCAGGCCGCGAAGAAACGCGGGGAACCGCTCGACCACATCCTGTTCTGCGGTCCGCCCGGCCTCGGCAAGACCTCTCTCGCCCACGTCATCGCCCGTGAAATGGGCGCGGACATCCAGATCACCAGCGGCCCCGCCGTCGAGCGCAAGGGCGACCTCGCCGGAATCCTCACGAATCTCAAGCGCGGCGACGTGCTCTTCATCGACGAGATCCACCGGCTCAACCCCGCCATCGAGGAGAACCTCTACCCCGCGATGGAGGACTTCACCTTCGACCTGGTCATCGGCGAAGGCCCCGGCGCGCGCAACATGAAGCTGCCGCTGGCTCCCTTCACGCTCGTCGGCGCCACGACCCGCACGGGCCTGCTCACCGGGCCGCTGCGCGACCGCTTCGGCATCGTGAGCCGGCTCGAGTACTACTCGCCCGCGGAGCTCGCGCGCATTCTGGAGCGTTCCGCAGGCATTCTGACGGTGAAGATGGATCCGGGCGGCGCCGAGGAGATCGCACGCCGGTCGCGCGGGACCCCGCGCATCGCCAACCGCCTGCTGCGGCGCGTGCGCGACTTCGCCGAGGTGCAGGGCGACGGGCTCGTCACCAAGGACGTGGCCGACCGCGCGCTCACGCGGCTGGAGGTGGACGCGCTCGGCCTGGACCCCATGGACCGCCGCATCCTGCGCAGCGTGTGCGAGAAGTTCGGCGGCGGTCCCGTGGGACTCGACACCATCAGCGCCGCGGTCGGCGAGCAGAGCGACACTGTCGAGGACGTATACGAGCCGTTTCTTCTGCAGGAAGGCTTCATCCACCGCACGCCGCGCGGACGCGTCGCCACCAAGCGCGCCTGGGAGCACCTGGGCCTGAAGCTGCCCCGTCCGCAGGGCGGACTCTTCGGAGACTAGGAAAATGGCGCCGGAGCGCGAGAAGGACCGCGCGCGGGGCGACGCTGCAACGGACGAGGAGGCGACGCGCGAGGCGCCCGAAGCACGCCGCTCCGAGGAAGTGCAGGTCGTTTCACGCAGACACGGGCGCCGCCGGCACGGACACGCAAAGGAGCGCAGCCTCGCCCGCCGGCCGGCCGACGCGTTCGGAAAGATTGCGGAAATCGGCCGGGACGGACACCGAGGACCCGCGGCCCGAGGCGCCGTCGCGATGCTCGCCATGGCGGTCGTCGCGGCGACAGTGTCGGGACCGCTCGGACTGCTGTGGCTCGCGGCGGTCGCGAAAGGACTCGGCATCGCGGGAGGCGTCGCAGGGCTCGTGTTCCTCGTCGGATTCGCGTTCGCGTTCCTCGCGGGTATGGGCCCGGACGGCGCTCCGGGCATCGGCCCGGGCGCGCAGGTCGAAGACGGTGCACTTGTCGATCCCACTGCACGACTGGAGGCCGGCGCGGTCGTGCGCTCGGGTGCCGTCGTCCGCGCGGGCGCGGTGGTGGGCATGGGCGCCGTCGTGGAGCGGGGCGCCGTCGTCGAGGCGGACGCGCGGGTCGGGTGGGGCGTCGTCGTCCACGACGGGGCGAAGGTCGGTGCGCGCGCGGTGCTGCAATCCGGAGCGGTCGTGGATCGCAGCGCCGTGGTAGGCGAGGGCGCGAGACTCGGCTGGGGAGCCGTGGTGCGCGAAGGCGCGACTGTTGCACCGGGAGCGCACGTCGGGCCGGGCGGAGTCGTGGCGGGCGCAGCCACGGCAACGGCGGCCGCGATCGACCGGAGTGCGAAGGAAGCGTCGTCGGCCGGCGCGGCGCAGACGGACCCGCGGGACGGGCGCGTCGACGCCGCGTGCGATCGCCTCGAACGGGAGTTGGCGCAGTCGCCGCAGCACGTGCGCGAGTTCCTCGGACGCTCGGCCGACACGATCGGCGCACTGCGCCGTTCCTGCCACGATCTCCTTCGCCGCGAGCGCTCGCTGCGCTCCGAGGCATCGCCCGAGGAACTGGAACGGCTCGAACGCGAGGCAAAGACGCTGCAGACGCGCGTCGAGGCCGAGGCCGATCCGGTCGTGCGCGAGCGCCTGTCGGGAGCGGTCGCGGCCATCGTGGAACAGGGGCGCCAGCGGACCCTTCTGCTGCGCGGCGCGAATCGGCTCGAGGCCGAATTCACGCGTCTTTCGTGGACGCTGGAGGGCATGGTCGCGCAGGTCCTGCGGATGCGCAGCGCCGACGCGACCGGCACGCAGGCCGCGGACGCCGGATTGCAGCGCGGTCTGGAGCGCCTGCGCGACGAGGTCGACGCGGTCGCGGACGCGCTGGAGCAGACGGCCGGCGGCACTGCTGGCGCGCTCGATCCGGCGATCGCCTCGCCGCCCGCTTCGGATGACTACCCGGACCGACAGCGCGACCGGCCCGACAGAGTCCGCGGTCAACAGGGGGCTCGACCTACCGCACGATTGCAGGCCGCTCATCGGAAGCAGGCGATTCGTGACATTCCACGAAACCGCAAGTCGGCTTCCGGAGGTCTCCGAGGATGGCGACAGCGCGTTCTCGTCGCGTTCTGGCGGGCCTGGCCGCGCTTGTCACGGTGTGTCCGTGCCGGGCAGGCAGAGGGCCTACCACCGCCGGCGGCGCCGGTGCCGGCGCGCCGGCGCCCGGCGCAGCATGACGAAGCGCACGAGCAGGTCGCCGGGCTCGCCCGACGCCGACCCGAACCCCGCGCCGGCGTAGCGGTAGTCGACGTCGTCGCGCGCGCCGCGCGGCACCCGCAGCCGCAACGACTCCTTGCGGCCCACGCTCCCCGTCGCGCCGCAGCGCGGGCAGGGCGCGCGGCCCGTGTCGGCGCAGTGCGCGCACGGCTTCTCGTCCCAGAACACGCGCAGGCCAAGCCCCGCGCAGTCGACGCAGGTGCGCCGCAGCACCCTCGTGCCCACGCCGCCGCACGTCGGACACGCGCGCGACCGGCGCCTGCCCCGTCCGCCGCACGGCCGGCACGGCGCCCACTCGTCCAGCAGCAGGCCGACGCCCCGGCACGGCACGCACGATTCCAGCCGCCGCTGGCGCACCTTGCGCGCGCCGTCGCACGTGGCGCAGGGGCGCTCGATCCGCTGGGCGCCGCGGCACTTCGGGCACGGCACGGGCCGCAGCACTTTCACGCTCACCCGCTGGCCGCGGCGCGCCGCCGTGCGGCCGACGGCGACCTCGATGCGCCACCCTCCCGCGGAGGGCTGCTGCACCGCGGTCGGCTCCACCAGGGCGGCCAGCCTCCGCTGCTCGGCGCGGCGCAGTTCGCGCTCGGCGGCGAGCCGGGCCGCTTCCGGGTCGAAGCCGCTCTCCAGCGCGGGTTCGCCGAACTCGTCGTAGAGCGCGCGCCGGTCCGGGTCGCCCAGCACGTCCCACGCCTGCCGCACGGCCCGCACGCGCGCCGCCGCCCGCGGGTCGCCGGGATTCGCGTCCGGAGCGTGCTGCGTCGCGAGAAGCTGGTACGCGCGGCGGACGGAGAGGTCGTCGGCGTCGGGCCCGACCCCGAGCAGGTTGTAGAGGCGTCGCGTCCGGCCGGCCATGGTGCCACCCCACAGGGCAGGCCCCGTCTGCCCGCACGCAGATTGCCACGACCGGGGCCCGGCCGTCCAAGGGCTTCGGCGGCGCATGGGACGTGCGCGCCGGGGGGGGCGGGCGGAAAAGCGGTTCGATCCCTTGCCGCAAGCGGAGCGGCCGGCGTCAGCGTTCCCTGTCCGTTCCCCCCGACGGGCGAGCGCGCCTGCGGGCCCCGCTCCGGCGCGCGTCGAGGCCGTCCAGCAGGGCCCCGAGGACGAACGAGAACGAGGCGGCCTCCCGCGCCGCCTCCGGGACCTGGTCGGCAGGCGCCTTCGGTTCGACTTGCCGCTGCCAGGCGTCGGCCTGCGCGAAGCCCACTGCGAGCGCGACCGCCGCGTCGACGGCGGAGAACGCCTCGTCGACGGAGAAGCCCGCGCGCACGAGAACCTCCGGCACCGCGCCGTTCTCGAGCCACGAGCACACGCGCCCGGGGCCCGCCGCCGCCACCACCGGAACCGCGCGCGGGTGCGCCGCCAGCTCGCCCCGGACGAACCGGGCGGCATCGCCCAGCCACTCGCGCCACCCGGCCTCCGGGCGAACGTGCATCGCGATGTCTCCGAGCAGGGCCCAGGACACCGCGGCAAGGAGATCCTCCTTGCTCTTCACGTGTGTGTAGAGGGACTGCGCTTTCACGCCCAGGCGCGCCCCGAGACGCCGGAACGTCAGCGCCTCGGCACCCTCGGCGTCCACGAGCTCCAGCGCTCCGCGGGCAACGTTGGTGCGGTGCAGGGCGCGTTGCCCCAGGTACGCGGCGGGTCGACCCATCGGCTCTCCCGGCGCGACAGGCGCGCAGGCGCGGAAGGTACCACGCCGCGTGCGGGCGCCGCCCGGACACGGTACCGCCGGGGTGCCTGCCGGTTTTCGGGGAGGCGTGCTGGAACGGGTGGGATGGGCAGTCCGTCCCGCGCGGCACTGCCTGCGAATCGAGCACTGCGATGGTCGCGCGGGGGGACTGGCCGTCCAGTGGACGGCGGCTTGTCCGCCCGTCCGCCGGCAACGGTCGCTCGAGCGATCTTCGGCCGGTCGTCTGCGTCGGACGGGCAGCCCACCGTGCGCCGCGAGGCCCGCACTGCCAACAGGCCAGGTCCGAGGCGCGGCGCACGGCGGGACTGCCCATCCCACCCGCTCG
>Ga0172369_10002570_pt1 | contig 24811 bp, 27 predicted proteins | sample LakKiv25m_FD_114539 | JGI IMG/M metagenome (GOLD analysis project Ga0172369, IMG submission 114539) | Freshwater microbial communities from Kabuno Bay, South-Kivu, Congo - kab_022012_11.25m | ecosystem: Environmental > Aquatic > Freshwater > Lake | place: Democratic Republic of the Congo...
AAGCGAGGTAAAGAAACTCCAACAAAAAGGCATAAACGTCGCCATGGTAGGTGATGGCATCAACGACGCACCGGCACTCGCTCAAGCCGATCTTGGCATTGCGATGGGTTCAGGCACAGATGTGGCGATGGAAGCAGGCGGAATAGTCATTATCAAAAATGATTTGCGTGACGTTGCAACTGCTATCAAGCTTGCTCAGGCAACTGTCCGCAAGATTAAACAAAACTTATTCTTTTCACTGATCTATAACACTTTGGGAATACCAATCGCCGCCCGAGTCTTTATCGGTCTCGGCTTGCTCCTCCGACCGGAGATCGCAGGCTTGGCAATGGCGCTCTCTTCTGTATCTGTGGTTTTGAACTCTTTGCTGCTTAAAAATTTCAGGAAAGAATAGCTATTCTTGGGGCGTCATGGTGTTAAGTGATGGCGTACTTCCGCGAATAATGTAGTGAACGAATTCCAGAATACGACCTTGCACTGTGCTGCAGATCTTTTCAGGTATATCGGCAGGTCCAAAGAGAATAAATGAGCTACACTAAATCTCTATCTTTAGATCTCCTCTTCTCCAATCTCAAGAGGAATTTCCGGCTCCAATACCTCCGCATGAAAACTGCCGTCTTCTAATTCGATTTTGACGATATGATGATCGGGACCAAGGCGAAGATGCTCATAAGCGTCTTCTTCATCTTCTGTCACAAAATTATCCCTCTCTTTCATACAAATATATTTCTTCATTCTGTCTCCTTCAGAATGGAATATAGTATGCTCGAAAGGATAATTCACTAGAAATTATGTTAGGATCAAAAGTGCCTTCCTTTTGCAGTAAAGAGAAAATAGGACTGTAGAAGTCGACGGATTGAGCTTATCTGATTTCTTCCGACTGACGGACCGGTTTTTCTGAAACTATTTTTTGATAATTCCAGACGCCAATTATGGCAACACCGATTGCAATTAAGGCGAGTACGAAAAAGAGAAACTTTTTAGATGGCATATAGCTTTACAATCAAACTCTTTTTCTTGATGGATCCAATCCAATCGGTAAATTTCATTTCAATTTTACCCTGTCTGCTCTGAACTTTGATAATATGCCAGCCAAATTCGGTACGGATTGGCTGAGATATTTCGCCCGTCTTTGTCTCAAATGCAGCGTTTGAGAATTCATCAACCATCTCACCTTTGGCGAATGGCTCAAGTATCCCTCCATCGCTGGCACTTCCGATATCCTCAGAATACTTTTTGGCAGCTTCGCCAAAATCTAAGCCATTGGTAATTTCTGTTCTAATCCCGTCAATTTTAGCCTTTGCTTCGTTGACTTTATCGGCGGGCGCATCTTTATCTACACGGATCAGAATGTGCTGTACAGTTACTTTAGCAATTACTTTTTCGTTTAGCTTATCTCGAAGGAGTTGAATTCTTACCAGCTCTCTAAACTCATTTAAAGTAAGGCCGTAGAGATCACTCAGCACTTTCTCGACTTTATCTGTCCCACCATTTTGCTCAATTACACCATTAACTGCCTGATCTACGTCTTTTTTGCTAACGGACACCTTATTAACAAGGGCCAAAGAAGCAACCAGCTTATTTTCAATCAACTGATCGTAGACCTGCTGGTCAATTTCTGTAAAATCAACATTGTCCTGCTGAGTCGATTGATAAAACTTATGTATGTATTTTTCCTCGTGCAATAAATCTTTGTATGTGACAAAATCATAATTTACGATCGCTGCCGGATATGGCATGATGGCAGCAGCTAATTTTGTCGCCTTGTTATCTAGCTTAAAACCATAGATGAGCACACCGAAAACGACATGCGCGAAAGCGACAAAAATGAGGAAGGAAAATATGATTGTTGAAATTAGCTTCTTATGCCTGTTATTCGTGATCAGAACAAAAACGGTTGCAAACAACTGCCCTGTCTTCACAAAAAATTTCTTTAGCGATGTTAGTGCTTTTGCGCCAAAAACAATCGCATTTTTAAAATTAATCTTCATTGTATCTCCGCTTATTACTGTCCCTATTATATGATAAATTCATAATTAAACAAGTCCTCCCCATTGAGAAAACAAGAAAACTGCCGAAATGATTACCAATGCGAAGACAAGGTATGTCACAAAACTCTTATCTTCGTGCTTGGCTAAAATTGTATAACAAAAACCAAGAAAAAGGTAACTCATGCTAGCAATGATCAAACTGAGACTTACAGGGTCGATGAGAAAATAACTTAAAATCAGGAAAACCTCCAGTTGGATCAGACTAAACAGCACAAGGTAGATCAGGCGCCTGTTACCCAGAATTCCAATTTTCTGTTCGATATAAAAGAATAAAAAGCCAAATATGACAAGAATTGCTATCATAACCAGCCAGACGGGCAAACTGTACTGAAAAAGGAAGACGTAAGATGCATAGCTTGACGTAAAGGATAAAAGTATGAGCAGGTAAAGCGGCGAGCTTTCGGTGAAGATAAAAACTACTGCTGGAAGAGATATAACAAGGAGCAGGATAATCAGATAGGGAGAACTAATATTCACAACAGCAAAAGTCGCAATCCCCCACCCGAGTGTCAAGAGGAGTAGGAATTTCCTTAATAATGGACTTTTTAAGAAAAACATATTATTTGTTCGGTCGATAATCGTCGCCAATGACTACCAATATATCACCGGGATCAGTCTTTACTTTGGTCCTTGAGATTACTGACGCATTTAGCTTCTTTTTTAAGAAAGCAATCGTATTTTTCTTTTCGCCGTTCGATAAGTCATAAATCACTGTCATGGATACCTTCTCCTTAGCCGTCCCGATACTGGCAACCTCATATCCTTCGTCTTCTAGACTTTTAGCTAATATGCTGCCTAAACCCGAAGTCTTTGAACCATTTTGAACCTCAATTTTCGCCTTCTCGTCGATATATTGGTCAAAAATATTTCTGGCGAGGCTTTGTATCTCCTTGAAATTGCCCGTTCTCGGCTTAAGATAGTAAATCCCATCGTTGTAATCGACTAACTGTCCGTTGGGGCCGTTGGTCAATACTTCAGTGACGATCTGATCTCTGGAAACACCTGAGCTCATATCAGCTAAAGCCTTAAGCTCGGCTACAGATAAATTAGTTTTAATGCTGCTGCCGAGAGTTGCAACTAATTCGGCAATTTTTTTAGGATTTGAGAGGACATCGCCAGTCATCGCCCTATCTTTGATTGCTTCAATAATTTTTTGCTGCCTGGCAGCGCGGTCGAAATCTGACGTCGTGTGGCGGGAACGAGCGTATTTCAAAGCAGTGCTTCCGTCTAGATGATGCTGGCCAGCCGTTATTTTGAAGGGCTGGTAACCAATCATGCGATCATCCGGAAAGTAGGGGTCGTTGATCGCCTTTTCTACATTGACATCAATTCCACCGAGCTGATTAATTAACTTTTCAAAGCCATTGAAATCAACCGATACGTAATAATCAACAGGCAAGTCGACAACTTGGGAAACCGTCTGGGAGGTCAGATTGGCGCCGGAGATTGCAGCAGCATCATAGCAGGCAGAAGCGCTGTTTTTCTTAGGACAGTTTTTTTGCATGTAATCGTTGTAGCCGTCAGCAAACGCTGCGTTAATTTTGTCTTCGCCATGATTCGGTATCTTGACGTATAAGTCACGGGGAATCGATAAAAAAGCAACTTTCTTGTCACTTGTCCGGATACTCACAAGCATCAGAGAGTCGGCGAGCATGCCGCCGGGATGATTGGCGCCGCCCATTCCCATTAGTAATATGTTGATTCGTCCTCTCTCTTCGCCCTTGAGAGGTTGCTTGCCATACAAACTCCGGACAATGGAGGTACCGCTTATCCCGTTTTCGAAGGCCTTTGACCCTGATGCCACCAAATAAGCGACGTAAGAGGCCGTTAATATAAAAAGAGAGATGACAACCCCAAAAAAGATCTTTCGACCGATTTTGTTCTTTTTTGGCCTATCAGCGGCAGTTTCGTTGGCTTTGGGAGCCCTTTTAAAAAAAGTCATGAGTGTAATAATTTTACCTGATTTTGAGGGCTAAAGTCTAGGCCTTTGTTTGGTGATAAAAGGTTCATTACCATACTTTGGGATGAGAGGCGCCGCAAATTCGGTGCCGAGACTACGTGCACACGTTTCAACAACGGGTACGTTCAGACTAAAAGCAATAAAATTGGCGGTTGTAACTCCGATCCGTAACCCTGTGTATGAGCCGGGACCGGTTGAAACAACGATTTTGCTGATCTTTTGCTTATCGGTGGAGTTGCGCTTGAGCAGTTCTCCTATCTTTAAGAGCAGAGTCTCGCTTAAGTTCCCAGCCCCATCCCACCTGATCGAATCGGATTTTCCATTTGCCAGCAGGGCGATTTCAACTTCTTTCCCGGTAGTATCGATTATCAAATTCATCAGACGATTATCTTTCTTTTGTCCTCAGCAATATGTGAGAACTTAATTATTCTGGCTTTATGTTTTATAGCTTCCATGATTTTTTCCGGCCATTCCACAACCATAACTGCATTTGGGTCGTTGTAAAAATCCGAAAAACCGATAGACTCCAGATCGTCTGCTCCGTTTAGCCGATAGCAATCGATATGGACGAGACGTTTGATCCGGCCCGATGGAATCGGGTATTGTTTAGCAATTAAAAACGTTGGGCTTGTGACAGGCTCCTCGATTCCCAAAGCAGCTGCGAGCGCCTGGGTAAAAGTTGTCTTTCCGGCGCCAAGGTCTCCTTCCAACGCTAAAATCTCGCCACCCTTGAGAGTGGCGGCAACATCCGTTGCAATCTTTTGAGTCTCTTTTTCGCTTTGGCTAATATATTCCATAATAATGTCAAGATTGAGCTATAAATTACAGGGAGCATCGCGCCTTCCGATCCGGCTTTCGGCAGCGTACCGGAAGTGATTATTTTAACATCTTCTTGCTTTGTTGGCAATATAGCATAGCCGCTCTTGCTTTTGCTGATCACGCCAGTTATTTCAACCTGATCTCCTTTCCTCATCCGGGGCTTCTTTATGCCGGTTCCCGTCCGGATGCTGACTTGAACCTCATGATTATCATCATCCTCAATTGTAAACTCACTTCCGGAAGTAGCGACAACTTTGCCCTCGACCTGCAAGTATTCCCCGACTACATCATCATTTATCTCCGATATGGCTGCTTTCTTCGGTTCAGGCGGCCGGCCGTTATCTAAAAATATTATATCCGTTTCTGATTTAACCTTAATTCTCTTTTCACCATTTATCTCTGATAGTTCTCCCACTACTTTTATTCGATCCCCCACAGCCAGATCGGGAAATTGTTTATCATGAGAATAAATCTGTATGCCCCCAGAGTAATCCTCAATATAGAAATATTGACTGGATAATTTTCCAGGCAAGACAATTACTGTCCCCTCCACTTCGACAAGGTTTCCTCTGTCATACTTTTTAATATCGTGGATATTATCTCCTGGGGAAATTTCTTGGCCGTCAAGAGAGTTTGTCTCTTTGAAAATATTCTCCTTATCCGGCGTTGCTTCCTCTGTCCATTTCCAGCCATCGGCAAATAACGAGTAGCTTTTACCTCTTTCCCCACCCGAATACTCTATAGAATTTACTAGATCCTGATTTGGATCAAATAAATTGACTGCATCACCACTATCGTTGAGAAAGATTTTAATTTCGTCATGATTAAGCGCCAGGTAAGAATTTGGAGCGATCCATAAATCAGAGTCAAATGTATGCTGCGGGCTTCCGCCCTCCACAACATCATTTACTATCCAGTCCTTGAGATTTACCGGCTTTTCACTTTTGTTGAAAAGTTCGATATATTCTTGCTCATCCGCATTTGGTGAAGGATATATTTCTGAGATAATAATATCTTTGGAGTAGACTGGCTTCTCGTAAGCTCTATTCGGTGAGGGGATGCTGGAGATAAAATCATCCTTGTTCACTCCCGTGTTCATCTTTCCGCTCAAACGCGTAATCGACCGACCGGCAGCCGGCACCGGTGCATTTTGGCTGTTGTCCTCATATGGGAGTACCCCGTATGACACTTGATCCATCACGACCCCACCGTATTTCAAAATCAACCGATCTCCCCCGTCATTCAACGAGAAAGTAAAATCATTGTCTACACCCTTATACAAAACTAAATATGAACCCGGCAAAATGTCAGGCTTGTGAGAAAGGCTAGTGGGCAGACGTGATTTATCATAATCTTCGATAGTAAGATCGGCTGTCCGTGCCGGCTCATCGCCTGCATTGAAGATCTCGATCCACTCGGTATTTTCTTCCTGGTGCGGACTGCTCGAGATCGTCTTAGGATAAATTTCATTTATTAATAAATTCGCATGCGCCCAAACCTTGCCGGGTATCATCAAACCCAGTAGGAAGAGCAAGCCAAGATATATTTTTATGCGTCCCCTCATCTTTTACCTACATTATTAGCATAGCATCGCCATATGAGTAAAAGCGGTATCTGCGGGCAATGGCCTCTTGATATGATTTTTTAATATTTTCTTGTCCGGCAAAGGCGGATACCAGCATGAGCAGAGTGGATTTAGGCAAGTGAAAATTGGTGATCAGACCATCGATACACTTAAACTTGTATCCGGGATAAATAAAGATATCGGTCCAACCGCAAATATCGGTTTCATGGTTCCCGTCCGAGTTCGGGGTTTGGCCGAAAACATGTTCAAGCACTCTGGTAGTAGTGGTGCCGACAGAAAAGATTTTACGGCCGTTTGATTTCGCTGTCCTGATTAACGCTAGAACATCCTTGCTGACGCTGAAGAATTCTTTGTGCATTGTATGATTTTGTATGAAATCGTCCTCAACTGGTAAAAATGTCCCTAACCCCACATGAAGTGTCAGATACACAACTTCGACACCGTTTCCTTCAATTTTTTCCAGCAATTCTTTTGTAAAATGAAGACCGGCGGTTGGAGCAGCAGCGCTTCCCTTCTCTTTAGCATAAACCGTCTGGTATCGAGCCTTGTCTTCATTGAATGCGATGCGATCCTCAATCCTCCTTTGTTCTATGTAGGGGGGAAGAGGAATACGTCCGGTCCTTTCCAAAGCTTTAAAGAGATCTTCTCTTGACCTATCAAATCTGATTAAGCATATCCGACCTGATTTTTTTGTAATTTTTCCTTCCAAACCATCCGCAAAATTGATCCGTGTCCCTTCTTTTATATTTTTGCCGATCGCTTCCCATTCCCCCTCATGAACTTCATGATCCAACAAAATCTCTACCTTGCCTCCAGAAGGCTTCTCGCCAATCAGTCTGGCTGGGAAGACTTTTGTGTCGTTTAAAACAAGAACATCTCCGCTTGAAAGATAATTAGTGATATCGCCAAACTGGCCATGGAGTATTTTGCCTGAGTCCTTGGCTAAAATCAGCAATCGCGACTCATCTCTTGTCTCTATCGGATAAGCCGCGATTAATTCTTTGGGTAAAACATATTCAAAATCGGATAGTTTCATTTATAAGTCTATCTCCTTGCCTTCCGTGAGAGTGCCTTCATATTCCTTATTATCTTTATCTACCTTGCTTTTAATTTCCGGATTTACAACGATGCCGGCATTCTTGACTCTCTCTGCAAACGAAGACTTTTCCAAAAGAGATTTAGCGGCCGATTCCAACTTATCAAAAGAGAGGATCGGCTTTTCTCCAAGTTTATTATTCAGCGGTTTTGTCTCTACTTTTTTATCTGCATCCTCGTCCTCCTCAAGATGCGATTCATTCAAATCGATAATTTGACGAGCAATCGCGTACGGTTGAGGCACTGATTTAAAAACAAAATTTTCGCGTTCTCCGGCGGTTTGGATATAGACATCGCCGAAATGAAAAAGTGTTTCAAAGAATCCGTCCACCCGGGCATTAACATCCTGGACCTGATGCAAATGAAGCTCAGAAATTTCCCGTTTGAAAAAACCATTTTGAGAGATATCTACCACCCGCCGATCAGTAACAATATAGACATCTAAATAATAATCAACAAAACCGTAAAGAAGCGCCGCGAAGATACCGAGAACAAAGACCGTCAGAATAACAATCAGGTAGATATCGATAGAATTGTCAGCCACGATCGAGGGAAAAGCCAGCCAAAAATATACCGCAGCGGCTACCGGGATGGCACCCAGGATACCGACCAGAAGAAAGATCAGGTAATTAAACCAGTGCTTCCTGATCAGCAAAAAAACCTTCTCTTCGTTTGTCTGCCCAGGGAATAATTTTCCTTTGATGGTCATGAGAATATCCTTATGCTGATTAAAAATAAAGAAAGCAGGACGACCGCAGTAGAAGCGAGTGTGTAAATGATAATCGCCGGCTTTGATAAATCCCCAGAGTAGCCAAAACGCCATAGATGATAGACGCCAGCAATACTAAAAATGATAAAACCGATCAAGGAAATAAGATAAAGTATGATTATTATATTGTCTCCACTAGTCATTCCAGTCTCCGTTCTTTAATTGATTCCTCACATCCGCAATAGCCAGGTGCATAATAGCGATGATTGCGGGCATAGTTACGCCCCATCCAGTAGCCCTTTCTAAAGTCTTGATAATAAAAATTCATACGGTAATCCAGAGCCTTCTCGTTGCTGACTTCCAGAATCTCCTCGTGATTTTTGTAGGGAGAACAAAGCAAGGTTGTAGTAAAAAACTTTATTCTTTCCTTTCTGGCTTGCTCTATCGTTTTTTGAATGACGAGGGAATTGCAGATATTACAGCGGCGGCGCTGATAGCGATCCTTGTCACTGATATACTTTATTGAATCCTTATCCTTATAGACATCGACTAAGCTGTCGAATTCCTCCTTTGCAAACTGAGGAGCAGTCACAGCGAGTCCTTTCTCCTTACAAAAGGCCTGGATATCATTTAATCTTTTCTCATACTCTTCGCCAGAGAAGAGTTGAGGATTATAAAAGTAGACAACGGGTTGAAATCCTGCTTTTTCCAGCTGCTGAGCTATATGAGAAAGACAAGGGGCGCAGCAGGTATGGACTAATATTTTACGTAAATTCGGCATTTTTTCAAGCAAATAAGGGTTTCTGGCCAGCTGGTCGCTTGATCTTAAGGTGATCAAGGGCTTGGCCTGTCACAACACGGCCACGGCTAGTCTTGTTGATGAATCCCAATCTTAATAAATACGGCTCGATGACATCTTCAATCGTATCTTTGTCTTCAGAGATTGCAGCAGCAATTGTTTCCAAGCCGACAGGGCCGCAACCGAATTTTTCAATTATCGTTTCTAAATATTCTCTGTCATTGCGATCAAGCCCCAATGCATCAATGTTAAGTTTTTCGATCGCATCCCGAGCAATGCTTGCCGTGATTTTTCCGTTATGCTTTACTTCGGCAAAATCACGAACTCGTTTAAGGAGTCGGTTGGCGATCCGCGGTGTTTTCCTCGCTCGCTTAGCGATCTCAGCAACGGCACCAGCTTCGATATCAATATTTAAAATTTTCGCGGAGCGTTCGATAATTTCACCAAGCTCTGATTCGTCATAAAATTCCAACCGGTGGACTGCGCCAAAACGGTCTCTTAGAGGCGAAGATAGCGAGCCGAACTTAGTCGTAGCCCCGACAAAAGTAAATTTCGGCAAGTTGATTCTCATTGTTTTGGCAGATGGACCTTTCCCCAGCACAATATCGACAACATAATCTTCCATGGCAGAGTAGAGGACTTCTTCCAGATTGCGATTTAAGCGATGGATTTCATCGATAAAGAGCACATCGCTTTCAGACAAATTAGTCAGCAGGGCAACAAGATCTCCCGCCCGTTGGATGGCCGGTCCGGCGGTCACTTTGATGCCGACTCCCATCTCATTCGCAATGATGTGAGCAAGCGTCGTCTTGCCAAGACCGGGAGGACCGTAAAGTAGGATGTGCTCAACGGCGTCACCACGGCGGCGAGCCGCTTCGATAAAGATACCGAGGTTGTCCTTTATCTCCTTTTGCCCGACATAATCAGAGAGTTTTTTGGGACGCAAAGAATCAAGGACAGCGTCCTCAGCCAAGGCGCTGTTGGTTGAGAGATCGGTTTCTAGATTTTCGCTTTCCCATTCTTCCATAGGTGCATTATAACAAAGCAAGCAGAATCAGCAAACAAAAGGTGTTCTATTCGCTGATTATTGATAAATGAAAATTGGATACTAATCTAACTATTTGGCGAGATTTTTGAGACACCAACGCATTTTTTCTTCGGTGTCTTTTAGTTCTGCAGGGATTTCACCGATAACCTTTGATATCTCGACATTCTTGTAGCCAAGCCCAAGCAACGCGTCTACGATATCCTCCGCATCATTTCCGCCGGCTAAAATATTGATCGATTTATCAGAGGATATTTTCGATTTGAGTTCCAGAATAATCTTTGCAGCCACTTTTTTGCCAATACCCGAAATGGCGGTAAAGAATCCGAGGTTATCGGAAACGATGGCCTGGATAATTTTGTCCGTCTTGCCAGCGCTCATGATATTTATCCCTGCTTTCGGCCCGACACCATTGACTGAAATTAATCGCTCGAAAAGCTCAAGTTCCTGAAAAGTTAAAAACCCATAGAGATCACTCGAATCCTCACGCAAATGCTGATGAATAAAAAGCTCGATCTCTTTTTGCGTATCAACGATGTCATTGGGAATATTTAGCTGCGGATCGACACTAACTCTATAGCCCACACCGCCGACATCTATAATTAAGAATCCCCACTTGAATAAGACGACTTTTCCTTTTAGATATGCAATCATACAAACACCTAGCTTAATTCCGGTTGGAAACCTTTGTTATTGTACTTAAGATTTTTGATCCTTGCCAGTTAGGCGCTCATATTGAGAAAGGATCTTTTTGGCTATTTTGTCCCAGTCAAAGTTATTTCTGGCATAAATTACAGCGTTTTTACTCAAACGATCCTCTAGGTCAGGATTTTGCAAAATTCCGGCAATTTTTATGGCAAAATCTTTTGCATCGCCCGGTTTGGCATGAAACCCATTGATCCCGTCCTGGATTGTCCACTTCAATCCTCCGACATCAGAAGCCACCACCGGCGTTCCGGTGGCCATCGCTTCTGTCGCCACCATTCCGAAAGATTCGTAAAATGAAGGCATTACGACTACATTGGCAGCACCATAATAGTAGTGAAGTTTTTCACGTGTAACGCTATGGTCAAGTCTTATAACGTCAGCAAGACGAAGATCCTTGATCAACGTCTTTAAATGATGTCGCAAATCAGCCTCATCTTTTTCTTTACGCCTGCTCTTTCTGGGATCGCCGGTAAGAAGATACACCTCTAATGCAGTAGAAAGCTTAGACCATCTGCGCTTTATCTCCCTGACTGAACGGATTAGCACCTCTGCACCCTTGTTTTTGTTCATGTTGCCGGCAAAGACAATGACCTTTCTATCAGAAGCAATTCCTAATTTTAATCTCGCCTTGCTCCGGTCAAGGGGAGAAAATCGATGGAGGTTCACTCCCGCAGGGATAATTGATATCTTGTTTCCACCAAAACCGTAACCTTCTATCAACGTCATTTTATCTTGGGGTGACGAAGCGATAATCTCGTCAGCTGCCTCGAGTATCTCTTTCTCAACCTGGATTCTATCTGTCGGGCTTGGGTCAGAGTCCCGCAGAACTTCTCTTTTGGTCAATCCCAGCGCATGATAGCTATGAACGAGTGGAATCTGAAAAATGTTTTTGACTTGAATCCCAGCCCATCCTGCAAAGTAATAATGACTATGGATTAAATCGTATTTCATTTTCTTCTCTCGGCAATACTCAAGAAAATGCTCGATATATTCTGGCATAATCGCCCCAAAAGAATTTTTCGATAGGAAATGTCTGGGTCCAGCTTTAATCCTGACTACCTTGGCCCTTTCTGCAAATCTAACAGTTTGCGATGATTTTGTACTATCCCAACGAGTGAAAACATCGACTTTAATGCCGATCCTGCTCAACGATCTCGCCAGTTCATAAATATAGGTATTAACACCGCCTGCTTGCTGCCCGCCGATTGGGGCTAGCGGATCGGCAAAATCCGTAAGAAAAGCTATTCGCATAGATTCCAATCATTAAATTAGAACGAATATCGCTTATTATAATACCATATTTTATGCAGTCAAGAGCAGATTAGCGGCTTTCGTTAGCTTCCTATCGACTCAGGAAATGCAATATCGACGATCTCTTTGGCGACCTCGCGCGGAGTTCCCTCATAAGGAAAATGGTGCATAAAGATACCAGGGCTTGAATTAATTTCGATGATAACATAAGTATCCTTTGATTGAGGTTGTGTAATATCGCTGGCCATAAAATCAATCCCGCCATATGCGAGTCCGGGGATCGCTTTAATAGCCTTAACGGCAATCTCTTTGACAGTCGGGTGGACCTTGTCTGTGAAATCGATACTATCCCCGCCAGTAGAGAGGTTGGAATTGTCACGGAGGAAAATTTGCTCGCCATCTTTAGGCACAGATTGTAAATCCAGCCCTTGTTTCCTTAGATATTCCAAAACTATTTCATCAATTTTAATCTTTACAAGTGGCTTATCGAAGCTCATATATGATTCATCCCCTCTCCTCTTGTCGCTGTTCTTTATTTCTATAAGCTGCTTGATGGTAGAATTACCATCGCCAATGACATTGGCAGGTACCCGGTTTGTAATCCCTAAAACTTTTTCCCTGGAGGCAACAATTCTGTACTCGGTGCCTTCGAATCTTTTCTCGATAATTATGTTCTTGAATTGCTTGGCCACTTTTCCGAATGCAGCAGTAAATTCATCATCAGAAGCAATATTGGTAAAGACACAGTTGCCATGAGTGGAATTGGTTGGCTTCATCACAATTGGATATCCGATTTCCTTTGCGAATTTGAGAGCCTCATCAATTGATTTTGCACCAAAAAAACGACCGCTTGGCACAGACACACCCGCCTTAGACAACAATGCTTTGGTGATTTCCTTATTATCACAAACTTTTAGGGCAACAGCTGTTGTCCCGGAAATAAATTGTGTGAATAAGTACTCAACGTGGCCCTTGTATTCAAGCTCGAGCATTTTTCCCTCAAAAAGCGGCGTGATCTTGATCCCTCTTTTATGTGCTTCACGAAGAATGATCTGGGTAGAAATTGTATGATTTTCAAACATAGTGCCTACTTTCGTATAGTTTCAGGAAAGTTAATGTCAATAATATCAGCAGCAATATTGACCGGTTCTCCGACGGTCGGCTGGTGATGAAGCGCAATACCAGGGATAGAATTTACTTCGATTATCACATAACCATCCCCCTTCTGGGGTTTTGTGATATCTTTTGTCATAAAATCGACGCCGCCGTATTGGAGTCCCGGGATTGCCTCGATTGCCCTCTGGGCGATCTCAAAAACAGAAGGGTCTGCAATTTTATTGCAATCAATGCTTTCTCCTCCCGTCGAGATATTGGAGTTTTCCCTTAAAAATATCTGCTCTCCTTTTTGCGGTTTGTGATCGGGCGTGAGTCCGCTCTTCTTTAAGGTGGCTAAGACGACATCATCAATGACGATCTGAGCCAACGGAGTAAGACCGGCGCCCCGACGAGGATCTTGATTCTTGATATCAATTAGCTCCTCTATTGTACGGTTGCCATCGCCTACCACGTTAGCAGGCACACGGTGAATAACCGAGAGAGCCTTCTCTCTCGTAGCAAAAATTCGGTATTCCTTGCCAAAAAACATTTTCTCAACAATAATCTGGCTATATTTTGTGCCTATTTTATCCCAAGCTGCTCGAAATTCGGCCTCATTTTGGAGATTCGGAAAAACAAGGTCGCCTTCCATACCCATGTTCGGTTTTAACACCACCGGCCAACCGATTTCACCAGCCGATTCGAGTCCGGCTGCTAAATCTTTTTGATCAAAATTTTTGCCTGACGGTACGCTGATTCCTGCTTCGGCCAGGAGAATTTTGGTAAGATCTTTCCGAATACAAAACTTTGAACCAAGGGCTGTTGTCTTAGAGGAAAGCGTTTCGTTGAAATATTCCTTATGCCCTTTGTATTCAAGAACAAAATAATCCTGATGATAAAACTTGGCATTAATACCCCGTTTCTCCGCTTCGTCAATTATATATTTTACCGCCAAGCGCATGACCTTATGACCCACAAAACTCCTTCGTTACTATCTAGACCATTTTAAAATAGCTACAAACGCCGTTTTAATCAAGCCAAAGCGAGTAAAGTTTCTTGTAGGGTTGAAGATTCCCTCCCTTTCAGGTATAGTGCCCTTTGACTTAAGCGCTCGGAAAAGCTTGTCCCCATTACTGAAATTTAGGATAATATAAAGATGAAACAAGCACCAATCCAAAATTTTTCAGCTCTCCAAAAGCGGTTGAAGCAAAATAAGAAACTCTCAAACTATAACTACCGTGGCGAGAGAACTTTTGTGGTTGTCTCCGGTCTCAATTCTGATCTTTTCAATCTGTCTCAAGTAAAGGGTCTGAACTTTTATGAAGAACGAATGCTCTTTTTCCTCTTTCTATTGAAATACAACAGAACGAAGATTATTTATGTTACTTCCAAAGGATTTAATATAAAATTATTTGATTACTATCTTGATCTCATCGCCGAAAATCCCAAAGACTTCAAATCCATGCAAAAACGACTTACACACCTCGAAATCGATGATAGTCGGGTAACTTCGATGACTCAGAAACTGCTGGACAACAGAGAGATTATCGAAAAAATAAAAGGATCTATCAGCAACTTTAAAACGGCTGTTCTGCGCTGCTACTATCCGACCATGTTGGAGCGCAAATTGGCGCTGGAAATTGGCATTCCCCTGTTTGGCTCAAATGAGAAATTCGACTATATCGGCACCAAGAGCGGAAGCCGACGGGTATTTAAGTTGTCAGGGCTAAATCTTATACCCGGTTATGGCAAACTGGAGAATACAGATGCCCTATATCTTGCTTTGGCCAAGCTGATGAAGAATTACCCGTCGTATAAGCAGTATGTCGTAAAGCTGGATATCTGTGCCTCCGGCAGGGGTAACGCAGTATTTAACGCCGAGAAATTAATCAAGGACCATGATCTTGAAATCTCCATCAAAACCGATGTGGTCAAGCTTGCAAAGATTATCAGAAAAGTTCTCAAAAACTATCTGACCTTTCAATCAGGTGAACAAAGTTTTGACGCCTATATGAAGGAATACAACAAAGTCGGCGGCATTGCCGAAGCTCTGATCAGCGCCAAATTTACCTACTCACCGAGCGTACAGATATCTATTTCAGCCGAAGGTAAGCCTTACATCATCTCCAGTCATGAGCAGATCTTGGGGGGTCCAAATAAGCAAAACTTCCTAGGCTGTGCCTTCCCAAGCCGCGATCTCCATCGTCAGTTGATTGCCAAAGAAGCTAAAAAAGTGGCGATATGGATGGCCAAAAAGGGGATGATCGGCCACTTTGGCATTGATTTCGTTACAATACAAAAAACCCCGGATCACACGCCGAGAGTCTACCCTATCGAAATTAATCTCAGGAAAGGCGGGACAACCCACCCTTATCGCTTAGCATATTTTCTTACGTCAGCTCATTACGATTCCAAAAAAGGCATCCTTCATTCCGGCAAAATTCCGGTTTGTTATGAAGCGAGAGACATCATCGAATCAGAGAAATATAAAGCCCTCACGCCGGGAAAGCTTATTGAAATAATCGAAAGCAGCAAGATCGGTTTCAACAAAAACACCAAAAAGGGTGTGCTGGTTTATATGCCCGGCATGATTTCCGAGTACGGCAAGTTCGGCGCCATTGCGATAGGCCATTCCCATCAGGAAGCATCCGCCTATTATAAAAAGATGATCAAGTTGATCGCCGAGTATTTGGAGAAAAATTAGTGACTCTGCCGGCCGTGATTTCAGCCTTGTTTAAGCCCTAATTGTTAAACCGAGCCTGTTTTTTGTGTCTCTTTGAGAAATTCGGCTGCTTCTTCGGGCGGCATGGTATTTATCATCACATCGCTTGAGAGCTCGAAGCCGCCATATCGGGATACCCTTGGGGCGATCTCAAGATGCCAGTGGTAGGAATCGGAATTATCGGAAATTGTAGGCAAAGTATGAATAAAGAAATTGAGAGGCGGATTTTCCAGCGTCTTATCAATCATATAGATGACTTCCATCAGGGCATCGGCTAGTTTGCCAATAGTGCTTTTAGTTGAATTTTCAAATTGGCTCTCGTGTTTTTTGGGCAAAATCCATGTTTCGAAGGGAAAGCGAGGGGCGTAAAAATTGACAGCTAAAAATTCATCGTTCTGGTAGACTATCCTAATCTTATGCTTTAGCTCATGCTTGACTATATCGCAATAGGCGCAAGCGCCGTTGACACCAAAGTATTTGCCCGCTCCGTCAACTTCGGCTCCCACCGTGTTTGAGACTATGCCTGAAGCAAAGATCTGAGCATGCGGATGGTCTATAGAAGCACCTGCTTCCGCCCCGTGATTGTAGATGGGCATGATCGAGGATGCGTTGGTATTCTCCTTCATCCACAGATACCGCTCCTGTATTACTTCCAGCATTTCAGAAGCGACACTTTTGGTAAATTTATTGAGCGGCATATCATGATCTTTGACTACAACGACTTCATGATCGCCGACCGATGGCTTGACCCGATAAAAACCTTCCTCAGGGTAAAAGCTGCGGAGAGATTTTTTGCGTTCGTCCTCAATAAACGCCGGGAACCGATTTTCAACTACATAAATATGCTCAGTATCCAGCTTGATAAAGCGCTTGTTTGCCTTGTATCCGGTTGAGTCGACACAGAAGGGGCAATTTTCCTTCTTGGCCACCGTGACACTCTTGGGGATTACAAAATCCTTAGGCCGTTTGGCACGCTCCGGCGCAACAACAACCCAGTCTCCGGTAATCATATTTTGTCTTAATTCGGGCATGTTCCCTCCTTCAGAAATTTACAAGTTTCACTTTTCAATAACCATTAAATGGCTATTTACCAAATGAATATTTAATGAATATTGTACATTGTTCAAATGTTTAACTTAAAACATGGTTAGTTTGCGCGTGGCATATCGCTACTGCCATGGCGTCCGCCGCGTCGTCCGGCTTGGGGCACTCTTTCAATTTGCAATATATTTTGACCATTTCCTGCATCTGTGCTTTGTCTGCGCGCCCATAACCAGTCAGCGCTTGCTTGATTTGCAACGGAGTGTACTCTGCAACGGCCAGATTAAATTTTTTCGCCGCCACAATCGCCACTCCCCTCGCCTCCGCAACGCTGATGATGGTCTTTTGGTTTTTGAAAAAGAAAAGTTCCTCAATCGCAACTTCAGAGGGCTGATTCTTTTCAATTATATCACAGAGAGAGTTGAAGATATGGATCAAGCGGTCGCTTTGCGCCTGATTCGCAGGCGTCCTGATGCAGCCGTATTTTAATGGCTTGATAGCACCATTATTTTTTTCAATAAGACCCCAGCCCATTATGCCCGTGCCGGGGTCGATACCCAATATCTTTGTAGAACTATTTTTCATTTCACATTTACCAAATGTTCATTTAAATTCAAAAATGTATACTGAATGGATATTGTAACTTGGTTATTGGTTATTTTTCAAAGGTTGGCGTTTGAATAAACATTATTGATGTCATCAAGATCATCAAGATTTTCGAGCATTCTCTCAATGGTCTCGCGCTTCTCCTCTGGAATATCGATATGGCTATCGGCCAGTTGGATTGCTTCCGCCGAGTCGATAATTACACCCTGATCTTCAAGATTTTTTTTAACAAAGTTGATCTCCGTGAAAGCGCAGGTGACGACATAGTACTCCTCCTCCTGGGAAAAATCCGAAGCCCCCGAATCGATAATTGCCATCTCGAGGTCTTCGCCCTTTTTGGCGTTTTTGCTCTGGTCGATTAAAAGCTGGCCGACTTTTTTAAATAGATACGAGACACTGCCAGCACTGGCTAGAGAACCACCGGTTTTGGAAAGTACGGCCTTAATCTCGCCCAGCGCCCGATTTTTGTTATCTGTTAGACATTCGATCAGGACAGCGACCCCGGCCGGACCATATGCTTCATAGGTGACCTCCTCCAAGAGCGCACCGCCCTCACCACCGCCAATACCCCGTTTTATCGCTTTCTCGATATTATCCTTCGGCATGCTGACAGCTTTGGCATTATCAACTGCGATCCTTAAGCTCGGATTCATGGACGGATCACCGCTTTTACCGTCACGCGCGGCTACAGTGATAAGTTTAGCGACCTTCGTAAAAACCTTCGAACGCTTGGCGTCGATCGCACCCTTCTTTCTTTTGGTTGTCGCCCATTTGCTATGTCCGGACATAATTTCTCAATTTAAAGTGATATACCCTGAATAGTAGCGCTAAAATGTCAGATATTCAAGTTAATGCGCTTTCACAAATCCCTCGCTGCCCAAGCCAAATCGGACAGTTCCCTCTTTGTCAGTCCGAAGATACGGGATCTCGAGTTTATCAAGCAACGCCAAGGTGACCGCGTGAGGGTGACCGAATTGGTTATTAGCACCGGCTGAGATAACAGCATATTTTGGATCAATCGCCTTGAAAAAATCTTCGCCGGCGCCGTTGGATGAGCCATGATGCGGGATTTTGAGGACTTCGGATTTGAGCGCTTCGATTTTATTCTTTTGAGAATAATAATCCAGCAGCTCTTTCTGCTCTTCGACCTCTGCATCGCCGCTGAAAAGAGCGCAGTGTAGTTGCGCGCAAAACTGCACTATTTCCGAGGTATTGTTTATATTCTCGGCAATCTGCTGCTTGAACCTTTCTCCCGGCCAAAGAAAGTTTATTTTTCCGATCGCCGGTAATTCAAGAGAGTCGCCCTCTTTCGGCAACTTGTATTCAATTTTTTTATTTTTGATTTTTTCCAGGAACTCCAGATACTGGTTTGACGTATAGGACACTCCGGTAGAATAGACTGCCCCCACCTCATAGCGATCAAGGATTTGGTTAAGCCCGACCAGATGGTCGGCATGAGGGTGTGATAAAATCATAACATCGATTTTCCGGTCTGATAGCGGCATTACTTTGCCCATCTCACTTAATACTTTATCATCCGGTCCTCCGTCGATCAGAATTTGAAAATCACCTTTTTGGATCATTTCTGCATCACCCTGACCGACGTTGAAGAAATAGATGGCCAGCTCATTTGATCTGGGGCTTTTGACAATCTCGGCGCCGAGAAAAATAGTGGTAAGAAAAAGTATGATAAATATGTAATTCCAGTATTTTTTCATCTGTGGATGCTCGCAAACGGCAGTTTAGCTAATATCTCAGTCACCTTAATCAGATACTCCAGTACCGGCCAGAGAAGAAATCCCGCCAGCTTACCAATAGGAGGTAAAATAATTCCGAATAGGCCGGTAGCAAATATCAAGCCCATTGCCAGCGGCAAGCACCAGAGCACAAGCAGATTTGCAATAGGCGCAATCAGGGAAAGATTGCCAAATTTGAAATATAAGAGCGGGAGAACAGCAAGTTGGGCGCCAAGCGTCTCGCTCATTGTCAGGCGCAGCCCTTCCGGCAATTTGGCAGCATGACCCTTCTCAAAAGCTCGCCGAAGCCATGGTGAGAGATAGATCAAGCCGGCAAATGCCAGAAAAGAAAGTTGAAATCCGGCATCGTATCGCAGGATAAAGGGGTTGGCAATGACCATGGCCAGTGCCGCCAACAGCATCAGATTGGTTTGGTCTCCCATTCTTCCGATCGTCCGGCCAAACAGGAGAGTCAGCGAAAAAATAGCAGCACGGATTACGCTTGATGGGTTGCCGCTCATTAGTACAAAAAGGACGACAAGTATTGCTCCAAGCAAAAATGATCTTTTCCTCCCCAGCCAAAAGATCGTCAGCAGGGCGAGGATGTTGATAATAATTGTTACGTTATAGCCAGAGAGAGCGATGATGTGGGTAAGTCCGGTGTCTTTAAAATCATTCAGCAGATCGTCCGGAATGTTCCGCTTGACCCCGAGCAAGATCCCCGATGCAAGCGATGCCTGTGGCTCAGGGATAATATTATTGAGCGTATTTTCAAAATATTCGGAGCAGTAGTAAAGTCCCCCGAGAAGACGAAGCCATGACCCTTCATTTTTGGCGATAAAAACCTGACCTTTTGGGTTGCTGACAATTCCGCTCACACCTTTGGCCAAGAGATAGCTCTCCCGCTCAGTCAGCGACCGGATTTCTCCCTCAAGTTTGATCTTTTCGCCAAAATGAAATGAGGGGATGTGCGGCAAAGTCAGGGACAATCTGGTTTTCTTTCCTCGTAGCCAAGGATTTTCACCGCTATTTATTTCCAGAATAATCTTCTGATCTTTGTAATCCACCTGCGGCCGCTCGATGATTTGGCCAGTGATTTCAATCTGCTGCTCTTTCGGAAAACCCGAGGCTTCCCGATGGCCCGCATAGGAAAAAAAGGCCATTCCAATCAGGATAAGACTCAGCGTTAACGAGAGAAGAGTGTAAAATCTCAAACGCCAAATGTATCCCAACAGAGAAACAGAGAGAAATAAGAGTAAACCAAATAACAAAGCAGGCCATGATTTTGACCATTCAAAAACTATAAAGGAAGACAGGAGAATCCCGGCCAGAAAAGCGAGGGCAAAGATAGAAAAAATCCGAAAAGGGTAATATAGATTTTCGAAGAATCTTTCCATGGATTCTCATTAAATTATCCAAACTATAGCATACGGGGCAAAAAAGCGTTAACGGTATCTGCCCTCTCCGGGGACGAGTTGGGATAGGGAAAATGCCTTGAACACCGGCAGTTTTGTGCTATAAATAGAGAGTAATTAATTATGAAAACCATATGACCAATAAATCAAAGAAAAACACGGAAGACACAAATACCCTTGAGCTTGAGCAAAAAATTGCCGAGCTCACGGCTGGCTGGCAGCGGACTCAGGCCGATTTGTCAAACTACCGCCGGCAAGTCGAGGATGACAGAAAACGTCTTATCAGATCTGCCAGCTCCGATCTGGTCATGGAGATTTTGCCCGTTTTGGATAATTTCCAGCTGGCTGCCAAGCACGTGCCGGCTGATCTGGAAAATAATAATTGGGCGCAGGGTATCAAGCAAATTGAGAAACAGCTCGAGAATATTCTGGCCAATGAGGGTTTGGAAAAGATTGAAACCGTCGGGACACAGTTTGATCCGCAATTTCATGAAGCATTGGAGCATATCGAGAGCGACCGTCCCGAGAATGAAATCGTCGAAGAGATAAACTCCGGCTATACATTCAACGGCGAAGTCCTAAGACCGGCTAAAGTCAAAGTCTCCAAAGGTAAGTAATTTCTCATATAAAAACCGAGCGCCTTTCTTGCGGGCGCTCCTTTTTTTGTGGTATCAAACAACTGCTTGACTCGGCGTAGCAGCTGTGGATGAAAGGAGTCCTCATGCAACTGGGAATTCCCCGACACCTGATCGAACGTGATCTGGAAGTGCGCAAGGAGTATATCGCGTTAGCGCTCGGGCTCACCTCTACCGACCTGCCCACGTTGGTCGACTGACGCGTGTACGGCGACACGGCACCTAAAGCATACGCCAATTCCATCTTCGCCGCGCTGGTCGCCATCGCCGAAGAGGAAGAGGAGGCCGAACTGGCCGAACTGGCGCCGAACGAAGCCACCTGCGAGACAGAAGTTCCCGAAGCAGTCGCGGATCAATCCGACGATGAAATCGAAACGTACGGCTATCTCTGCGAGCTGTTCGCGTTCCTGGTAGATAGGGCATATTTCGCCGAATTCGAAGAGGACGCCAGCGGCAAGGGCGTCACGCTCCCCGCGGATACCACGACGGAGCTCGCGGCGGAATTCACCGATGAGCCGGCACCGGCGGCCGAAGAGACCCAGCATGCCGCGGAGGAGTAGCGTCCGTGCCATCTGACTGGATGATCGCACTCATCCGCCAAAACCGCATGGAGCAATTTATTAGGTTCATGGATTCGAACCACTCTGCAGTCGCAGAGTGGTTTTGGCATTTATAAGGCTGATGCTGTTTTACTTATCGATCAATTCATGTTATAGATTTATCAACAGCAATAGCAAATTGCTGAAACGATGCCCTCAGGAGGCAATCACATGAAACAGCTTATGAAATCGTTCCTGATGATCGGCCAGCCGCAATCAGAGCAGACCCGCTCGGCGCTGATTGTGTCCCTTCCCCAGTATGCATGGGAGCCGGGAGCAATGGAAGCTGTCATCGCCGATTCTCGACCCGAGGTCTTGGCTGGCGTCGTCGACGCCCTGCTTCATAACAGCGCCAAGCTGTGGCGCGGCTTCAGCGTAAGCGAAGATGCATCAGTCCTGAACCCGCTGGCCCAGATCATCCCCATCGGGCTCATCCATCGTGAAGCCCAGATCCCCACCTTCCTGGAACTGCTCAAAAAGCACAGCGACGAATGCTGGCTCTACAGTATCCAGTATCTGCGTGATCTGGGAGTCGAAGGGGAAATCCCCTGGCAAGAGGCCGAATGGTACTACATCGGCCTCGGAGAACTCCAGGGGAAACACCCGTTCTGGCGCGCTGCGATCAGCGAATTCCGTGACACTCTGCCAGGAAGGTATGAGTTCGATCCGGAGTCGCTGCCCCAGCCGGCCTACGCCGCATAACGTATTCTCCACGACGCGCTATCCCGATCGCAAAAACTGGAACCTCGACTTATGATGTTGGGTTCGAAGGATTCGAACCGCCCCTAGGACTTTGGGGCGGTTTCAGTGTTTATAAGCGCTTTTGCTATACAAGTATCTCTATCTATGATATAGGTTTGACATCCGGGCAATCGCCCAAATTGTAAAAGGTGGTTCCGATGGAAGTATTGCTGTCATTGCTCGGGATCGAACTCGAGCAACAATGTGCAACGCACTATGCCCTAATGAGCGCTTGCGTCGACAAGATTGTCGGATTTTCTTTGGAAGCCAAGTCTGCCAGCGCAAAGATGATCGCTCGGCTGATTATTTCCAATAAAACTTACGAAAGCAACATCGGCGTGACGCTACTCGCTATCATCGATGGCCGTGCTATCCTGCCGGGGGAAAACGGTCGGTCGTATGCTCGACTCTCGGACGAGATCAATCTCGCAATGGGCCAGGGCGGAGGGAAAGAGGCATTCGAGGCTAGTGTTGGCGCGCACCATCACATTTCCCTTTGTTAAGGAGAAGCACAGAAGCGTGCCAGCCTTAGCACTTTCGCTGCTGAAACAGGAAAGGATTTCCGACCGGGCCGAAGAATCGGCTCGGTTTCAGTGTTTATATAGAATAAAATAATTATGATGGGGGCCCGGCGACCGCAGTGAACTAAATCACCGCGGTCGCCGGCATGTTATTCGACACAGAGTCTCCGGAGAGTATCCCTGATGTCTTGCGCTTCTTCCCGGTCCTTTTCGTCGAAGCTGTCCCAGAAGGGATGGTTCGCTATCCTCTCCGCGTAAGCGAAGAAGTTTTCGCGCTCGCCCTGAGGAACAGTCTCCCGACCGTTGAGTTTGAAGGCATGGTCAATCTTTCGCTGCAGCCAAGCCCTCCGCGCCTTGACCCTGCGGTCAAAAAAGATGGTCAAATCGACTCTGATCGCAAGGTAAAGGAAGACAGCAATCATCCCATCCAGATGCAAGCCAAAGTACAGGAGAAGGAGTATTCCCATGACGCTCCCTTGCACCAGGAATTGGCCCATTATCGCCGTCACCCGACCTATTCCCTTATCTTCGACACTTGGCTCGAAGTAAACCAGGAAGGAATCGAGCAGGGCGAACACCAGCCACATGGCCAGGGCGACCCGGGTACCGATCAGCAAGCCGGGCTTGTGGACGATCAATCCGAGGATGAAAATGATCGACCAGACCACGAGGATGAGGGCAGCCTCCATGCGGCAGTTCCGCTGGTAGGTCCTTCCGGCATCAATCGCATCAGCCATTTGAGCAAATCCTCTCTGTATCAGCGTTAACTATTATATACCAACAAAATGGCTAAAAAGTCAATAAAAGTCAGGACGTCCAACGGGAATTCGGGCACCATCAGTGCTTGTCTTGTTTCTTTATCGTCTTGCCTTTGAATATATTACCGCGCACTTTTCACGATCGTGAAAAGTGCGCGGTAACTCGCTCTGCTTAGATAGGTCTCCCAGAGCTTCCTATAACTTGTTCGTTGGTAGAATAATTGCCAAAAAGGAATATAATTAAAGAAATTATAAGGAGGGGTGATGGTAAACAAAAACGTGAACTATGCGAGGAGAGGGTGGATAGGATTGCTTGTGTCTTTATTAACCTTCTTTCTCTTGATTGTTATCGGCCAGCTATTGTCGGCGACAGAATTGCTAAAAACAATATCGCTAATAGCCGTACTAATATTAATCGCTGAATTCCTGTTTTCTCTGGTAAATTTTACACAAGCGAGTATTCAAAAAAAGAGCTACATATTTTTAGTCATTTTGGATAGCATTTTTGTACTAATTTCTCTTTGGGCACTCCTAGCTCTACGAAACTATTAAAATACAACCACCCTTGTCCATTTTCTCTTACTTCCCTCACATGATTTGACGATTTTAATAATTTTCTTAATCTGTTTGTGTCTCTGTAAAGTTGAAACACTTATTTTATAGGTTGTTCGGCTATCACCGGGCGTATACGTATACTGATGATGTCCGTCGCTCAAGTCGACCTCGCCCAGCAAAGAGTTATCCAGGTAGATCAGACCCGTCCCTGCCGTCTTGATTCCTTTTGAGACCGCTTTTACCCTGAAGCCGGCGCATGACTTCTTGTTGCGATTCAAGCTTGTGATCTTTATTTGTGGCTTCTCACTATTTGAGCTGTTCTTGGTCTTTATTTCCTTCTCTGTTTTGTTACCGAAGCCATCGGT
>Ga0172369_10002575_pt1 | contig 24768 bp, 25 predicted proteins | sample LakKiv25m_FD_114539 | JGI IMG/M metagenome (GOLD analysis project Ga0172369, IMG submission 114539) | Freshwater microbial communities from Kabuno Bay, South-Kivu, Congo - kab_022012_11.25m | ecosystem: Environmental > Aquatic > Freshwater > Lake | place: Democratic Republic of the Congo...
AGGGTGATGGACTCTATGGCGATGTGGGCTGCTCTTAGGATCGTCCCTCCCGGCGTTTCATAGACCCCCCTCGACTTCATCCCCACATACCGATTTTCCACCATGTCCACCCGACCGATGCCGTTTCTCCCGCCGACATGGTTCAGGCGTGCCAGGAGATCAGCCGGCGACAAAACCTCCCCGTTGACCGAGACCGGGTCCCCCTCATCATACGCGATCTCCACGACTTCGGACTTGTCCGGGGCCTTTTCCGGCGAAACCGACAACACGAACATGTCCTCCGGCGGCTCGGCCCAGGTGTCTTCCAGAATACCGCCCTCAAAGCTGATGTGCAGCAGATTCCGGTCGCTGGAATAGGGTTTCCTCTGGGTCACCGGCACCGGGATCCCTCTGGAACGAGCATAGGCCATGAGATCTTCCCGGCCCTTGAAATCCCAGATACGCCACGGTGCAATGACCTTGAGGCCCGGTTCCAGGGCCAGGTAGGCCAGTTCAAACCTCACCTGATCATTTCCTTTCCCGGTCGCGCCATGACTGACCGCATCGGCCCCCACGCGCCGGGCCGTCTCCACCTGCCCACGGGCGATAATGGGTCGCGCCAGAGAGGTCCCCAACAGATAAGACGATTCGTAAATGGCGTTTCCCCGCAGGGCAGGCCAGACAAAATCCTTTACAAATGCCTCTTTCAGGTCGTCCACCACCACATCGTCGGCCCCGGTATTCAGGGCCTTTTCCCTGATGCCCGCCACCTCGTCGCCCTGGCCCACATCCCCGGCATACGCCACTACGGGGCAGCCATAGGTCTCCTTCAGCCAGGCAAGTATGACAGACGTATCCAACCCTCCGGAATATGCCAACACGATTTTTCCGATCTCTTCGCTCAATTCAGCTCTCCATCCCTGTCGTTATCAACGCAACCCCTCTCAATCCCTCAATCCCTCAATTCCTGAATCCCTCAATCGTTCATCGGTCATCCCTTCAAAAATCCTGTCAAGGGCAGCAACCAGATGGTCCACCTCATCCTTCTGTACAATCAGGGGCGGTACAAAGCGGAGCACCGTTTCATGCGCGCAATTGATCAGAAATCCTTCTTTCAGACAGGCTGTGACGACCGGCGCACCTGGGCGCTTCAATTCCATCCCGAGGATCAGACCCAGTCCCCTGACCTCCTTGACAAGGTCATATTTCCTGCCAAGGCCCTCCAGTCTTTCCTTAAAATAGGCGCCCACCTTTTCCGCATGCGCGATCCACCCGTCCTTCAGAAGACTGCTCACAACAGCCCTTGATACAGCCGTTAGCAGGGGCGTTCCCCCGAAGGTCGTGGCATGGCTTCCGGGGCCAAAGGCCGGGCTCAAGGCCTCGGTCGCAAGCATGGCCCCTATGGGAAGACCATTCCCCAGTGCCTTCGCCAGGGTCATAATATCGGGCGTAATGCCGTAGTGCTCGTGGGCGAAGAGACGGCCGGTCCTCCCCATCCCCACCTGGACCTCGTCAAAGATCAACAGGACTCCACGCTCGTCGCACAGGCCGCGAACCCTCTTGAGATAGTCGGGATCCGGACAGACGACGCCCCCTTCTCCCTGAATCGGTTCCAGCATGACCGCACACACAGACGCATCCACGGCCTGCTCAAGGGCCTCCACATCATTGAACGGGACGAACCGGAACCCGCTCAACAGGGGGTCGTACCCGATCTGGATCTTGGCCTGACCGGTCGCCGAGAGGGTGGCCATGGTCCGGCCGTGGAACGAGTTGGTCATCGAGACGATGACATGCCGGTTCGCGCCAAACTTCTCGTAGGAGTAACGCCGTGCCAGTTTCAGGGCCGCCTCGTTTGCCTCGGCCCCGCTGTTGCAGAAAAATACCCGGTCGGCAAAGGAGTTCTCCACCAGGAGACGGGCCAGATCTACCTGAGGCCGTGTGTAATAGAGATTGGATACATGGACCAGCGTCTTTGCCTGTTCTTCCAGAACCCGGGCGACGAGGGGGGAGCTGTGTCCCAGGGCGCAGACGGCAATCCCCCCCACAAAATCCAGGTACTCCTTTCCATCCTCGTCCCAGACCCGGCACCCATCGCCCCTGACCAGGACGATTGGAAACCGGCCGTAGGTCTGGAACATATAGGTGTCCGCAAGTTCCATGGTGGACCTATCTTCCCTTGTATCCTTCATTGATATATTCCTCTTCCTCATTCTATAGCTGTTGAGCTATTAAGCTATTGAGCTCCTAAGCTGTTATCTCATCAAAAAACCAGCTCACGACCTTATCGGCTTATCAGCTTACGAGCTTATCAACTGCTCTTTCCCGCAGGATTTGGCTACCCGACAATTTCCGTGCCGACGCCTACTTTTGTCAGGATCTCCAGCAGGATGGCGTGGGGGGCGCGTCCATCGATGATATGGGCCTTCCGGACGCCGCGGGCCAGGGCATTCAGACAGCAATTCACCTTGGGAATCATCCCCCCGACAATGGTCCCCTCTCCGATCAAGACACGAGCCTCATCGGCCTTCAGGCTTGAGATCAACGCCCCTTCCTTATCCAGCACCCCTTCGGTATCTGTGAGCAGGACCAGCTTTCGGGCACTCAGGGATGAGGCGACCGCCCCTGCCACCAGATCCGCATTGATATTGTAGGTCTCCCCCTCGTCGCCCGCCCCGACTGGCGCAATCACCGGGATAAACTCGCTTTTCATGATACTGAGCAGGATGCCGGCGTTGATGGCCGTGATTTCACCCACCATGCCCATGTCGATAATCTCAGGCGCCTGATCCTCTCCCCGGCTTTTGAGATACTTCATTTTCTGAGCACAGATCAGGTTGCCGTCCTTCCCTGACAGCCCCACAGCGCTCCCGCCGTTCTGGTTGATCAGCGTGACGATCTCCTTGTTGACCTTCCCCACCAGGACCATCTCCACCACGTCCATGGTCTGCCGGTCGGTCACCCTCATACCGTCCACGAATTCAGACTCGATGGAGAGTCTCTTCAGAAAATCGCCGATCTGGGGGCCGCCGCCATGCACCACGACAGGATTCATCCCCACATATTTCATCAGGATGATGTCGAGGGCAAAATCGCGTTTCAACTGCTCGTCCACCATGGCATGGCCGCCATACTTGACAACAATGGTGGCGCCGTTAAAGCGCCGGATGTACGGCAGGGCCTCGATCAGAACCCGCGCCCTGTCGATATCAGAAATCATCAGATGTTCCATGTGGCAAAAATTTGAGGATTCAGGAATTAAGGAATTCAGGAATTTAGAAAATTCCGGCAATTCCTCAATTCACAATTCCTCAATTCCTTAATTCACAATATGTACCTACTCAGGTTTTCGTCCTCCAATATGTCGGCCAGTTTTTCTCCAACATATTCCTTGTTGATGGTCACGCTCTTGACCGTCATATCCGGGGCGTCAAACGATATCTCGTCAACCAGTTTTTCCATGACGGTGTGAAGGCGACGGGCCCCGATATTTTCTGTTCGCTCGTTGACCTTGCTGGCCATGCTGGCAATCTCCCTGACAGCCGTCTCCTCGAATATGAGTTCAATCCCTTCTGTGGCAAGGAGGGCCTCATACTGAGTGATCAGGGCGTTTTTCGGCTCGAGCAGGATCCGGATAAAATCATCCATTGAGAGAGAATCCAGTTCCACTCGGATGGGAAACCTCCCCTGAAGTTCCGGAAGCAGGTCGGACGGTTTGCTGACATTAAAGGCGCCCGCAGCGATAAAGAGGACATGATCGGTCTTCACCATCCCGTATTTTGTGGCGACAGTCGATCCCTCCACAATCGGCAGGAGATCGCGCTGCACCCCCTCGCGGGATACGTCGGGACCATAGGACGACTGGGAACCCGCCACCTTATCCAGTTCATCCAGAAAGATAATCCCGTTCTGTTCGGTAACCCTGACAGCCTTCTCCACCACCTTGTCCATATCGATAAGCCGCTGGGATTCTTCCTGGAAAAGGATCTCGAGGGCCTCAGGCACCTTCACCCGCCGCTTCTTCTTCCTCGGAGGAAGCATATTCTCGAAGATCTCCCTCATATTAAACTCCATCTCCTCAAGGCCTGCGCTGGAAAAGACCTCCACCATGGGCATGGTGGTGTTGGCCACCTCCAGCTCCACATACCGCTTGTCCAGTTTCCCGGCCTTGAGCATGCGGCGCAGCTTTTCACGGGTTGTATTCTCCGGCCTGTCGGGCCTCACCACCTCCAGGATCCGTTCTTTTTCCCCATCTTCCTCCGAAGGCGCCTCCTCGGCTTTCTTCGGCAGAAGGATATCAAGCAATCGCTCCTCAGCCAGCTCTTTCGCCTTTGGCTTGACGATCTCCTGCTCATCCTTCTTGGCCATATTGATGGCGAGTTCCGTCAAGTCCCTGATCATGGATTCCACATCCCTGCCCACGTATCCCACCTCAGTGAACTTGGTGGCCTCCACCTTTAGAAACGGCGAATTGGCAAGGCGGGCCAATCGCCTGGCGATCTCTGTCTTCCCCACCCCCGTAGGCCCTATCATAATGATATTCTTGGGCGCAATTTCATCCCTCAATTCAGGGGGGACCTGCTGTCTCCGCCACCTGTTTCTCAGGGCGATGGCCACAGAACGCTTTGCCTGGTCCTGGCCGATAATATATTTATCCAGCTCTGCTACGATTTCTCTGGGGGTTAACACCTCGACCAACTGGTCGTCCTTTTCAACTGCCTTCTTCATCCACACCTCATCATTGATTCGCCCGCACCCATTCGGGTGAGAGGCAGCTACATATTTTAAAGAAAATAGTCATCCCTGATTCCTCCCCATCTTGCCCCGACGGCCTACAGCCGACTCATGGCGAACAATAGCGATATACGTAAACGTTCACGGGTTCAGAGGTTCAAGGCTGCATTCTTGGTCCCCTAACCCTAAATCCCGCTGTAGCGGGAAACCTGGAACCTGTGAACCCTTACCGATATACTTCCCCGCGACCATGATTCCCATATCGTCGGTGAGGCCTGAAGGCGCTGAGGCGATCGGGAAGGTCTATTCATCAAGTTGGCAGACCGTAATCTGATCATTGGTATAAAGGCAGATCGAGGCCGCGATTTTCATAGACTCGGCCGCGATGACCGCCGGGTCCAGACTGGAGTGAGCCACCAGGGCCTGAGCCGCGGCCTGGGCATAGGGGCCCCCTGAACCGATCGCCGCGACCGACTGATCGGGTTCAATGACATCCCCGGTGCCGGATATCACCAGCATATGTTCCCTGTCCATGGCGAGGAGGAGGGCCTCCAGTTTCCGCAATATCTTGTCGGTCCGCCAATCCTTGGCCAGTTCCACGGCGGCCCGGACGAGGTTCCCGCTATAGGCCTCCAGCTTTTCTTCCAGCCGTTCGAAGAGGTTAAAGGCATCCGCAGCCGCCCCTGCAAACCCTACCAGTACGCTGTCCTTGTACATGCGCCGGATCTTTAAGGCCTTATGTTTCATAATGGTCTCCCCAAGGGTGACCTGCCCGTCTGCAGCCATGACGCACTTCCCGTCCTTCATGACCGCGAGAACCGTCGTGGACCTTAGTTTATATGCATGACCTCGTGTCATGGTAACTCCTCAAAGTAAGTGACTAAAGTGAACTAAAGTGACTAAAGTGACTAAAGTGAACTAAAGTTGATGGTAACGGCTGAATATCCCATTGTTGACCTAAAAAAACCTACGCCTGAAATTCCTTGAGGTGTTGTCAGCGCGATTACCTGTTACAGCCTTATCTGCAGAAGATTTCGCTGGTACGCCCCTCTTCAGTCATTTTCTCATTTACAATTTTAGGCACTTTAGCTCACTTTAAACTTCTTCCGCTAACTCCGGGGATGGGCCTTGTCATAGACCTCCATCAGCCTGTCCATGCTGACATGGGTATATTTCTGAGTCGTTGATAGGCTTCTGTGTCCCAACAGCTCCTGCACCGAACGAAGATCGGCCCCGCCATCTAAGAGATGGGTGGCAAAGCTGTGGCGCATGGAATGGGGACTGATCTCACTGGTCAACCCGGTTTCCTTTACATATCGTTTGACGATCCTCCCGATGCTGCGCACAGAGAGGCGGTCTCCCCTGAAATTGATGAAGAGCGGCGCCTGAGGCGACAAGCCGCCAGGCCTCCTCCTCATGTCGCGGGTGGCGGACAAGTACCTTTTGAGGGCTGCTACAGCCTGACGGCCGATCGGCACAATCCTCTCCCGGTCCCCCTTTCCTCGGACCTTGACCAACCTTTGGTCTACGTCGACGCTCGCCATATTGAGCCCCTGGAGTTCCCCAACCCTGATTCCGCAGGAATAGAGCACCTCCAGGATGGCCAAGTCTCTCAGCCCCAGGGGTTTCTCACGATCAGGACGTTCCAGCAATCGGAACATATCATCCACCGGAAGGTACGCAGGCAGATGTTTTTCCAGTTTTGGCCTCGATATATCAGCCGCCGGGTTTCTACGGTTGAGGCCCTGTTTTTCAAGAAAAAGAAAAAAGGACCGTACAGAAGAAAGCTTGCGCGCAATGGACGACCGTCTAAGATTCCCGTAAAAACTCCCGACATATTCGCGCACCCTCAACGAATCAATGGCATCCATTTCAATATCGCCCCGGTTGTCTGAAGGCGACGATTCCTGTTTTGAGGACAAAAATTCCGAAAACTGGTCCAGGTCAGTCAGATAACTCTTGACGGTATGGTGAGAATAACCCTTTTGATCCCTCAGGTAAGCCTTGAAAAGCGCTATGCCGTCGTGAAGCAGCAAGATGGGTCTATTCCGCCTTTCCCGGATAAGATGGTTGGCACATCGCGCCCATAGGCCCGGCCGGTTGGATTCCCCTGCATAAAGCCCTATGAGATATTTTCTATGATAACCCTCTAATTTGACTGTGTTGGCACCCTGCTTGGCGTGACGGATGTGCCTTATTGCGTCTGACATAAGCGTTTAAGATAACATATTTACTGAAATTGGCAATCAAAAAATACCTTCTAAATTCTTGTCTTGACTTTAATTCAAATCTTGGTGTAATGATAACTCTTTTAATTCGACGCCCAGGTATGCCTGATGCTTCCATAGGCGCCTGTGTTTCTCAAGAATAAGCCCTTTATCGCGGCATAAAGATCGTAATGGATGCGCCATGCCCCATCGGGGTCAAGTCCGGTCCTGCGACGGAGTCCGTAATTGCCCCCATCCACACGGTTACAACCAGCAACATTAATATTCATGACGAAAGGGTTTCTGACTATGGACAAGAAGAGTGAGCAATTGAGGAACATCGCTCTCATCGCGCATGGGGGCTCGGGGAAAACCTCTCTGGCTGAGGCCATTCTGTTCAATGCAAAGGCAACCACAAGGCTCGGCAAGGTAGACGACAACACCTCTAATTTCGATTTTGAGCCGGAGGAAATCAAGAGAAAGGCCACTCTGAGCACCGCGTTCCACGACTGCACCTGGAAAAAGCACATCATCAACATCATTGACACCCCGGGCGACGACAACTTCCTCTCCGACACCAAATTTTGCCTTCAGGCGGCCGACGGCGCCGTCCTCGTTATTGACGCCACCGCAGGCGTAAAGGTCGGCACGGAAAAGGTATGGGCCTTTGCCGATGAACAGCAGCTCCCAAGGATCATCTTTGTCAACAAAATGGATAGAGAGCGGGCTGATTTCTTCAAGATCGTTGAAGATGCTGCCCGTATTTTTGAGATCAAGGCAACCCCCCTCTTCCTCCCCGTCGGGGCAGAGGCCGACTTCTCAGGGCTGGTCGATCTCGTCAAAAGAAAGGCCGTTATCTTCGTCAAAGACGGAAGTGGAAAATTCGACAGCGCCGACATCCCTCCTGATATGGAAGAAATTGTCGCTGAATGGCGGGAGAAAATGATCGAAAATATTGTGGAGGTGAACGACGATCTCATGGAGAAGTACCTGGAAGGAGACGCCCTGTCAGACCAGGAGATCGAAGCGACCCTCATTCAGGGAATCAAAACCGGGGCAATCATCCCGATCGTCTGCGGCGCCGCCCTGCCGAACATGGGGGTTATACAATTAATGGATCTGATCGTTCAGGGAATCCCCTCCCCCCTGGATCGACCTCCCAAAAAAGGCGCAGCACCGGGGAAAGAGGAGATTATCGAACGAATCCCCTCTCCAGATGCCCCTTTTTCGGCCCTTGTCTTCAAGACGGTTGCAGACCCCTTTGCAGGCAAACTCACCCTCATGCGGGTCCTCTCCGGCACGGTTGAATCCGATTCAACAATATACAACGCAAACAAAGAGGCCAAGGAAAAACTGGGGCAACTCCTCATCCTCCAGGGGAAGAAGCAACAGCCCCTCGAGTCAGCCGGACCCGGAGATATTATTGCCGTCGCCAAACTCAAGGGAACCACCACCGGAGACACCCTCTGCTCCGCAGGCGATCCCATTATCTATACCCCCGCCCAGGGACTCCCGGCTGTCATATCCTATGCCGTAGAGGCCAAGGTGAAGGGGAGCGAAGACAAGGTCTTCAGCTCATTTGCCAAGCTCCTCGAAGAAGATCCCACGCTCAAACTGGATAGAGACCAGGCCTCGGCCGCGGTGATCCTGTCGGGAACCGGTCAGATACACCTGGAGACGACCTGTGAACGGTTGGCAAGAAAATTTGGCGTTGAGGTCAACCTGAAACCGGTGAAGGTCCCCTACAGAGAAACCATCAAAAAGCCGGCCAACGGGGTCGTCTATCGGCACAAGAAACAATCCGGAGGCAGGGGGCAGTTTGCCGAGGTCCATTTCGATGTTTCTCCATTGGAACCGGATACGGGATTTGTCTTTGATGAGGCCCTGACAGGGATGAACGTGCCCCGAAACTTTGTCCCGGCCGTTGAAAAGGGCCTCCATGAAGCACTCACGAGCGGCATACTGGCCGGCTATCCGGTCGTGGACCTGAAGGTGCGTTTCTACGACGGGAAATCCCATGAGGTGGATTCCTCCGAAATGGCCTTCAAGATAGCAGCGAGCATGTGTCTAAAAAAGGCCGTACAGCAGGCAAGTCCGATCCTTTTGGAGCCTATCATGAAGATGGAGATCACCGTGCCTGAAGATGTCATGGGGGATGTCATGGGGGATCTCAACGGCCGAAGGGGAAGGGTCGTCGGGATGGATTCTCAGGGCAAATATCAGATCATCAAGGCCCAGGTGCCCATGTCCGAGGTCCTCAAGTATGCACTGGATCTGAATGCCCTGACCGGGGGCCGGGGGACATTCCGAATGGAGCATTCTCACTACGATGAAATGCCCGCCCAGTTGGCGGAAAAGGTCATCGCGGCTTCCAAGGAAGCGGATTAGACCATGATCGGAGAAAAGAAGACCCGGGCCGGCATCCTCACCATCAGCGACAAAGGCTCCAGAGGACTTCGGCAGGATGAGAGCGGAAAGGCCGTCTTCAGGATCCTTGAGGGACATGGCTTTGACGTCGTCCGGCAGGATATCGTCCCGGATGACCGGCAACAGATTGCGGATGCCCTTGTTCAATGGGTGGACGAAGAGGGCCTTTCCCTCATTGTTACATCCGGAGGAACCGGCCTCAGCCCGACCGATGTGACGCCTCAGGCCATGGAGCAGGTAATTGATTACCCGGTGCCGGGGATGGCAGAGGCCATGCGGGCGGAGAGCCTCAAAAAGACCCCCCATGCCATGATTTCCCGCGCAATGGTCGGGGTCAGAAGGGCTTCTCTCATCATCAATCTCCCCGGCAGCCCCCGCGGCGCTAAAGAGAATCTCTCCGTGGTGCTCCCTGCCCTGAACCATGCCCTCTCCAAGCTGGCGGGAGATACGACGGACTGTGCGACCTGATTTGGGATTCCGGGTTGCCGACTTGCATCAGGCGAAGGAGTTCATCCTGTGGGTTCCTGATAGCAGGTCTGTAGAGATTTATCTTCAAGTGTGCAGGAGGATCTGGCATCATGGAAACCATAACCCTTCGTCGGAATATCATCCAACGCCTCTTCGGAATATGCGCCACAAAACAGCCGGCAGACGATGGCTGCTGGACCATTCAGGGCAAGAACACGGTGGTGGATCTCGATCGTGTTCCAGAGCTTGCTGAGCCTAACCGGGCCGTTCGTCTTGAGAAAAAGGGGGTCCCAGACCGGCTCCTCCTCATCCATGGAAGCGATGGCCGCTACCATGCCTTTAAAAACCGATGCACCCACGGAGGCCGCCGCCTGGATTCGGTCCCAGGCACACCGCAGGTCCAATGCTGCAGCATCGGCCGATCGACCTATGACTATTCGGGAAAGGTCCTCTCCGGCCCGGCCAAAGGACCTCTGAGGGTCTTGCCGGTCCATATCGAAAACGGCAGGTTGGTTATAGAGGGGGAAGGCGCAAGGTTTGAGGCGTAAGGCGCAAGGCGTAAGGGATAAGGAGAGGAGCTGAAAGGTCAAGGCTGAAAGGAAAAAGGGCTTATCAGTTATAGGTTGCCTGGCAGGAGTGCAAGCAACCATAGGGCACAGCGCCTTTCACCCAATGAACCCAACGAACTCAATAAACTATATTATCCAGCACCCAGAGGCCAGGAGGAGAGGCTCATGAAAGGATGGACCGAGGAAGAATTTGCCAATAGAAATTTGATGGCCCCGTGCGGTCTCTATTGCGGGGCCTGCGGCGTTTATATTGCCACGAGAGACCGAAACGAAAAATTCAGGACCGTTATGGGGAACCTGTACGGGACGCGGCCTGAAGAAACCGAATGCCTTGGCTGCATGCAGCCGGATCCGCCGGACAAACTGTACGGCTTTTGCAGACAGTGCAACATACGGAACTGCGTGCGATCAAAGGGACTCTACTCCTGTCATCAGTGCGATGAGTGGCCGTGCACGATGATCGAGAACTTCGTGTTTGCCACCGGCGTTCGGGTCATGAAACGGGCGATCCCCCTGTGGCGTGAAAAGGTGGCCGAATTCGGCGATGAAAAGGGGTGCGTTGAATGGGCCCGGGCCGAATGCGAGCGGTATCACTGTCCTTCGTGCGGCGAACCCCTCTTCAGGGGGGCCCAGCGCTGTCGGGCCTGCAAGACGCCGGTTGCCGACGACCTGGATGGTTCTCTTTGATGCACCGGGGTGAATCTCGGCATCATTTTGGCGGAGAGCAATATGATCATCATGAAGTTTGGGGGAAGTTCCGTTGCGAACCGGGACCAGATCAGCAAGGTCCTCGACATCGTGAAAACCCGTCTCGACCGGAGGCCTGTCCTGATCTGCTCGGCCCACAAGGGGATAACCGACGCCCTGATCAATGCCGCCAGGGGGGCCGTCCGGCGGGAGTACAGCCTGCCCGATGTGATTGATCTTCAGTCCGAAATCGCGGACGGGCTGGACTGTCCCAAGGATCTGCTGACAGAGCTTTTCCAGGAGATCAGCGATCTGCTTCGCGGAATCGGCCTGGTAAGGGAACTGAGTCCTCGAAGCATCGATTATATTGCCAGCTTCGGCGAGCGGATGTCGGTACGGTGCATCGCCGATTTCTTCACCCGCCAGGGCCTGAAGGCCCAGGCCTTTGATATCTGGGACCTGGGCTTCACGACGGATGAGAAGTTCGGGGCCGCCAGGCCCCTTCCCGGCTTTCGGGATTGGATGCAACAGGCCTTTCGGGAAAAGGTCCCCCTGAATGTGTTGCCGGTAGTGACAGGTTTTATCGGCAGGAGCGCCAATGGGGAAATCACCACCCTCGGACGCAATGGGAGCGATCTGACAGCCACCCTGACGGGCGCGGCCCTGGACGCCGAGGAGGTGGAGATCTGGACAGACACGGACGGGGTGATGACCGCGGACCCCAGCATTGTCCCGCACGCTCGAAATATCCCTCGAATGCGGTTCGATGAGGCGGCGGAACTGGCCCACTTTGGGGGCCGGGTCCTCCACCCTTCCACCCTCCTTCCAGCCATGGAACGAAACATCCCTGTACGGGTCCTCAACACCAACCAGCCGAACCACCCCGGCACCATCATCGACCGTGAAGGAATGGGGAACAAGACAGGGGTGACCAGCGTGGCCTATAAGGAACGCCAGGCGATTCTCACCATTACCTCAACCGGCATGCTGCAGCAGGCCGGTTATCTCGCCGGGGTCTTTCAGGTCCTTGCCAAATGGGGGGTGGTGGTGGATGTCATCTCCACTTCCGAGATCAGCATCTCCCTGTCCACGGACAGGCCCGATCTCCTCCATCAGGCTCTGCCGGAGCTGGAGCCATTTGGGGCCTGCCAGGTCCACACGGGCAAGACGATCCTGGTGGTCGTCGGCCCGGATCTTTCTCACCAGAAGGGGCTCGGATGTGAAATTCTGGCCGCCGCAGAGAGGGCGGGGGCCCCCATCCACATGATCAGCGTCGGCCTCAACAGCATCAATTTCTCTATCGTCATCGACGATCAGGATATTTCCGAGGTGGTGCCGATCCTTCATCAAAGCCTTTTTGAGTGAGGCGGAAGGAAAGCCGAATATGGTATGCAGAAAGGAGGTGCAGGTGCTACCCTGTGGCTTCCCGAAAGTGGTCCCATAATCTGCGGAGATGGGTCTCGGGATCGGTCTTATACTCCGCCTGATCGATATCAATGAAATCGGCAACACACCCCTTCTGTATGCCGGAGCGGATCTCTTCGATCAGGGTCTCAACCCCCTCCTTTGGATCACCCCCCTGATCCAGCAGGCCTGTTTTTTCAAGTCCGGGCCGCAGGTTCCAGGGCGGCTGGAAAAGGAGACGTCTTCCCGGGTCTATTAGACTGAGCCATGCCGCGCCGGACGCTTCCTGCTGCCCCAGGATCGAAACAGACGCGAGCGTCTCTTCCCTAAGACCCATCATCGTCATCATTGCCCAGCCGATCTCCACTGACACCTCCTTTTTAAAAAGCCAGTGTGCCATTGAACACAGGTAGGCTGCCAGAGACATCTCTTCTGTCAGATCCTGACGCTGCTTCCAGCCATTGAGACCATTCTCAACTCCTCTCAGATAGAGACTGTCCACCTGTCCGACCAGGAGTTGCATCATTCGTGGTTCCAGAAGCCCGGAGAAGCCAAGGCTGAGACATATCTCGCCCGCTTCATCACGCGCTCTGATCTCAGCGCAATGGGATTTGAGAATCAGATCCGCTGTCTGAATGTCGGGCCTGGGCCATTCAAGGGCCCGATCCATTATGATCCATCCGGTCAAGGCGGGATGCCCACTGAGCGCGGCCACCAGTTCCCGAAGGCATTCGAGCCGTTTGCAGACAATTGAAGGATCGGCCCACCACGTAAACGGCCGCAGGTTTCTTATGGCGCCGTCCACAAATAACGAGGGAGCCCCTGGATCCAGCGACCCCCTGACAAGATACGGGGCTACCCAGTCCACACCCAGGATCCGCTGGGCCGAGGCCATCAGCAAGACGCGCATTCCGGCATCCTCGGCCTGGTCCAGGCCCTGGATGAGCCCATCCAGAAACCGCACCTTGTGCCGGTCCGCTCTCAGGAGCGACTCCTCCAAGACCGGAATCACCAACCGATCCAATCCCAGGCTTCTGGCAATCCTGGCAGTCCTGCCCAGAACCACCGGCTCAGGGGGTTCAAGGCCTGCCAACCCCCTCACCGGGCAGATATATGTCGCTGAAATCCACATCTTTTCAAAAACAAAGCCTCATCAACCCCATCATTCCAGCCATTTCAATTCCGCTTTTCTGAGCGCAATCCTCGCCTTTGCAAGCCTTCCGTAGTATTCTCGAATCTTCTTTGCCTGCCCGCGTACCACGGCCTTGAGCAGATCCCCTTCCAGCTCCGCCACCTCCAGGAGCTTGTAATAGTCGAGCGATTCCTTGAGGTGGGCGAGCACGATAAGACCGGTGAGCAAGGGGTGATTGTTGGTCACATTGGCATCCTTGAATCGCATCCCATGTTCCAGTTCAACCTCAAGACCGGCCTGGAACTCTTTGGTGTCGATCGCCATGATATGCGTGTTTACCTCGGCAAGAATGCTCTTTGCCTCTTTTGAGGACACCTTCGACTCCTTCTTCTGGGTCCAGTCGCTGATCTTGAGTTCCCTACAGACCCTTTGAACCTCCTCTACGGTAACATAACTGGGAATCTTCATGTCTTTCTCCTCCATTTATTTGGGGTTGATAAGCTTAACCATAACAGGCCCTTTCGGTTTCAGGCAAGAAGATTCCCTTCAGTCGTTCAAAAAACTCCTTTTTATCCAACCAAATGCTCTTCCCCGTCCTATCACCTCACTGACCTATGTTCCAAAGGCCGATAACTGAAAACCTTCGCTGTCTCCCATCGGCTGCGTTTTGGTATTGACCTCCTTCTCCTCACCACATAAACTACCTCAAGGTGACCGTAGAATTCGAACCAACGACCGTTGAACCTCTGAACCATTGTAAGAAAGGAGTTTTGCCGTGTTTCTATCCCTGATCCAGAAACGCCGGAGCATTCGAACCTATGAACCGCAGCCGGTGGAGGCCGAAAAACTCGAGCTGCTGGTGGAGGCGGCCCTTCGATCGCCCTCATCCATGGGGAACAACCCGTGGGAGTTTGTTATCGTGACCGATCCTGAGGTCCTCGAAAGGCTGTCAAAGGCCAAGCCCCATGGGGCCACGTTCCTGAAGGGTGCGCCGCTGGCCATTGTCGTCTGCGCAGACCCCGACAAAAGCAGCGTATGGATTGAAGACGCATCCATCGCCGCCATCTTCATCCATCTCGCGGCCGAGTCCCTGGACCTCGGGAGTTGCTGGATACAGATCAGGGACAGGATGCACAGGGAGGATATGTCTGCGGAGGAGTACATCTCCGAAATCCTGTCGATCCCCAGGCATCTGAAGGTGGAGGCCATGGTCGCTATCGGTCATCCCGCTGAAAAGAGGGCGCCTCACGCGCAGGGATCACTTCAGTACGATAAGGTGTTTTATGGAACCTATGGAATGTCTTGCAAGAGCTAATCCTGGCTGCGATCGCACATGTATACGGATTCCATGGACCGTTCCCGGGAGTGCCTCTTTTTAAAACAACTCCATGAACCCCGCCCCTAAAATAGAAGAAGCCGAAACCGGTCAAGCCGACCCCTCCCTGAGGGCCTCCATGCGCGATGGGGTGTCCCATGCGGTCATGCTGGGGGCAGGCGAGACCTACCTGGGGCCATTTGGCATATTCCTGCAGGCAAGCACCCTCCAGGTGGGCAATTCACCGGCACGAAAGGCCAGAGGACCGATCGAAAGGCCCGCCGCCGAAAATGCTTGACAAGAACCGGCCTGAAGCGTACAAATAGCGACGAAAAAAAAGCTATCTTCTATTCAAACTCCTCTTTTCAACTTTTCCAAACCCAAGGAGCCAGTCATGAACGATAAACCCGACATAAGAGTGTTGCTGATTGATGATGAAGAGACCCTCATTGAATACCTCTCAAAACGCCTTTTGCGGGAGGGTTTCACTGTAAAGGCCTCTTTTTCCGGTGAGGAGGCGGTCGAGGTGGCCAGCAACAACGACTTTGATGTGGCGGTAGTGGATCTGAAAATGCCGGGCATGGACGGCGTTGAAACCCAGAAAAGGCTTCGGAAGCTCCAACCCTTTCTCCAAAGCATCGTCCTCACGGGCCACGGGACCCTCGATTCCGCCCTGGAGAGCGGCAAGCAGGATGCCTTCAAATATCTTCTCAAACCGATTGAGTATGAAAATCTGGTGGAAACGATCCGAGAGGCCTATGAATCGAAGGTCCAGTTGCAGAATGCCAAATTCCGAGAGGAAGTGGAGAATATTTACCGGTCCGGAATGGGGGCAAGGGGCATTAAAAACGCGATGAACAAGTTGCGAAAGATCTATGGAATCGAGTGACTCTCCGGGCTCCCATTCGAAAGAAAACACTCAGGAGATCTTAGGCCTCAAGATGGAACTTCTGCAGACCCGGAGATATCTTGAGTGTATCCTGCAGCATTCCAATGATATGGTTTTTGCCACCGATGCAGACGGCATCCTGGTGTCATTCAGCAGCGGGGGCGAAAAGGCACTGGCTTACACACGGGAGGAGGCGGCCGGTCGGCCCGCCAGGGACCTGGCCGTTGACCCCTCGCAATTTGAAAGACTGGCGGCCCTCGCTCAGGAAAAGAGGAGCGAGGCCCATGTGGAGTTTCCGTTTCGGCATAAGGCCGGCCATACCATCTACTGTGACGTATCCCTGATCGCCTTTACCAGCGCCGAAGGACAGACCGTCGGTACGGTGGGGATCGGCCGTGACGTGACCCAGCAGAAAAAACTTCAGGAGGATCTCATCCGCGTGGACAGACTGGCCGAAATCGGTCGAACCGCATCGGGCATCGCCCATGAGATCAACAATCCACTTGCCATTATCGGCGAGATTTCCGGGTGGATCAGAACCGTGGCAGGAGATGCCAAAGGCCTGACCCCGGAAGATCGCGAAGAGATAGAAAGAGCAGTCCGGTTTATCCAGGAACAGACGAGACGGTGCCGGAGCATCACCCATCAATTGTTGAGTTTCGTGAGGGATTCAGGGCCTTCCAGGGCATCTGTGGATATTCACAAACTCCTGGAGGAAACGGTTTCATTTCTGAATCCCGACCTGAAATACAAGGAGATCCTGGTGTCGATCAATCTGATGGAAGGCCCGCTCGTGATGGATTCGGATAAGCAGATGCTGGAGCAGGTCCTAGTCAATCTCCTGTCAAACGCTGTTTATGCGGTGGAAGAGAAGGGGGGGAAAGGGGGACGGATCGATATTGCAACAGCGAGAGTCGAATCCATGATCGAAATCAGGATCTCCGACAACGGCGCCGGCATTTCCGAAGAGAATCAGAAATGGATGTTCGACCTTTTTTTTACCACTAAACCCCCCGGCAAAGGGACGGGCCTCGGTCTTCCCATCTGTCAGAACATCATCAGGAAACTGGGAGGCGATCTATCATTTAAAACCGAGGCAGGAGAGGGCACGACCTTCTTTGTCAGACTCCCTGTCTCATAACCGTGTAAAGGCTGTTGTGGACGCGAATGTCTCTTCCTGCCCCTTATTTCTGTACCGTGGGCACTCAGGAGCAGGGATCGACAGTTTATTGAAGTAGCTGTTCTCAAGAGATCTCCTAAAGAATAAGGAGAGCGCACTTGGAACTTCATACCCAGATAGATTCAGCCCATCGCCCAACCCGAGAGGCCTCCGCATCCGGCGCCTTTCGGTCCCGTGGGTCAAGCCGGGGGCTCTTTCCCCGCATTCTGACCTTCTCTATCCTCTTCTGCCTCTGGCTCGTTCTATCCGGTCAGTATGATTCCTTCCACATCACGTTAGGGGTTATATCCTGTGCCATCGTCGTCATATTCTCCGGCGATCTCCTCTTTCCCGGAGCGCAAATAGGAGGCCTGATCCGCCTCGGGTTCCGGTTGACCGCCTACGTCCCCTGGCTCCTCTACCAAATCCTTCTGGCCAACTTCCATATCCTCTACGTGGTATTGCACCCTAAAATGATGGACCTCATCGATCCGAGCATCATTCGATTCCAGAGCATGCTCAAGGACGAACTTCCCCTGGTTATCTTCGCCAACTCCATTACCCTGACTCCGGGTACCATAACGGTATATGTCTCGGTGGACGGAGAGTTCCAGGTTCACTCCATTGACAAGGCATCCGGTGAACCGCTTCCTGGAGAAATGGAGGCCCGGATCGTCAAGGCATTCAAGGAGGACTGATGTCGGACGTTTTTCTCTACACCGGCCTATATCTCTGTTTGTTGATGGTTGCATCCCTGTATCGCGCCGTCTTCGGCCCAACGGTCCTGGACCGCCTGATCGGCGTCAACGCCATTGGAAGCAAGACGGTCATCCTGCTCCTTTTAATCGGCCTGATTTACGAGCGTGTGGACATGTTCGTGGATATCGCCCTGGCCTATGCCCTACTCAATTTCATGGCCGTTCTGGCTGCATCCCGTTATTTTCAGAAGAAGAAGGGGCTCTACGAGGAACCGCCATAACGGTGGACTCGGGTTTATTGGGTTAGTTGAGTTCGTTGGGTTCGTTGGGTTCGTTGGGTTGGCGGACGAAAGTAGTGGGTGTCCGGTTTCCAGTTTCAGATTGCAGGTTCTTTCAATCATCAATCATCAATCCCCCAGGGGGTGCTCATGTTGGACATCGTCGTAATTTTTCTACTGGTCAGCGGTCTGGTCTTTTTTACAGGAGGGGCGGTAGGGATCCTGCGTCTTCCCGATTTCTACACACGGCTCCATCCTGCGGGCAAAATGGACACGCTGGGGTCTCTTCTCATGGTCCTGGCCGTGGCCCTCTTCAACCTCCACGATTTCACATGGATGCAGCTTATCACCAGCCTGAAGATCGTCCTGGTTGTTCTCTTCATCTTCGTTCTGAGCCCTACGGCCACCCATGCCATCGTGGATGCAGGCGTCAGGGCCGGCCTGAAACCCTGGACCAAAAAGAAAGAGTAAACGTCGAACATCCAACATCGAACCTTCAACGTCCAATGACTGCAATCCGGGAAATGACAACTGTGAGACGTAAACGTTACCTTCAGCTTATTTTGGAACTCCGAACTCCAAACTTCACACTCCAAACTTTAAGAGGTTTTCTCCCATGATCTGGCAACTGGACCTCGCCATTCTGACACTCGTCATCGTCACGGCCATTGCCGCCATCTCGGTAAAGGACCTGCTCGGCTGCGCCATCCTGTTCGGGGCCTACAGCTTCCTTATGTGCCTTCTCTGGGCCATCATGGCCGCCGTAGATGTGGCCTTCACCGAGGCATCGGTAGGGGCTGGCGTGAGCACCGTCTTTTTTGTGGCGGCCGTATTCCGAACTACCCGGAGGACCCGAGATTGAAAACAGCAGGGCTCATCATCGTGATTCTGGCCGGGGCGATCCTCCTCTACGCAACCCAGGACTTTCCGCCCTGGGGGGCCCCTGATTCCCCTGCCAGCACCCATGTCTCCCCGCGGTATCTGCAGAAGTCCATGGAGGAGACCGCCGTACCCAATGTGGTCACGTCCGTGTTAGCCGATTACCGTGGATTTGACACCATGTTTGAGACCTCAGTCATCTTCTGCGCCGGCATCGGTTGCTTTGCACTCCTGAGGATATTCCGAAAAAGGCCCGAAGATCGCTATTACCGACACATTGCCACTGAGATCACCCTTCACATCAAGGGCGGGAGGATACCTGAAAAATCCTCGGAATTCGAGCGGATCGATGCCCTGTGGACCCCTTATGATCTGATCATCAAGACCGTCTGCAGAATACTGGTGCCTTTTATTCAGCTCTTCGCCCTCTATGTTATCGCCCACGGCCATCACAGCCCCGGCGGCGGTTTTCAGGGAGGCGTCATCTTGGGGGCCAGCATGATTCTCATCGCCATTTCCTACAACATGCGGACGGCCATTGCGCGCATCAGCGAAAAAACAGACAATCTCCTCATGGCGACCGGCGTATTCATCTATGCTGGGATCGGGACCCTCTGCCTTATCCTGGGGGCCAACTTCCTGGACTACAGCGGACTCTCCACGATCCTTTTTTCAGGACCTATCATGGCCCGTTCGCACGGGATCTTCGGCGTTGAAATCGGCGTGGGGATTACCGTCATGGCCGTCATGATCTCCATCTACAACAACCTGGCCTCGGAAGGCAAACAAGATGAGGGATTGTAAACCATGTCTGATCTGATTCCCATCATTGTGGCCAAGTACAATTATTGGCTTTACATCGTTCTGATGATGATCGGGCTCTATGCCATGATCGCCAAGAATAACCTCATCAAGAAGCTGGTGGGGATGAATATCTTCCAGACCTCCATCATCCTCTTCTATGTCTCCATGGGCTGCAAGAGGGGTGGGGCGGGCATCCCCATCATCCAACACGGGCCGGACGCCGGCCACCATGTGATTGATCTTGCCAACTACGTCAATCCCCTGCCTCACGTGCTGATGCTTACCGCCATCGTGGTCTCGGTCTCCACCTTCGGCGTCGCGGTGGCGCTGGCCATAAGGATCTATCAACGTTACAAGACCCTGGAAGAAGATGAAATCCTCGCGCGATTGAGGTCCAAATGAACGACCACTACCCTGCCCTGCTGATTATTTCACCGCTTCTTCTGGCCTTCATCGTCAGCGCCATGGCATGGATCAGGAAGGGCCTCTGCTACCCATTGGCCGTTGTGGGCTCGGGACTTTCCGCATGGTTTTCAGTGCAGCTCTTCGCGACTGTCCTTCAGAAAGGCACGGTAGATTACCGCCTGGGCGGATGGGAGGCGCCCTGGGGCATCGGATATCATGTGGATACCCTGAACGGCATGGTCCTGATGGTGGTATCTGTTCTGGCCTTTATCAATCTCGTGGCAACCCGAAAGACCGTGGCGGCGGAATTCCCTGAAAAGGAGGGGGCGTTCTACACCCTCTATCTCCTCTTTATCGTAGGGCTGGTCGGCATGACGGTGACCGGAGACCTCTTCAACCTCTATGTCCTGCTGGAGGTGGCCTCCCTGACCAGTTATTCTCTCATCGCCCTGGGAGGGGGGCGCGCCCCCTTGGCCAGCCTCAATTACCTCTATATGGGGACCATCGGCGGCTGTTTTTACCTTTTGGGCGTAGGGTATCTCTACATCATGACCGGGTCCCTCAACATGGCGGACGTGGCGTCTCTACTCCCTGCCATCTATTCGTCCAGCGCCGTATGGGTAGCCTTCACCTTCTGCCTGGTGGGGGTGGGCGTCAAAATGGCCTTCTTCCCCCTTCATGTGTGGCTCCCTAACGCATACAGTTTTGCACCATCAGCCGTCGGCAGTCTCATCGCCCCGCTGATGACCAAGGTGATGGTCTATGTAATGATCCGACTCATGATCTCGGTCTTCTCCATCGATTTCACCTTTTCAATCCTGAAAATCGGAGACCCGATGGTATGGCTGTCCACCCTGGCGATTGTCATGGGGGCCACGCTGGCCCTGGCCCAGAAAAACCTGAAGCGGATGTTCTGTTACATCATTGTCTCTGAAATTGGTTACATGGTAGGCGGGGCATGGCTTGGAAACGCCTCCGGCATGACAGGGGCGATGCTCCACATCCTCAACGATGCGCTCATGACCATCTCCCTCTTTCTGGCAGCCGGGAACATCTATTACCGGATCAATGGTCTGGAAATAGCCCAGTTGCAGGGGTTATTTCACAGGATGCCGGTGACCATGGCCTGCTTCGTGGCGACCGGGCTGAGCATCATCGGGGTGCCGCCCACCTGCGGTTTTTTCAGCAAGTGGTACCTCATTACCGGGGCGCTGGAGGCGGGGCAGTACGGCTTTGTGGGGGCGCTTCTATTCAGCAGCCTTGTCAATGTCATCCTCTTTTTCAGGGTCATTGAGGTCAGCTACTATGGAGATATGCAGCACGGCCACGGACATGGATCTCCGTCCGAAGCGAGGACAGAGGCCCCGGCAATCATGCTCGTACCCCTGTTGATCCTCTCAGCCGGCCTTGTGGTCATCGGCATATACACTGGCACGATCGTAAACACAGTTATCGATCCCGTCATCCCCGCCGCGCTGGCGCGTTGAGAGGTCGAGTGGCTGAGTAGTCGAGTGGGGGAAGGATGAAACTGGAAATTGGAAACCGGCTCTTTAAACTCCACACTCCAAACTTTAGGCACTTTAGTCACTTCAACTCACTTTAGGCACTTACTGTGGAATCCATCGTCTCCATCAAGCCGTTCATTGCCGTGCTGGTGTCCATAGCCGCGGTCCCGCTCCTGATCCTCAGCAGGCGGGCCAATATCCGGGAGTCCTGGACTTTCATCGCAGCCATTGCGAAATCCCTCATTGTCCTTTCCATGCTCCCCGCCATCTTGAAGGGGAATCAGTTGGTCTTCACCCTGGCGGAGGTCGTCCCGGGCGTTGCCATCCGGTTCAGGGTGGACGCACTGGGGATGCTGTTTGCCCTGGTGGCCTCCTCTTTATGGATCATCACCAGCGCCTATTCCATCGGATACATGAGGGGCCTCAATGAACACAGCCAGACCCGGTATTTCTGCTTCTTTGCCCTGGCCCTCTCAGCCACCATCGGGGTGGCCTTTTCGGCCAACCTCCTGACCCTCTACCTCTTCTACGAGATGCTCTCCCTCGCCACCTATCCCCTGGTCACCCATCATCAGGACGCCGAGGCCCGGGCCTCGGGCCGGAAGTACCTGACCTATATCCTGGGCGCATCCATCGGGCTGGCCCTCCCGGCCATGCTGATCTGCTACACCCAGACAGGGACCCTCGAGTTCGCAAGGGAGGGATTCCTGAGCGGGACCTGTTCCAAAGGGCTTGTGACGCTCCTCCTCCTGATGTTTCTCTTCGGGTTTGCCAAGGCCGCCATCATGCCGTTTCACGCATGGCTCCCCGCGGCCATGGTGGCCCCCACGCCGGTGAGCGCCCTCCTCCATGCCGTGGCCGTGGTCAAGGTAGGGGTTTTCAGCATTGTCCGGGTGTTGACAGGGGTGTTCGGCATCGACCTGTTGTCGACCCTTCATCTGGACACCCTCATCTGCATCATCGCATCCTTCACCATTATCGTGGGGTCGCTTATCGCCCTTACCCAGGACAACCTGAAACGCCTTCTGGCGTTCTCGACCATCGCCCAGTTGTCCTATATCGTGCTGGGGGTGGGTCTCCTCTCACCTCAGGGAATGACCGGCGGCATCCTCCACATCGCCATGCATGCCTTTGGAAAGATCACCCTCTTTTTCTGCGCCGGGGCCATCTTCGTGGCCACGGGGAAACGGAATATCAGCGAGATGAAAGGCCTGGGTCGTCGGATGCCCATCACCATGATCGCGTTCCTCATCGCTTCCCTGAGCATCGTCGGACTTCCGCCCACCGGCGGATTCCTGAGCAAGTGGTATCTGGTCTTGGGGACGCTCCAGGCCGGGCAGACAGCGTTTCTGGTCGTGCTCCTGACCAGTTCCCTCCTCAATGCCGCCTATTTCATGCCGATTGTCTACAGGGCGTTTTTCAGCCCCCCGGATGCCCAGGAGCCGGATACCGGAATCCGGGAGGCCCCCCTCTTCTGCATTGCCCCGCTGACGGTCACCGCCCTGATATCCATCATCCTCTTCTTTTATCCCCAGCCCTTTTTCAGGCTGGCCCAAATGGCGGTGAAGGCGGTAACGGGAGGGTGATGATACTGGATACTGGATTCTGAGTACTTGGATGTTGGGTGCTGACAGGCTTAGTGGATGGTTGGATGATTAGGATGATTAGAATGAGGTGTTTTCTGACCTCGGACCACGACCTCTGGCCTCTGATGGTGGGTGGTGGACGTTGGTCACTTGGGTCGCTTTGGTCCGTTTTGTCCGTTTCCCGGGTCATTCTTGACAGAGCAACCGTGAACCAAAAGGAGTTGAGAGATGACTGAACAAAGCCAAGAAAAGACGGAATTGACGCACGAGCCGGTCCCGGGATACCGGACGGTCTTTTTCATCGCCATCGGCATAGGGACCCTCTACCTGGGCCTGATCCTCTTCAAGACCCTTTGAATCCCGAATTGCGACATGAAAGACTTATTTAGAAAGAGGCTGTAACCATGAAAAATCAAAATGAAATATCTGATATCCAAAATTCAAACTCCACACTTCACACTCCCAACTCCAAACGCTATCTCTTCGACACCCCGCGGAATGTGAAGGCCCTCCTCGGCTGTTTTTACGCGTCTCTCCTCATCCTCCTCATCATCGAGTTATTTGTGCACAAGCATCCCCATTTTGCCTGGGAGGATTGGCCCGAATTCTATGCGGTGTATGGCTTTGTGGCGTGTGTCGTCCTGGTGGTGGCCGCCAAATATATCCTGCGGCCCCTGGTGAAGAGACGAGAGGATTATTATGACTGATCCGCTTCCTCCAGTAATCCTGTTTATTGCGGGCGCCCTTCTGGTCCCCTTTTTTAAGGGGAAGTGGAAGGCAGGCCTCCTCCTCTTGATTCCTGTTCTCGGATTCATCAATTTGATCCGTATGCAAGAAGGGACCTGTTGGGTGGTCCCGTTCCTGGACTACCGCCTGATCTTCGGCAGGGTGGACCGGCTCAGCCTTCTCTTTGGGTACATCTTCCATATTATTTCCTTTATCGCCATTCTCTACGCCCTCCACGTCAAGGACGACATTCAGCATATGGCGGGGCTGGTGTATGCGGGTAGCGCATTAGGGGCCGTCTTTTCAGGAGACCTCTTTTCCTTTTTTGTGTTCTGGGAGATGCTGACTGTCTCCTCCATCTTTCTGATATGGGCGAGGCGCACCGAGGCGTCCTTAGCCGCTGGTTTCCGATACCTTCTGGTCCATGCGGCCGGGGGCCTCTGTCTCCTGGCCGGGATCGTCCTCCATGTGAACCAGACCGGTTCCATTGAACTGGGCTATCTGGGCCTGAACGGACCGGGAAGCTACCTCATTTTCTTTGGTTTCGGCCTCAACTGCGCCTGGCCGATCCTCCATCCATGGCTCACCGACGCCTATCCCGAGGCCACCATTACCGGGACCATATTCCTGAGCGCCTTTACCACAAAGGTGGCGGTCTATGCGCTGGCCAGGGCATTTCCAGGAACAGAGGCCCTCATATGGATCGGGGCCGTCATGACAGCCTTTCCCATTTTTTACGCAGTGATCGAGAATGACCTCAGGAGGGTTCTCGCCTACAGTCTCATCAACCAGGTGGGATTCATGGTCTGCGGGATCGGCATCGGGACGGCCCTGGCCATCAACGGGGCGATATGTCACGCCTTCAACGATATCCTGTTCAAGGCCCTTCTCTTCATGTCCATGGGCGCGGTCATGTA
>Ga0172369_10002580_pt1 | contig 24741 bp, 19 predicted proteins | sample LakKiv25m_FD_114539 | JGI IMG/M metagenome (GOLD analysis project Ga0172369, IMG submission 114539) | Freshwater microbial communities from Kabuno Bay, South-Kivu, Congo - kab_022012_11.25m | ecosystem: Environmental > Aquatic > Freshwater > Lake | place: Democratic Republic of the Congo...
GGAATTGGAACTGGTAAAATTTCAATTAATGTATTAAACGCAAGTGATATAAAAGCAGGCGTTCAGTATGTAGTTAAATTTAAATCTGATACCGTGCTGTATAATTACACCACAAGTTCATTTACTGTACTTAGAAACGAAGGCGGAGTTGATTCAACAGTTGCCGTTGTTGATTCAACCTTTTTCGGCGCTTCAAAAATGAGTCCTGCGTTTGACGGACTATCCATTACCGTTGTTAATGATACGGGAATTGCGCTGAATCCTTCAAAAACCGGTTGGGTGCAGGGCGCAAGTAACGCAAACTTAGTTGTTAGTCCGGACGCTACAACAAACGGCGCAAGATGGCCTGCTGATTATGAAATAGAATTTTTTGATCATAATGTGGATACTTCTTATATCAAACAGGGCGCTTACGTCATTATTCCTGTAAATTTTACTATTACAAATATCACCCAGGGACATCGGGTTAAATTTGCGATGGCAGATCCTGATAAATCCGGCACGGTAACTTTAGGTGATGAAATAAGAATACTTGAATTCAAAACTCCGGGTAAAGTTGCAACCGTTTGGTCGCTTCATTATTCGGTTCCACGTCCTGGAACAACTTCAATTGACCCGGCTGCGGGAGATAAATTCAGAGTAGTTTCAACGCGTCCTTTCTTCAAAGATGATGCATTTACATTCTCGATGAAATCTTCTTCGCTTAATAATGAAAAGGCAAAAACCGATCTTGATAGAATTGCGGTAGTTCCGAATCCTTATCTTGGCGCTGCATCATGGGAAAAGAGAAATTTGAACTTCTCCGGACGCGGTGAGCGGAGAATTGATTTTACAAATCTTCCATCTAAATGTGAAATACGAATCTTTACGATGTCAGGGTATCTTGTAAAAACGCTCTATAAAGATACTTCACCGTCAGACGGCGCGCTATCGTGGAATTTAGTTTCGGAAGACGGAATGGATATCTCCTACGGCATTTATGTTTATCACGTAAAAGCCGAAGGCATTGGCGAACATATTGGCAAATTTGCGGTAATTAAATAAGGTGAAACTAACTATGAAAACATTATTAAATCTTACGTTACTTTTGTTGTTTGTTGTTGGAAACACCTTTGCTCAATCAAGAGATGTTTCAAAAAGAGGAACAGTTGCAGCTTCCTTTTTGTCTAATAGTCAAGGTGCGCGTGCAACCGGTATGGGAAGCGCGTTCGTTTCAATTTCCGACGACGCAAGCGCAATCTACTGGAATCCTGCCGGCTTAGCAAAACTACAAGGCTCGGGCGCCATGTTTGATAGAACAAGCTGGTTTGCCGACGTCAATTATAATTTTGTTGCCGGCTACGTCAATCTTAGCGGAATGGGAACATTGGGACTCAGTTTCACTTCATCCGAGTATGGCGATATGCAGGTGAGAACGATTGACCAACCGGAAGGAACCGGTGAACTCTTTTCAGCTACCGATGCAGTTTTTGCACTTTCTTATGCAATGAACTTAACGGATAATTTCTCAATCGGATTTACGCCGAAAATTGTTTATCAATCAATCTGGAAAATGAGTTCAACAGCAATTGCGCTGGATCTCGGCGTACAATATGTTACTCCGTTTGATGGAATTATTCTTGGAATGTCGATTTCTAACTTCGGAACTAAGATGAAACTTTTGGGAACTTCCAATCTTGTTCTTCTCGATCTTGATACAAAAACTTCGGGAAACAATGATAAGATCCCCGGAAATATTCAAACGGATGAATGGGCGCTTCCTCTTAATTTTAGGGTTGGACTCGGTTACAACTTCAAAATTACGGATGAAAATAAAATCACCTTAGCCGTAGATGCGTTGCATCCAAGCGATAATTATGAAAGCCTTAATGTAGGCGCCGAGTATGGATTTAAAGATTTTCTCTTTCTGCGAGGCGGGTACAAATCATTGTTCCTTGCAGATTCCGAAGAATCTTTTACCGTCGGATTTGGCGTTAAACAATCTTTGTTAGATAACCTGGCGTTCAAGATTGATTATGCCTACCAGCATTTTGGAAGATTGGCGAACATCCAGAAATTTACGCTCGGTATTACTTTATAAACAATTCTGACGAGGCGCACTTTACTTTGCGGTAGAGTGCGTTTCTTTTTTTTCAACTTTCTGATTCGATCAACATGAAAAACCTCATCCCGATTTACATTCTTCTTTTTACACTTCCGCTTTTGGCTAAACCTTATAAGGGCGCAGAATACCGTACAAAAGAAGCGTTCACGTATGGACGGTTTGAAACTCGTATGAAGACTGCCGGTAAAGAAGGAATGCTTGCTTCTTTTTTTACGTATCACGAAATAACCAACACGAGTGAGTGGAATGAGATTGATATTGAAATTATCGGACGATATCCAAATGATGTTCAATTCAATCCGATTACAAAAGGACAAGTTAATCACGTGCATCATGAACTAACCGCGTTCAATCCCGCGCTGGATTATCACGACTACGGCTTTGAATGGACGCCTGATTATGTTGCCTGGTTTATCGATGGAGTTGAAGTTCATCGTCAAACCGGAGATCATATTAAAACGCTTGATCTTCCTCAAAAGCTGATGATGAACGTCTGGAATCCCGATCAGCCGAACTGGGTTGGCGGATGGAGCGATAATATTCTGCCAGCTTTTTCATACTACGATTGGGTCAAATATTCCGCTTACACACCGGGCGCCGGAAATTACGGAACGAATAATAATTTTACCGTGCAATGGTCGGATGAATTAAACGGCTTTGATTCAACCCGATGGGAAAAAGCAACGCATACGTTTGGCGGCAACAATTGTGATTTCTTGCCGGAAAATATCATCTTCAAAGACGGCAAAATGATTCTCGCTTTAACCAACAGCACGAATCTCGGATACACCGATGTAGCCGGTCCAACGCCGCTTTGGGCAAGAGCTGAAAAAAATAAAGTTCAAGTTTTTTTCTCCGAAGAGATCAACCCAATAAACTCTTCGAATAAATCTAACTTTTCAATACCAGGCGTTACCGTGCAATCGGCTTTGTTGTTAAGTGATTTTCGAACAGTTGAACTGACAACATCGGATATTAATTTAGCGCAGACGTACAATCTTATCGCGCTAAATCAAAAAGATAATTTTGGAAATACTGCTTCGGCAAAAGCAGTAACAATGGCAAATGCTCATCCTCTGCAATTCCCTTTAAAAGTGAACATCGGCGGAGGAGCGACGGGTGATTTTTTAGCTGATCAGGAATGGAGTGAAAAAGTTGAATATGGATTTCTTTCCGGCAATGTGAGAACATACCCTGCGGATCTTCAAATTAACAATACAAATGACGATACGGTTTATCAATCCGAACGGAGTGATTTTCCGACGTACCGCATAAGAGTACCGAACGGTACCTACAAAGTAACCATGATGTTTGCCGAGAACTCTTTCAGCGCTGCGGGTAAAAGAATTTTTGACGTTCTGGTAGAAAATAAAATGATAGAAAACAATTTAGATATCTTTGCAAAAGTCGGCATCAACAGCGCCTATCTAATAACGGTTACAACCGATGTAACCCACGGGATACTTGATCTTTATTTTCAATCTGAAGTGAGTTTAAATGAACTGAACGGTTTACAAGTTGAGCAAATTGCAACCGGTATTAAAGATGAGGAACTGCTTCAGCGCGGTACATTTTATCTTGAACAAAATTATCCGAATCCCTTTAACGGAATGACGACAATAAAATTTTTTCTTCCGGCAAATGATAATATCTCGTTCGCCGTTTATAACGTGTTGGGCGAAAAAATTTTTTTTGAAAACATGGGGGAGTTGAAGGAAGGGATTCATCAATTGAATTGGGAGGCTAAGGACGCTATCAATTCAACCATTACTTCCGGCGTTTATTTTTATCAAATTAAAGGGGAAGAAATTTCCACCACAAAAAAACTTATTCTGTTAAAGTGATCAGCTGAATTCCGGGAAAAATCATTTCCGCTTTTTCAAATTTCAAAATTCCTTTCTTCCGATCATTTTCTTCTCATCAATTCGTTTGGTGATAAATCCGTATATCAGCAGCGCAACCGCCGAAGTTAATCCGATGGCGGTAAAATAATACCAGATGTAATGCGCGTGTTGATACGCTGTTTTCAACTGTAAAGCATTAAGCGTTGCGGGATCCGGGCAGTAGGCGGTAAGTAAGTAACCGGAGATTCCGAATCCAAGCAGAGCAGCAAGAAAAGAATGGAGGTGAGAAAATCCGAGATACAAACCTTCTTCTCCTTTCGGCGCTTGAAGAGAAAAAAATTCTAAGTACCTTGGAGCAATAAAACATTCTGCTAATCCTTGTATGGCAATTCCGGCTATTAACGTTACCGTAATAGGGTGCATTGAAAATAATCCAAAGATGGAAATTGAATCTCCGGTTATCGACATCAACACGGTGCTCAACGCCATGGTTGCCGCCGAAAGAGGCATCAACAGCATTCCAACGCTCATGGAGGTTATGGCTTTAACTTTTCTCATAAAGTGAGTAACAAGTACAACGGAAGTCATCACAACAAAAGGATTCACGTTGGCGATCCATTCAGGCGAAGCGTGTTTGCCGACCATTCTCAACACGTACTTCGGCATGGTGGCATATAATTGATGCTGGATAATCCAAAAGCCGGTAATGATCAGAATTAAAGTAAGAAGCCGCAAGTTGGTTGAAACTTTGATAAATCCTTTCCACACTTCTTTTATATTTTTCCCTTCGCCGTTTGCATCAACATTTTTGTAAAAGAAATAAACGGCGATCAACGCGATGAACGACATGGCGGCGGAAAAAAAATTGATCGACTCCAATCCCAAATTTATCCGGAGAGGGTAGGCGATTGTTTTGCCGGAAAACGCGCCGACGTTCACAATCCCATAAAAAATTGAATAGGCTTTTGCCCGCGTCAATTCTGTTGAAGTCTTTGCAACCGTACCGGTAATAATTGATTTTATAAATGAACCGCCAATCATCAATACAACAATTGCCGGGAGAACGATTGCCTTATACGGCAACGCTCCTAAGGTAAAATATCCGATGGTTAAAAGAGAAAAAGCAATAATGATCGCTTTTCTGAAACCTATTTTATCAGCTAAAGCGCCGGTGAAAGGAGGAAGGAAATAAAGTCCAGCAGAAAATAATCCGCCGATCCACGCTGCCCAAATATCATTGAAGCCAACAACGTTTGTAAGATAAAGAGTAATTGCGATAAAGACGGCATAGTAGGCAGCTCGTTCAAAAAGCTCAACGGTGTTAGCAGTCCAAAATGCTTTCGGAAAATTCCAGCTTCCGGTAGATGTTTTTTCTCCTTTTCGTGAGGGATTCATTTTTATCCTTTAAAATGTGCTTGCTAATATAAAAGTTTTTTTCCAATTTTAGATTAGTAACCCACCTTACGCAATTGTAGGGCGATTCTCAGAATCGCCCACGCGTTTTGTTTTCAAAATATCTATTTTCGAGCGAAACGGAGTTTCACTCTACAATTATGCGTAAGGTGAGTTAGTAAAACTATTAATTGTTCAGGTTCAGCATTCTTTAGTGAAAGAAATTTCTTTTGCTAATCTGATTATTGAGAAATGATAACAGATTTTTGAATCAAATAATGTGTGATTAACAATTTTATTTATGGAACATTATTTGCTAAGTTTAAGACGCAATTAATTAACTCATTCTTTATTTAATACAAGAGGACTCCTATGAAACGATCTTTACGTTTTATTCTTCTATTGCTTCTCGTAGCCGGCGTTACCTTCCCACAAAAGGTTGCGGTTAAACGGGTAGCAAAATCATCTTTTACACTTGGATTAAGTTCTTCAACAGCAACTACCTGGCCTGTATCAAGCGGGCTGAGAGTTGTTGCAAAAGGACAAACTGTTTATTTCAAAGCAGACACTACCGGTTCCGGCGCTACAACGGTAACTTCGTTCGCCTGGACGTTAACATCAAAACCCGGCGGTTCGGTTGCTGCGTTAGATACAGTTGACAAACAAACAACTAAATTTGTTGCCGATGTTATCGGGCAATACATTGTTTCGGTTAGCGTTAACGGCGGAGCAAAAACTTCAGCCGATACTATTTGGGTTAATACCTATATGGGATTACCAAAAGCCGGAATGAGCTGTTTAACATGCCATCCTGATAAATCTACCTATTTAACAACAAATCACTCAACCATTTACGAAAGAGGCATCAAAGGTACGTTATCTGTCAGCACTTCTTATGAAGCTTCTTACGGAACGTATTGCGTTAAATGCCATACAACCGGTTGGGAAAAAAATGCAGCTAACGGTAACTTTGCCAACGCAGCATATACAACCGGCTGGGATACTACATGGTACAAAACCGGCGTTGATTCAATGAACGCTGCAAAAACGACAGCTTACTTTAAACCAAACGATCCTATCCGCTGGAATTTGATGAACACCAGCTACCCAACCGTAGCTAAAGTTGCTTCAATTACATGCGAATCTTGCCACGGTGCAGGCAATGAACACTTAGGCGATAAAACAAAAATCGGCAAAAGCGTTGATGCCGGCGTCTGCGGTCAATGTCATGAAAAATCAGCGACAAAAGGTCCATTCGCTACATGGTCACAATCAACTCACTCAAATATGCTTATAAGCAAAGGCGCTTCATCCACTTCTACCGGATGTTTCCCTTGCCATAGCGGTGCAGCTTTTGTTAAATTTACAAATAATAAAGCTAATCCGGGTTATGTAGTAAGCGATTTCTTCCCGTCGGTTTCATGCGCAACATGCCATGACCCGCACGATGCTACAAATCCAAATCAATTAAGAACCTTGTCACTTGATTCACTTACAAACGGAGCTAAACCTCCGGTTGGTATCGGCGGTAAAGGTGTTCTTTGTATGAACTGTCATCATAGCCGTTATGACAATACAGCTAAAGTTCAATTAGCTAAAGACATTTTAAACAAAGTAACTCCTGGTGCGTTCCCCTCATTTAGTACACATGAAGGTTTCCAGGGAGATGTTTACCTTGGTTTGAACTTCAATAACATTGGGGGAAGATTGACATTCTTAGCTGGAACCATGAGTCACGACGGTGTTGCTGATGCTTGCGTTACTTGCCACATGGCTCAGCCTGTTGGAAGCGTTGATGCAACTGCAGATCACTCAATGAAGATGGTTGATTTAAATGGTAATGATAAAGTTACTGCATGTAGATCATGCCATGGTAACATTAATTCATTTGAAGATATTAAAGGATCCGATTACGATGGTGACGGAGTTCTTGAAGGTACAATGGTTGAAGTTGATGGTTTGATGGCTAACTTAAAATCATTACTTGATACGACTTATAATGCCACAACGGGTCTTTATACCATTTCCAATTCAAAAGCAGACTCTGCAAGAATTGTAGCTAATCAATATTTCCCTAGAAATCTTGATGGTATTTACAATTATCGTTGGGTAGAAAACGACTTAAGCCGTGGAGCTCATAATCCGAAATTAATTGTACAACTTCTTCAATACACTTATCTCTGGGTTAAATATGGAATTACTCCTGTTGAATTAAGCTCATTCACTGCAGCGGTCAGCAATAGCGTTGTTAGCTTGCAATGGCAAACAGCAACCGAAAAGAACAATAAAGGATTTGATGTTCAACGTAAAATCGGAACTTCATGGGAAACTGTTGGTTTCGTAAGCGGTAAAGGAACTACATCCGAAATCAGCAAATACAGCTATTCGGATAACGTCTCTAAGTTGAATGTAAAAGGAAAAGTAACGTATCGGTTACGTCAGATTGATTTTGACGGAACAGCGGTATTTACCAAAGAGGTTGCTGTAGATTATACCTCAGCGCCGCAATCCTATAGCTTATCACAAAACTATCCGAATCCGTTTAACCCGTCAACGACCATTCGTTTCGCGTTACCATTCGATAGCAATGTAAAGATTTCAATCTACAAAGTAACCGGAGAATTGGTAAAAGTTCTGTTAAGCGGAACGAAAGCAGCCGGAAACTATGACGTAGTGATGAACACCGCGCACGAAAGTGCAGAGTTCTCATCGGGTATTTACTTCTACTCAATCGAAGCAAATGCAGTAGATGGATCAAGCACGTTCAGACAAACGAAGAAGATGGTATTGCTGAAGTAATTCAGGAAGAAAATCATTCTATAAAAGAGCCGCCTTTGTGCGGCTCTTTTTTTTATAAGGACTCATCACCGGTTAGTGCTCTTCTAAAATTCAATTCGCATTAATTTATTTTTCATCCACACGAAGCATTGCTAATTTTATAACGCAGCACCGTATCCTGCTTAGCAAAAATTTTTTAGAAAGATGGAATAGAATGAAGTCAATTGCGGAATGTTCGTAATTGCAATTTAATTACGATTGATAAAAGGGAATAACTGCAAACCGGAAAGAGGCAATAAATGGCGATTATTGCTTAAAATCAAGGGTTCTTTTCAAAGAGAACTTAATTATAAAAGTTGATAATCAACATTTTGATGCTATTGTTAAAACAAAAATTATTAAGAATTATCCCCATTGTTTGTGTGGAACGCTATTTGCTCAAGCAAGAACGCAATTAACTAATTAGTTCAAAAAAATTATAGAGGATATTTATGAAACGATCAATACGTTTCCTTTTCTTCGTTCTCTTTGCTGCAAGTTTAGCTTTTCCACAGGTGGTAAAAGTTAATCGCGTGGCAAAATCTCCGGGTGATTTAAAAATCACTCCCTGGGTTGGAACAATTTCAACCGGCTTAAGAGTAACCGGCGTTGGTACATCGGTTTATTTTGTAGCCGATACAACTGGTTCCGGCGCAACAGCAGTTACCTCGTTCGCCTGGTCAATTACAACTAAGCCCGGCGGATCGGTTGCTGCGTTTGATACTTCAAACAGAGTTGATGCCCGCTTTAAACCGGATGTAGCCGGACAATATATTGTTCAAGTCTCGGTTAACGGCGGTGCAAAAACTGCTGTTGATACAATCTTTGTAAGTACTTTTAAAGGAAGCCTGGCTACCGGTCTTACTTGCGGTACTTGCCATCCGGCAACAAGTACTTCATACAATCTTACCAAACATCCTTCAATTTACAAACGCGGTTTAACCGGTATGTTGGAAAATACGGTTGAAACCGGATTTAAGGGCGCTTATGGTACATCTTGTGCAAAATGCCATACAACCGGTTACGATGTAACGGCAAACAATGGTAACTTTGCTTACATGGCTAAATCAACGGGTTGGGATACTACCTGGTACAAACCCGACGTATTGGTCGGCGGTGAAGTTTTCATCCCATATCAGGATCAAACAAGATGGAATACATTAACTACTTCCTATCCGACTGTTCTTCCGACCGCTACGATTGGCTGCGAAAGCTGTCATGGCGCAGGCGTTGATCATATTAACGGCGGTGGAAATACGGCTAAAATTGCTGTTCCTGCTTACGCCGGTGTATGTTTACAATGCCATGATTCCCCAAACAAACACGATATCGGTTTATCCTGGAAAGAATCTGCACACTCAACGATGCGCTTAAGCGCCGGAGAAGCTTCAAGAACATCATGCTATCCTTGCCATAGCGGACAAGCATTGATCAACTATTCCAAAAATCCTACAAACCCCGGATATAATGCCGTAGCCGGAAACGTTACTTCTATTTCTTGCGTAACCTGCCATGATCCTCACTCTGCTGATCATGCAGGTCAATTAAGAATTTCTGAAGTTGATACTTTAAAGAACGGTTACAAACCTCCGGTTGGTACCGGCGGAACGGGCGCTCTTTGTATGACTTGCCACAGAGCAAGAGCAAATTCAAAAATTTCTGTTGACGGATATGTTACAACAGCCTCAACTCCCGGGAAAAATTATCCTTCAAGAATTTATCCGCATTACAGCCCGCAAGCAGATATGTTCTTAGGACAAAATTCCTATGACTTTGGTGTTGCAACGTTACAAGGCGTTATGACGCATGAAGGCGTTGAAAACGCTTGCGTTACCTGCCACATGCCTGCAAGAGGAACGGGAATTAATCCTGATCACTCTATGAGTATGTCTCCAAATGGTGTTGACAAAGTAAAAGCTTGCGTTAGCTGCCATGGAAACATTACAAAATTTGAAGATATTAAAGGCGGAGATTATGATGGTGACGGTGTTGTTGAAGGAACAACCGTAGAAATTGACGGTTTGTTAGCAAAATTAGCCGATCTTTTGCCAAAAGATCCCGACGGAAACGTTACTGAATTAGCTAACTCGGCTTACAGAGTTGCAGACTCAACCGCTATTAAAAACTCGCCATACGGAACAAGAGTATTCTCCGGTATTTGGAATTATTACTTCGTAGCTAATGATTTTAGCCACGGCGTTCATAATGCTAAATATGCTGTTCAATTATTGAATTACACCATTCAATATGTACAAACCGGTGTTGTTCCGGTTGAATTAACTTCATTCAGCGGTTCAATTAACAACGGTGTTGTAAGCTTGCAATGGCAAACAGCTACCGAAAAGAACAATAAAGGATTTGATGTTCAACGTAAAATCGGAACTTCATGGGAAACTGTTGGTTTCGTAAACGGTAAAGGAACCACATCCGAAATCAGCAAATACAGCTATTCGGATAACGTCTCCAAGTTGAATGTAAAAGGAAAAGTAACGTATCGGTTACGTCAGATTGATTTTGACGGAACAGCGGTATTTACCAAAGAGGTTGCTGTAGATTATACATCAGCTCCTCAATCCTACAGCTTATCACAAAACTATCCGAATCCGTTTAACCCGTCAACGACGATTCGTTTCGCGTTACCGTTTGATAGCAATGTAAAGATTTCAATCTACAAAGTAACCGGAGAATTAGTAAAAGTTCTGTTAAGCGGAACGAAAGCAGCCGGAAACTATGACGTAGTGATGAACACCGCGCACGAAAGTGCAGAGTTCTCATCGGGCATTTACTTCTACTCAATCGAAGCAAATGCAGTAGATGGATCAAGCACGTTCAGACAAACGAAGAAGATGGTATTGCTGAAGTAATTCAGGAAGAAAATCATTCTATAAAAGAGCCGCCGCTGTGCGGCTCTTTTTGTTTGACAATTTTTTGGTTATGGGATTTCTAAATAAATAATTATTTTAACAAGTAGTAAACGATTTGTTATCAATTATTTTAAGGGAGTGACTGATATGAAATTAATGAAGTTTTTTTTCTTCGCGTGTGTGCTTTTTTCTTTTGTACTCCGTGCCCAGCAAGCTAAAAGCGGCAACTTAACCATCCTTCCGTTTTATGTAAAAGGAATTGCTTCAAACACAATTACCACCGCTGAAGAAATACTACGACTTGAAATGGAAAACGTAAGTTCGAAAAATATCTTCCTTGTTAAAAGTGATTCGGCAGCTAACGAAAATAGCGATTGCACAAGTATAGATTGCGCTTCCGAGTTAGGTAAAAAATATAAAGCCGATCAAGTTGTTTCCGTTCAAATGCTAACGTTGGGGCAAAAAATAATCATCCAATATTTTTTAATTGATGTTGAACAAAAAGCCGTATTGTTAGCTGATAAGTTGACCTCTACATCTGTTGAAGACCTTGATGTTGTTATGAAACGGATGGCAATTAGTATTACAAGTCTTGAATCGGCAAAAAAATCAGCCGAAGTTGGAGCCATTACCGAGAACGAATCAAAACCTTTCTTTTTACGAAGCGGACGAAAATATAATAATTGGTCGTTCGGCTATCTCTATCCGCAAAAAGGTTACGGCACTGATAAAAAATCGTTTACGATGGATGTAAAGATCGGCTCCGAGGTTGATGATTTAGAGTATGGCGTTCAACTTTTATATAGAGAGGGAATTGGCGCAAATATTTTTACTTCGTATCTCTTCAGCCGAAAAGATTTTTGCCCTTACATCGGCGGCGGAGTAGGATTTCATTTAGTTGAACATCATCAGGATAGTTATCAACTCATTCCCGGTATCAGTCTCACTCAACAGGATGAAAAAAAAGGAGACGGCTTTGAAGTGCTTGCAAATGTTGGTTTGCGGCTGTTTCATACATATAATTTTAGAGTGAATATTAATCTTGCCTACACCTATTCGTTCAATGATTTCAATAGTGAAGCGGTGGTTTTAACGCTGGGATTTTTCTACTAAATCCCTTCGCTTCCTTCTCATCTAAGTTGGAAGTGATCAAAAAAAACTATCTTATACTTGAAATGAAAATAGAAAAAACTTCTTTACCAGAAGAGTCGGCGCTAAACGTTTCCGGTATGCACTATCATTATGCAGACAGCTACGCGTCATCATTCGAATACCTCAATGCAAAACTTAAAATTGAAGATGTTGGAAAAGCCTTTTTCTCATCCGGACCCGCATGGATAGAAAAATTGTTTGAGTTGAGAAATGCAGTTGTTAAAATCTTTGGTTTAAAGACCGGCGGAAGCACAATGAGCAGACCACAAATGCTCGAGGCAGTTAAATGTGAACCCGGTGAAAAAATGGGATTGTTCAAAGTGTTTGAAAAAACTGCCGATGAAATAATTCTTGGTGAAGATGACAAACATTTGGATTTCAAAGTGTCGCTGCTTCTCCGTAAAGCGGAATCAAATAACTTTACCATCATCATTTCAACGGTGGTGATTTTTCATAATTGGTGGGGCAGATTCTATTTTCTGCCGGTGAAACCGTTTCATCAATTCATCGTTCCGGCAATGTTAAAAAATATCATTCTGAAAATCACAAAGACGGATTAAAACATTTCAACTTGATGAGTTTTTATCAACGAACTACAAAACGTAAATCTTGCGGAGCTTTCCAAATCAACAGTTCCGTCCGCGTGCTACAAAATTCTTCCTTGTGTTTTCCCAAAATATAGTGGTAATTTTACAGAGACATTTTCATAATTTTTGTTTGAACAATTACCATAGGATTGAACAATCCGGAATAAATCGTAATCTATGTATCCTTTCAATTTGATCATTTCAACTTTCACTTCGAAACAACCAAGTACTAATCTATTAACAGGAAACATGTATGAGCAAATATAAAATAGCATGGCTGCCGGGAGACGGCATCGGCATTGAAGTTCTTGAAGCCGCAAAAATAGTTTTAAATAAATTACACCTTGACGCAGAATATCTCCACGGCGATATCGGTTGGGAATTTTGGTGCAAAGAAGGAGACGCGTTTCCGCAGCGCACCATCGACCTTTTGAATAACGTTGACGCCGCAATGTTCGGCGCAATTACTTCCAAGCCGGTTAAAACCGCCGAAGCCGAACTTGTTCCCGAATTAAAAGGAACGGGATTGATTTACCGTTCGCCAATTGTACGGATGAGGCAGTTGTTCAATCTCTATATTTGTCTGCGCCCTTGCAAAGCTTATCCTGGCAATCCATTAAACTTTAAAGAGAATATTGATATTGTTGTTTACAGAGAGAACACAGAAGATTTGTATTGCGGTGTTGAATTCAACCCCGTTCCGCAAGAGTTGGCTGATGTTCTAACAAAATTATCAAAACCGTTTTCTTTATTTAGTAACATGCCGTTGGATCAATACGCCGTTTCAACAAAGATCAACACCAAGCCGGGTTCGGAAAAAATAATCCGCGCCGCTTTTGAATTTGCGAAACAGTTTAACCGCAAAAAAGTTACAGTTGTACACAAAGCAAATGTTGTTCGCGCTACCGATGGTTTGTTCCTTGATATTGCAAAAGAAGTTGCGAAAGAATATCCCGAAATTCAAATGGATGACGCCAACATTGATGCGATGACGATGTGGCTTTTGAAGAATCCTTTCAACTACGATGTGCTTGTGGCGCCAAATCTTTACGGAGATATTATTTCGGATCTTATTGCGCAAATGGTTGGCGGGCTTGGTTTCGGTTGTTCCGGAAATATTGGAGAAAAACTTGCCGTGTTTGAACCTTCGCACGGTTCTGCGCCAAAATATTCAGGTTTGTACAAAGTAAATCCAATTGCCACTATTCTTGCCGCTAAAATGATGCTTGACTGGTTAGGCGAAAAAGAAATGGGCGAACGACTTGAAAGAGCAACTGCTGAAGTTATTTCGGAAGGGAAAATTAGAACGTACGATATGGGCGGAAGCAATAAAACGTTAGATATTGCGGAAGCGATTGCAGAGAAGTTGTAAAGAGTAGAAGTCAGAATACAGAAGTAAGAATTCAGAATAAAGAAATAAGAATTTCGAAGTTCAAAAGAATAACGCTTCAAAATTCTTCTGATTTCTGACTACTGAATTCTTACTTCTAAATAATTATATGGAGATAAATTGAACGAAATAGTAATTCACGAAGTTGGTATGCGCGACGGTCTTCAAGCGGAAAATGAAGTTGTTGCGACCGATCAAAAAATAAAATGGATAAAACAACTTGCCGATACCGGCGTTGATATTATTCAAATTGGTTCGTTCGTTAATCCCAAACGGATGCCGCAAATGGCGGACACAGATGAACTTTTCAATTATTTTTCTAAACAAGAAAATAAGTTGAGTAATGTTGTTCTTTCAGGTTTAGTCTTAAATGAAAAAGGTTTGGAACGCGGTATGGCTTGCGGCGTTGAAATGTTTTGCATGGGAGTTTCAGCAAGCGAAACACACTCGCAAAAAAATACCGGAATGTCAACCGTAGAAGCTACCGAACGAATTATCGCAATGGCAAAGAGTATAATGAGTATCGGAAAGAAAGTTCAAGTTTCGGTACAATCAGCGTTTGGCTGCGGATACGAAGGAAAAATTCCCGAAGAAAAAGTTCTTTCACTTATTACAAAATTTTTAGAAAACGGATTGATAAATATCAGTCTTGCCGATACCGCCGGGCATGCAACTCCCGATCAAGTTGAAAGATTATTTTCCTCCATCTATAAAATGGATGAGAATATTCAGTGCACGTGTCATTTTCACAACACGTACGGACTCGGTATTGCCAATGCTTACGCTGCATACAAAATCGGAGTAAAATATTTCGAATCCTCTTTTGCCGGATTAGGCGGTTGTCCTTTCACTGCTGTTGCTGCCGGAAATATTGCAACGGAAGATTTGGTGCATCTCTTCCAAAAAATGAATTTGCGAACTGATATTAAACTTGATAATCTCATTACTATCTCCAAAGAATCTTCAGAATATTTTAAGCGGGAACTGCCGGGTGTGATTTATAAAACTGGTGGAATTCCAACTTGAGAAGTAAGAATGAAGAATTCAGTAGTCAGAATTTGAGGTTATAGCGTGCAACCGGCAAAAACTTTTAGAGATTTGATTGTGTGGCAGAAAGCTTATAGGTTTATTCTTGAGGTTTATCGTTCAACTGAAAGTTTTCCTAAGAGCGAACTTTATGGAATTACGTCTCAGATACGAAGAGCTTCTGTTTCGATTGCGGCAAATATTGCCGAAGGTTTTAAGCGCAAAGGGAAACAAGATAAATTAAGATTTTACAATATTGCGGAAGGTTCGATTGAAGAAGTAAAATTCTTTTTAATGTTATCAAAGGATTTAAATCTTCTCAACGATGATTCATTGTTTGAGAAACTCGAAGAAGTAAGCAAATTATTAAATGGTTATTCCCAAACGATTTCAAAAGGTAGCAATTGAATTGAGAATGAAAATTAAGAATTGGGAATCAGAAATTAAATTCTGACTACTGACTTCTTACTTCTGTCTTCTAAAAAAAACGTAACAACTATGAAACTATTACAAAACATTCGAGTGCTTGATTTAACTAATGTCTTGGCGGGTCCTTTTGCCACGCTTCATTTGGCGCTTGCAGGAGCGGAAGTTATCAAAATTGAAAATCCCCTTGACGGCGACCTTGCGCGCAAACTTGGTATTGTTACCGAGTATAATAAAAAATTAATGGGAACAAGTTTTCTCGCTCAGAACGCGAACAAAAAATCTCTTACTTTAAATATGAAGTTTGAAGAAGGCAAAGAGATTTTCCGCAAACTTGTAAAAACTGCCGATGTAATCGTTGAAAACTTTCGTCCCGGAGTTATGGCGCGTCTTGGATTTTCGTATGAAAAACTTTGCGAGATAAATCCTAAAATTATTTACTGCGCAATTTCCGGTTTCGGACAAACCGGTCCCGATGCATTTAAACCGGCGTACGACCAGATCATTCAAGGTTTAAGCGGAGTTATGGCGGTAAACGGAGACGAAAGATTAAATCCGCTGCGCGCGGGTTTCCCGGTCTGCGATACCATCGGCGGAGTGAATGCAGCGTTCGCAATTATGGGCGCATTATATTTCCGCGAGAAAACCGGCGAAGGACAATTTATTGATGTCGCCATGCTCGATTCAATTATGCCTTACATGGGCTGGGTTGCTGCTAATTTATTGATCGGCGGGCAGCAGCCTGCGTTAATGGGAAATGATAATTTCACCGCAGCTCCTTCAGGAACCTTTGTTACGAAAGATGGTTACATCAACATTGCCGCCAATAAACAAGAGCAATGGCACGACCTATGTGATATTCTTGGCGTTACCGAATTGAAGGAAGATCTTCGATTTAAAGAAAGAGATACGCGTAAAAAAAATCGGAAAGAACTTACGCCGCTTATCGAAGAAAAGTTGAAAGAAAAAGAAACGAAATATTGGGCTGAGGTTTTAAACGCAAAAGGAATTCCTTCCGGTGAAATTTTATCGCTTGAAGAGGCGTTGTATCAGCCGCAAATAAAACATAGAGAAACTTTAAAAACAATTAACACTCCAGGCATTGGGGATATTCCGTTATTCAACCTAACGGCAAAGTTTAACAAGACAACCGCTGAAGTTGAAACGCCACCACCAACGCTCGGGCAGCATACGGAACAATTGCTGAGTGAATTTGGTTATAGTGATGTAGAGGTGAAATCTTTTAAAGAAAAGGGGATTGTGTGAAGTTAGTTGTTAGTGGTCAGTCGTCGGTTTTCAGAAATTAAAAGAAAGAAGTAAGAAATCAGAATGAAAATTTTGTTTGCTTCATTGTTAATCTTTGTTTCATTACAAAATATTTCTTTTTCTCAAGAAACATTTATAAATCCTGGAGTAAAACTCGGTTATCAGTTCGGGGAAAACGGTGGTTTTTCTTTAGGTTTTGAGATAAGTTTTACTTTTTTGGCGAAGGATGGCGCAATTTATGGAGTATTATTTGATCTTGATAAATTTCAACGGAGTTGGTATTATCATTTTGGTCTCGAATTTGCGACTCACTTTGTTGGAGTAGAAATTGGACCGACATTATGGGGAGGAAATAATTCTGATTGGGGATTCGGCACGACTGTTTATACCGGCGTCGTTCTATATCCATATTATCGTTATACTTTTATGAACAGAAATCCAAATTTACATGAGATAGGAACCTACATAAAATTTCCACTGCCAACTTCTGGTGATCCTTTTAGAATGTAATGTAATTTTTTTGAAAAATATTTAAAATAATAATGGAGAAATAAATTTATGGGAATGACCATAGTTCAAAAAATTTTGGCGAAAGCAACGGGACACGCTTCAGTAAACGTTGGCGATGTTGTTGAACCGCAAGTTGATGTTGCAATGTCTCACGAAAATGCCGCATTGGTGATTAATCAATTTTTAGATGTGTATAATGGAACCGGACTTGAGCCAAACGTTTGGAACCCTTCCAAAATCGCTATCATCTTTGATCACCGCGTTCCGGCGGAAAGCAGCAAGACGGCATCGAATCATAAAAAAATTCGTGAGTTTGTTTCCGCGCAAGGCATTACAAAATTTCACGATATCCGCGGCGATGAAGGTGGAATCTGTCATCAAATTTTACCGGAGAACGGTTACATTCGTCCCGGTTATGTTGTCGTTGGAACCGACAGCCACACCACAACGCACGGAGCGCTCGGCGCATTCTCATTCGGTATCGGCGCAACTGAAATGGCAAGCGTTTGGACTCTCGGAACTGTTTTAAATGTTGAAGTTCCCGGAACAATTAAAGTTGTTATCAATGGAGAACTTCAAAAACATGTTTCACCTAAAGATATTATTCTTCACCTCATCGGGAAAATTTCTGCGCAAGGCGCAAACTTTAAAGTGATTGAATTTCATGGAGACACAATTAAAAACATGTCAACTTCCGGCAGACTCGTGTTGAGCAACATGAGTGTTGAAGCTGGCGCCACCGCTGGTATTGTTCCCGCTGATGAAGAGACAATCCGCTATTTGCGCGAAGTTGCCGGAGTGAAAGATGAAATCGAATTTGTTTTACCGGACGCTGATGCAAGCTATGAACAAGTGGTAGAAATTGATGCCGGCAAACTCACCCCGCAAATAGCTTGCCCGCATACTGTTGATAATGTAAAACCAATTGCAGCGGTAGAAGGAATAAAAATAAATCAAATCGTAATCGGCTCTTGCACAAACGGAAGACTCGATGATCTTGAAATTGCCGCGAATATTTTAAGAGGGAAAAAAGTAAATCAAGATACAAGAATGCTCATCTTTCCGGCTTCATGGAAAATTTATAAAGAAGCGTTAAGCCAAGGTTATATCATGGATTTTATTAGCGCCGGCGCTGTAGTGATGAATCCCGGCTGCGGATGCTGCCTTGGCGTTCATCAAGGGGCTTTGGGCGATAAAGAAGTTTCTCTTTCAACTACAAATAGAAATTTTAAGGGAAGACAAGGAAATCCAAACGCTGATGTTTATCTCTGTTCGCCAGCAGTTGCAGCGGCAAGCGCAATAACCGGAACGATAACGAATCCATCGAAAGGAGTGAATTGAATGATTTCAAAAGTTATAGCAAAATTCGGAGATGATATTTCCACCGATACAATTTATCCCGGCAGATTTATGGCAACAGTGCTTCCTTCAGAAACGCCTCAGTTTGCTTTTATGGATGAAAAAGACCTCAACACAAAATTAAACAGTAAACAAGTTTCGCCGAACAGCGTTATTGTTGCGAATAATAATTTCGGCTGCGGCTCTTCACGTGAGCAGGCAGCATCTACATTAAAAGGTTGGGAATTAATTATCGTTGCAAGAAATTTCGCAAGAATTTTTTTGCAGAACTCCATCAATCTTGGTCTGCGTACAATTATTTGCCCAACAATTGAAGCAAGCGAAGGCGATGATTTTGAAATAAATGAAACAGAAATTATCAACAAGACCAACGGAAAGAAATTTGCGATTGAACCGTTGCCGCAGGCACGGCAAGCTATTATTGATGCGGGCGGACTGATTGCCTACACAAAGAAAAAGTTAATGGAAAAATCGGGGGAAAAATAATCATAATTTTTCATCGAATAACTTAAAGCACACAGAGGTAAAAATTTTAAATAAAATTATCATTTTCGTTTTCATTTCAGGTATTTTAATCGCTCAAACCGGAGAGCGGGAATTAAGAAAAACATATTATCCCGGCGGTCAACTAAAGACTGAAGGAGAATACGTTGACGGAAAAGCTGAAGGCCTGCTTAAAGAATTCTATCCATCCGGAAAAGTATGGAAAGAATGGAGTTACGAGAACGGAAAAGAAGAAGGTATTTCTAAAATATATTTTGAAGATGGCTTGTTAAGTATTGAATGGACGTTTCATAACGGATTAAAAGACGGACCCGCCCGCTGGTATTATGAGAACGGGAAATTATGGTCAGAGCAACAATATCTTGTCGGCTTGCTCGAAGGAACTACAAAAACATTTTACAAAACCGGCGAGTTGCAAGGCGAATGGGTTTATCAAAACGGAATGTTAAACGGCGTTTCAAAAACTTTTTTTACTTCCGGTAAAGTTGAAGTTGAAAGAATTTTTGTTGATGGAAAACTAAACGGCAAAACAAAAATTTATCACGATAATGGCATTGTTGCTCTTGAGGCTGTCTATGTAAATAATAAAATTGCCGGCACAGTTTTAATTTATGATTCAGCCGGACTACTCCGCGTTAAAGATACATACAGCAACGATGAAGTTGTAAACCGTATTCGGTATGATTATCTGGGCAAACAAGAATCTCAAGAAAAATATGACCGCACGTATTACAGCAACGGCGTGTTAAAGTCAGAAGTATTTTTGAAAGACGGAAAGAAAACCGGAGCGATGAGATTGTTCTACGAAAGCGGTTTCCTTAAAGAAGAATGGAATTATGTAAACGATACGCTGCAAGAGAATTCTTTCACTTTTTTTGAAAACGGAATCGCTGCATCAGAGTCGGAATATCTAAATGGTCAAAGGGTGAGTTCTGAAAAAAAGTTTTATGAAGATGGTTTGTTAAAAGGAGATAGAATATTTGTGAATAATGTGCCTGATGGTATTGCGCTCACGTACTATCCAAACGGAAATCTCTCTTCGGCATATCACAACGAAAAGGGAATACTAAACGGCATCTACCAAAGATATTTTGAGAGCGGAGTAATACAGTCCGAAGAAACTTACAAAGACGGCGAAATTTCCGGCGAAAAAAAAATATATGCTAAATACGGAACGCTTCTTAAAGTTGAATGCTATTCTCAAGGCTTATTTGATGGCTGGACAAAAGAATTTCAAAGCGATGGCAGCATCAAAAAAGAAAAATTCTACAGAGATGGTATTCTTGAGAAAAGTAAAGAATTCAATCCTGACGGGTCTTTAAATAAAATGTACGGCTACAAGTAAGTTATAAAAATATGAAGAAGAAAAACAAAGAAAATTATATTATCGGTCTTCTACAACTTTCATTTTCTTCAGATGTAAATAAAAATTTGAAGAAAGCAGTTGAGTGGGTAAAGAAAGCATCAAAGCAAGGAGCAGAGGTAGTTTGTTTGCCTGAACTCTATCGCTCGCAATATTTTTGCCAGAAGGAAGAGACTGTACTTTTTGAACTTGCAGAAACCATCCCCGGACCATCAACACACGCATTTCAAAAAGTTGCGAAAGAAAATAAAGTTAGCGTCATCGTTCCGATATTTGAAAAGCGTGCGAAAGGACTTTATCATAACACAGCAGTCATTATTAATTCGGATGGAAAAGTACTCGGACTTTACCGCAAGATGCACATCCCGGACGACCCGGCGTTTTACGAGAAATATTATTTTGCACCTGGTGATTTGGGATTTAAAGCCTTTCAAACAAAAGCAGGAAAGATCGGAACGTTAATTTGCTGGGATCAATGGTATCCCGAAGGAGCGCGTTTAACCGCGTTACAAGGGGCTACAACGCTCTTCTATCCAACGGCTATTGGTTGGCATCCCTACGAAAAAGAAAAGTACGGAAAAGCGCAGCGAGATTCCTGGATAACAATTCAGCGGAGCCACGCAATTGCAAACGGCGTTTACGTCGCTTCGGTTAATCGTGTCGGTTTTGAAAAAACTGTTGAGACGCAAGCCGGACTTGAATTTTGGGGTTCTTCTTTTATTTGCGATCCGCAAGGAGTGGTACTTGCCGAAGCTTCAACCGATAAAGAAGAAATTCTTCTTGCCGAAGTTGATCTTGCTCATCTTGAAGATGTGCGGAGGAACTGGCCATTTTTACGCGACAGAAGAATTGACGCGTATGGTGAGATTACCAAACGGTTTATTGATTGAGTAAATTTAAATATAGAATATAGAACAAGGAATAAAGAGAGATGAAGTTTTTGTCCTTCGATATTCTGAATTCCTTGTTCGATATTCATTAATTCTTTTTGATTTTAGTTTATTCGGGTTATGATTTAGCCGTTGATTATTTTACAATATCCAACAACTCAACTTCAAAAGTCAAAACTGTTGCCGGAGGAATTGTTTCTCCGCGTCCCATTTCACCATAAGCTAAATCGTACGGAATGAAGAATTGAAACTTATCTCCAACGTGCATCAGTTGTAAACCTTCCGTCCAGCCTTTAATAACTTGATTAAGAGGAAATTCAGCAGGCTGATTTCTTTCATAAGAACTGTCAAAAACTTTCCCATCAAGCAGCGTTCCTTTGTAATGAACTTTTACTTTATCGGTTGCTTTCGGAGAAACATTTCCGGTTCCTTTAGAAAGTATTTTATATTGAAGTCCGCTCGCAGTTGTTACTACGCCTTCTTTCGTTTTGTTCAAATCTAAAAAAGCAGATCCTTCTTTTTTATTTTTTTCAAGTACCGGAGCCATTTCGGCTTTCTTTTTTTCTTCAGCAACTTTTTGCTGTTCCGCCTGGCGTTCTTGCATTTTTGAACTTAACTCAGTTAAAATCTGAATCGTTTTTTCTTGCGTGAACAGCGGCTTCTCGGCAGCTGCATCTTTAAGCGATGCGATCAATATATCAAGATTTAGTTGAACCAACGGATCTTTTAAATTACCATAAATATTCTGCCCGATAGCATAGCTAACTGAATCTCCCAATGTTTTTAACACTACCGGAGGCGGCGTTGCCTTTGGAGCAGTTTTCCTTTTGTTTTGTGCGAACACAACCGAAAACATTAATACCGTCAACGCCATAAATTTCATAACTCTCATTTCGTTCCCTTTTGTAAATTATTTTTAAATTAATACGTTGTGAAAATACCTTCAACCGATGAGACAACCAAACAAGGAATACACGCCCCGGTTCGTCTGCATATCGTTCATTGGTCGTTTGAGAAGAGGAAAAGTTTTGAAATAGTTTTGATAAAATTTTTGTGCTATCGAAAGTCAATTTCTTTCGGTTCACAAATCTTTTAGAAATTATCCGTAATTTTTGTTCGGAAATTTAATTTGAAAAGAAAAAATTAATGAAGAAGAATGAAATAGTACGTCTTCCCGCAGAGTGGGAACAACACAGCGGGACTCTTATTGCATGGCCCGCAAACAAAGAAGATTGGCCCGGCAAATTTACACCGATCCAATGGGTGTATGGAGAAATTGTACGCTATCTTTCGCGTGATGAAAAAGTCTTTATCGTTGTTCAAAATTCTGCCCATCAAAAAAATGCCGAGAGAGTTTTATGGAAAAATTATGTTGATCTTACAAATATTCAATTTATAATTAAGAAGACTGACCGTGGTTGGCTGCGCGATTCTTCTCCAGCTTTTGTGAAAAGAAATAATAAAACCGAAGCCGTTCATTTTCTTTTTAACGGCTGGGCAAAGTATGATAATTGGAAACTTGATAGAAAAATTCCGCAGCAAATTTCTCACGAGCTAAATCTTCCGCTCACTCTTGCAGAATATAAAAATAGTCATGTGGTTTTAGAGGGCGGCGCTATTGATTCAAACGGTGGTGGAACACTTTTAACCACCGAAGAATGTCTGCTTGACGAAAAAACACAGCCACGCAATCCGGGATTTACAAAAAAAGATTATCAAGCCGTGTTTAAAAAATATTTGGGAATTGAAAAAATTATTTGGCTGGGAAAAGGAATTACCGGAGACGATACGCATGGGCACGTTGACGATCTCTGCCGCTTTGTAAATGAAAAAACCGTTGTGCTCTGCCGCGAAGAAAATCCGAATGACGAAAATTATTCTCTGCTAAATGTAAACGCCGAGCGTTTACAAAGTGAAACTACCGCTTCAGGAGATAAATTAGAAGTGATCTCGCTTCCCATGCCGTCGCCAATTAAGTTTGACGGAATGAAGCTTCCGGCAAGCTACGCAAATTTTTATATCGCAAACGGATTGGTGCTTGTTCCCACTTTTAATGATGAAAAAGATAGAACCGCTCTCGGAATTCTTGCAGAACTTTTTCCGGAAAGAAAAGTGATAGGCATTCACGCAGTTGATTTAGTGTGGGGATTGGGAACGCTCCATTGTTTATCGCATGAAATACCGGAGTTATAATTGTTAATGGCGGGAAAAATTTTTAAGTTAGAAGCAAAATTATACTGTGATTTGAAATTATAATTAAACGTTAATAGGTGTTGATATGTCATACAATCTTAATGTAATTATTGAAAAAGACGATGAAGGATATTATGCTTATTGTCCGGAACTTGAAGGCTGCCAAACTCAAGGAGATACACTTGATGAAACAATGGTAAATATTAAAGAAGCCATTGAACTTTATTTAGAGACGTTGAATGAGGACGAGAAAAAAGAAATTATTAGAAACGAGATATTCATTACCAATTACGAGGTGAAAGTTGCCTAAACTCCCTCGATTAACATTTGACCGAGCTGAAAGTTTGTTGCTTCAATCCGGTTTTGAGTTGATGAGAACCAAGGGGAGCCACAGAATTTATTTTAAAGAAAAAATTAGAATTGTTCTTCCATTTCATCCGGGGAAAATTTTACATCCGAAAATAATAAAGCAAGTTATGAAAGCTATCGAGCGTTAATAACTTTATGAAAAGCAATTTCTCTCTTTTAAAAGATAAAAAAGATTGTGAAGTTAGAATTAGAGAAATGAAATGAGGCTGCGCTTTTGAGACAGCTTGTTGTGCATATAGCGCAAACCATTCCTATACGCTCACCGCAAAGGTTTGCAGTGTTTATCGAAAATTTCCTAATGTACAATTTGTTGATTTAGATTCTTTTTAGTAGTTTCGTTCAAGCAAATTGGAGTTCATATGACCTATACAGTTATTTACGAAAAAATACTAAATGCATCTCTTTAACTAATCATTTAAGTGATTTGAAAAAAGTTGATGATGCACTTTTTGAATTTGGTAAGGTTTTAGGAAAGCATTATTAGAGCATTAAATAAGGGTGTTATATGAGCAAAGTAATTTATTTTATTCTTATTTCTCTTTTTCTGTTTACATCTTGTAAAAAAGACGCAAGCAACCCCGTGGTTGCGGATACTCTCCCTCCGGTTCCAACATTACCATCGCCAATAGATACCACCTCCAATATTGCAGTTCCTGTTGTTTTAACCTGGAAAGAAAGCAGCGGA
>Ga0172369_10002582_pt1 | contig 24737 bp, 26 predicted proteins | sample LakKiv25m_FD_114539 | JGI IMG/M metagenome (GOLD analysis project Ga0172369, IMG submission 114539) | Freshwater microbial communities from Kabuno Bay, South-Kivu, Congo - kab_022012_11.25m | ecosystem: Environmental > Aquatic > Freshwater > Lake | place: Democratic Republic of the Congo...
AATATAAACTGTCCCTAAGCTCCAATGATGCTCCACCACTTTTGGCTCGAGTTCAACCATCTTTTTATACAAACGCTCGGCTTCCTTAAAATTGCCTTTATTGATCGCTATCATCGCACCCGCCTGATAAGAAACAATTTTAAACTTCTGGCAGGAGCAAAGGCAAAAACTAACAATGATAACAAAAAGAATGGATGGAAAGTGCTTCATATCTTTGCTGATCCCTTCTTGAAATGGTTACTTTTAGTATAAAGAAGTCCTCAAGGGTTTGCAATGAGTTTCGCTAAAGCTAAAAATGACTCACCCCGCTTGATTGAAACCCTCTCTTGGGTTATAGTAAAAATAAAGGGGGTCTTTATGGATATGATCAACCAGGCCGATATAGCGGCACTTCTCGTTATCCTTTATTTTACATGCTTTGGCTGGGTTCAAGGGGTCATGCGCTTTTTGGTGGCCTTTGCCGCTTTCTTTCTTAGCAGCCAAATCACCCTTCATTACTTTCAAGGAACTCAGAACATTCTCGAAAGCCTAAAGATCTTTCTGTTGTTATCCGCAGGGATATTCATTGTGGCTTGGTTTGGCTTGTCTTTCTGGAACAAAACGATTGTCAAATCAAGGCAATGCACACCCCTGAGCCGATTGCTCGGCGCGACAATAGGTTTTTGCTGGGCCCTCTCTTTGGTTTCTGTGGTCATGGTTTTCTTGGTTCTGGTGCGCATCGACAAACCGCTTTTCAAGAAAGCGAAAATCATGTGCTCGGAATCATATTTATACACCTTGATAGAACAACGCTTTTTATCCAGCTACCCTCTTTATAAAGCCCTTAAGCAACTTTACGAAAAGCCAGGAATTGCCTCGCAACCCTCCACAGGAATGGTGGGGGCCGCTAACGTCGTTGTCACAGCAAATATTGAATCGATCAGCCAAGATGAAAAGATCCAAGCCATCCTAGCCGACGAGCAAATACGGAAAATGATCGAAGAAAAAGATTTTGGACGCTTGTTATCAAATCCCAAGATCCAGGATTTACTTCAAGACAAAGCCTTTGTTAAAAAACTAATCAAACTTTATAGCGGAATGGCCAACGCTCAATAAGAAATTATTTGCCAATGCAAAAAGACGCGAAGATCTTGTCTAAAAGATCTTGGTTGATGTTTCGTCCAGTCACCTGATCCAAATAATTAACCGCAATTTTCATCTCTTCCGAGATAAATTCAAAAGATAGCCGTTCTGAAAAATATTTTTCAGCCCGTTCCATGGCCTTCAAACACTGATCTAAAGACTCAATTTGTCTTATATTGCTCACGACAAGGTTTCCCGGTTCCAAATGATGACCCTGCAAAACATTTTCGACAATTTTTTTCTTAAGGTCTTCGATATTTTTCTTATAAAGCGCGGAGATCTCAACATGATCTTTTTGAGAAAAAAATTCCTTTATTTCACCTTTGTTATCCTGCATGCCACAGTCACACTTGTTCACAACAATAATAACATTCTTGCCTTGTAGCCCTCTTGCAATATTTTTATCTTTGTCGTCGATCGTACCCGCACCATCGATCATAAACAAAATGAGATCAGCTTGCTCAATATGGATATGGCTTCGACGGACAGCTTCTTTTTCAATATCATCCCGAGGCTCTAAAATACCTGCCGTATCAATCAACTGAACAGGGAGATCATTGATTTGAGTCAATTCTTCAATCGTGTCCCGCGTTGTTCCTTCTACAGAGCTCACAATGGCTCGCGGCTGCCTCAATAAAGTATTTAATAACGAAGATTTACCGACATTGGGTTTCCCGCAAATGACAATGCGGATGCCTTCTTTTAAAATCCTTCCTTGATCGCGAGAGGCTAGCAAGTGCGCAACACGTTGTTTTGTATGACCCACACGCTCTCTCAAGGCGATATAGGAAGCGGCGCCGATATCATCTTCGGGAAAATTAACAATCGCCTCAAGCTCGGTATACACATCCATTAAAGATTCCCGAATCGCCTCAAGCTCGATGGCAAGATCCCCTTTAAGCTGTTGAACGCTCACCTTTAAAAAAGATTTTGTTTTAGCCTGAATAATATCAAGTACAGCCTCGGCCTGGGTCAGGTCAATACGTCCGTTTAAAAAAGCCCTCTTGGTAAATTCGCCAGGCTGCGCAAGACGTGCACCATGCTGCAAAACTAATTCTAAAACTTGACGAACGGCCACAAGCCCGCCATGACAACTGATCTCGACAACATCTTCACGGGTATAACTTTTAGGGGCTCTCATGATAATCAAAAGTACTTCGTCAATAATATTATCCTTGCCACCTTGACGACTTCTAATTCTTCCATAATGAACACTATGAGTTTTAAAACTCGAGGGCTTTGCAGAGCCAATACCAACAAAAAGACCGTCGGCAATCGCCAAGGCATTCTTCCCGCTTATGCGCACAAGGCCGATGCCCCCCTGGCCCCAAGGTGAAGCAACAGCCGCAATCGTATCGTCTAGGTTCTGGGTGTGCATATTTTTCGTATCTCCGCGGCTAAAAAAACCGACCCGGCAACCAAAATGACATCGTTAACACAGGCCATGGTCCTGGCCAACCGAAATCCTTCTTGAGCGTTCTCGCTCAGGCATACTTTTTTTGCATCTAGAAATTTCTTTCCGTCTTTAGAAAAATTGAATGACCGTGGGTGCTGAGAGCTCGTTAAAATAACTTGGCTACTCGCAGGCACAAGTTGTTTTAATATTGCTTTAATATTTTTATCTCTTGATGCACCAAAAAGCAAAATCACTTTCTGCTTAGGAAAAACGGTACGAATCGCTTGCGTCAATTTCTTGGCAGACTCTTCATTGTGCGCGCTATCAATGACCACGAAAGGATTTTGGCACAAGATTTCAAAACGCGCTGGCCAACGTGCCTGCGCCATGCCTTTCACAACAGCAATTTTTGCTAATCTCCTGTTGTCCTTTAAAAAATATTCTACCACGGCTGCCGCTAAGCTTGCATTAACAACTTGGTGCTCACCTAAAAGAGGGCTATGAAGTTTTGGCCAAGAATGATAAAGACCTTTTAGAGAAAACCTCACGCCAGAAAGATCATGAGAAATGATTTTATAGCAAATATCCCTCCCAACACTTACCACATGACAACCATACTTTTTTGCTTTGCCCTCAATCGCAAACCGAGCTTGGGATTGTTGAGGGGCAGAAAAAACAACACGCGTGCTTTTCTTGATGACCGCGGCTTTTTCCTGTGCGATCTGTTTTAAAGTCGCGCCTAGCACATGCATGTGATCATAGCTGATCGGCGTAACAACGCAAATATCCGACGCTGCTACATTCGTCGCATCCAGCCGGCCTCCAAGGCCCGCCTCAGCGACCACGACATCCACATGTTGCTGCGCAAAAAAATAAAACGCAAGCGCTGTGTAAACTTCAAAAAAAGTAAGAGGTCCCAGAGCACGACTGCATTTGACCTGTTCAACCGCGGGTTTTATTTCTTCTAAAACTTTTCCCAACTGACTCGAAGAAATCTTTCCATAAAAAATATCATGATCATCAAAAAGAATGCTTGGGTTAAAAATACGAATGCGTTCGGTGGGATAATATAGATGAGGAGACGTGTAGAGCCCGACTTTCAAGTTCGCAGCACTTAACATTGAGCTAACAAAAAGTGCTGTCGACCCCTTCCCTTTTGTTCCAACGACATGAATCACTGGATATCTTTTTTCCGGATGATCAAGGCTGGCGAGCAGTTGTTCAATACGCTTGAGATTAAAAACAGCGTTTTTGTTTGACAGAGGCTGGGTTTCGTAATTTAAAAAAGAGGCAAAATAATCTGTTGTTTGACGACGCATCACATTAATGCTTGAAATGGCGGACGCCGGTAAAGACCATAATCAGTTTTCGACGATTGGCTTCCCTGATAACCTCTTCATCGGCAATAGAACCACCAGTTTGAATAATCGCCTTGATTCCGGCTTTCGCCGCGACTTCAACATTGTCAATTTTTGGCAAAAAGGCATCGGAGGCTAAAAAAGACCCCTGGGCCTGGCGCCCTGCTTTTTCAATAGCGATCTTAACGCTGCCAACACGGCTTGTTTGGCCACAGCCGATCCCAACGACATGGTGACCTTTGACAAGGACAATGGCATTTGATTTGACACACTTCACACCTTTCCAGGCAAATAACAAAGAATCGAGCTGAGCCCGCGTAGGTTTCTTAGCGGTCACAACCTTTAAATCTGCAAGATGAACCCTCGGAGCATCTTCCTGCTGAAAAAGCAAACCGCCTTTGACTTTTTTGAAATCAAAATCATCTTTTTTGATGTCATTGAAATTAAACTTAATGATTCGTAGATTTTTCTTTTGCCTTAACATCTTCAAAGCATTCGCTTCGTATCCAGGGGCAACCAGACATTCCATAAACCCGCTTTTCATAATAGCCGTGGCTGTCTTGCGATCCACCTTGCGATTCAATGCAATGATGCCGCCAAACGCAGACAGCGGATCAGCGCGATGAGCCAAATGATAAGCCTTTGATAAATTAGAATCTTCCGCGAGTCCCGTCGGATTATTATGCTTAACGACAACCGCAGCAGGATTCTCAAAATCTTTGATGCAATCAATCGCGTTATTTAAATCCAGAATATTATTATAGGAAAGTTCTTTGCCGTTTAATTGTGTCATCTTCGCAAAACCGCTTGCGTCTATGGCATCACGATAAAAGGCAGCCATCTGATGTGGATTTTCTCCATAGCGAAGGTCTTGCACTTTCGTAAAATGTAGCGAAAGATTTTTAGGAAGCGAAGAAAGGTCTCCTCCCTGCAAACGGCTATTGAGGAAATTATAAATAATATTATCGTAGCGAGAAGTATGCTCAAAGGCTTCACCCCCTAGGCTAAACAACAGGCGATCAGGCAAGATACCGCTATTATTGTTGAGCTCTTTTAAAATAGTTGCATAACGTTCCGGATTACACACCACTGCAACATGTTTAAAATTTTTAGCCGCAGAACGTAGCATCGACGGCCCGCCAATATCAATATTTTCAATCGCCTCATCCAAATGAACATTTTTCTTTTGAATCACTTTGGCAAAGGGGTAAAGATTAATAACCACCATATCAATCAAGCTAATGTGTTGCGCCGCAAGTTGTTTAAGATGCTCCGGATTGTCACGTAATGCCAAAAGTCCTCCGTGAATGGCCGGATGCAACGTCTTGACGCGTCCGTCGAGCATTTCAGGAAACCCCGTATATTCAGAAACATCCTTTACGGAAAACCCGGCAGCGCGCAGCATCTTTGCTGTGCCGCCTGTCGAAAGGATCTCAACATCAAAGGCTTGCAATCCTTGGACAAACTCAACAAGCCCTGTTTTGTCTGAAACGCTAATCAATATCCGTTTAACTTTAAGCATGATTTATTTCCTTAATTGCTTAATGACGGCCTGAACAAAACGCGGCAAGTCATCTGGCTTACGCGATGTAATCAAATGCCCATCGATAACAACATCGTTATCTTGAAAATTTGCGCCTGCAGCAACAAGATCATCTTTAATGGCAAAAAAACTTGTCGCCTTCTTGCCCTTTAATATCCCGGCTGAAACCAAGAGCCACCCTCCATGGCAAATCGACGCAACAACTTTCTTCTGATCATAAAGATCACGGACAAATTGAATCATCTTTTTATGTCGTCTTAAAAAATCAGGCGCCCATCCACCGGGGATGATCACAGCATCAAAATCTTGACTTTTGACGTCTTGAATCGAAGCGTGAACATCAACAGGATACCCTTCTTTGCTGCCATATTGCTTTTTCGTGCCTGAACCAATCAAGCACACCTTGAAATCTTCTTCTTGAAGCCGATAGAAAGGATACCAGACTTCAAGCACTTGATAAAAGTCTTCAATTAAAATCGCGATACGTTTTGGAGAGGCCATATGCCCATCCTCCCTGATAAAGAGGATTGACTTTCACGTTGAGGTGAAAGAAATTTTAAAACTTAGCCGAAAATTGTTTACTTCGTGACTTCTTTCGTCTTTTGATCTCAGAAGGCTTGGAATAATACCGTTTTTCTTTGAGCTGCATTAAAAAACCTTCACGCTGACACTGCCGCTTAAAAGTCTTTAACGCCTTCTCAAAGCTGTCGGTTACTTTTACTTCCGCCATAACAAATTCACCTCTTTCATGAGTAATGAAATATTTTTACCTAAAAGACAACTTATCGTATAGTGCTTTCTAACAGCGCAAATAATATCATAGCGCAGGATAATAGTCAATCGTTGATATAAAAGGAAGGCTTAATTACGCAGGATCGTAGTGAGTATACTCTTTACCGGCATAATTTTTAAGAACATAAGAGCCATCTTGTTGCGCGACAACAACATTGGGCTCAATGGGGATCTTCCCTCCTCCTCCGGGAGCATCCACAACAAAGGTCGGAACCGCATATCCGGAGGTGTGTCCGCGGAGCTTCTCAATAATATTCAATCCAACGGACAACGGAGTGCGAAAATGCGCAGACCCAACAATAGGATCACATTGATAAATATAATAGGGACGAACGCGAATCTTCAAAAGATCATGCATCAACTTCTTCATAATATACGGTTTATCATTGATTCCTTTGAGCAAAACTGTCTGGCTCCCCATCAAAATCCCGTTATCCGCTAAAAGTTCGCATGCAAAACGCACACGCTTGGTGATTTCTTTAGGATGATTAAAATGAATGCTCATCCAGATGGGGCTATATTTCTTAAGCATGTTCACAAGTTCTGTGGTAATGCGCTGAGGCAAAGTGACCGGAGCGCGCGTCCCAATGCGTACCATCTCAACGTGAGGAATGGATCTTAAATTTTTAATGATATCTTCTAGGACATCGTCTCCTAAAAGTAACGGATCTCCGCCGGAAATGAGGACGTCGCGGATCTTCTTGTTCGACCGGATATATTCATAAATCGCTTCATAACTTGATGCCTTGGGTTTTGTGCGTCCCTTCGAGAACATGCGTGAGCGGGTACAATGACGGCAATACATGGCACACATTTCGCTTGCTAAAAATAAAACACGGTCGGGATAGCGATGGACCAAACCGTAAACAGGCATATTGGCATCCTCTCCGCAAGGATCTTCAAGCTCGTGGGCCGAACGGATGAGTTCGTTTTCTAAGGGCACACATTGTCGCCGGATAGGGCAATCGGGATCTTCCGGATCGATCAAACTTGCAAAATACGGAGGAATCGACATGTTCAGCTTCTCGCCGCAACGATCAATGCCGCGAATTTCTTCTTCGGTTAAGCTAATAATCTGCGACAAGGCTTCTTTGGTCTCAATCCGATTCTGAAGCTGCCACGTCCAATCTTCCCAGTCAATGGGTGTTGCGTTCTCAAAGAAGTTAATAAAGCGATTCTCTTTGGACGAAAGGTTTGGTTTGATAACAACTGTTTTTTCTTGAGCTTGCCCAGAAACCTGTTCAATCGGATTCATGCTAGACTTCCACCTCTTGTTTTTTTAAATTTAATCGAATGAGCCCTTCATCAAGCGCCCGCAACACCATCTCCTCAAAAGGCCTTTTTAAGGCTTTCGCGACATAAAAGAATGTATCTTTTTTTGACAGATTTGGCAAGGGATTAATTTCCAGAACGAAAGGATTCCCTTTTTCATCCACGCGAAAATCAACACGCCCAAAATCACGACAATGAACAGACGTATAAGCTTGAACCGCAATGGCCTGAAGCCTCAGGGCAAGAGATTCAGAAATAAGTGCTGGGCAAATATATTTAACGCTTTCTTCCTTGACCCGCTGAAAGGTATAAAATTCGTTTCCTAAATCGGTGCGATTGCCGATGGCATACTGAATGACCGGCATGGCTTCAGGATTTTCACTTCCAAAAACAACGACGGTAAATTCAGTGCCCTTAATAAACTCTTCAACGAGTGCAGGTTGATGATAATTATCAACAACGAGCTGGACTTGGCGCTTAAGTGCTGCATAATCTTCAACCCGTGACAAAGGACTAATTCCTTTTGATGTCCCTTCATAGCAAGGTTTAACCATCAAAGGAAAACCAATATGATTTAAATCTTCCAAGCCGTCGGCGGACATTGTTTCAAAATATTTTGGCGTAGGAATATCTTCAGCAACAAAACATTTTTTGGCCATCAGTTTATCAAGCGTGACGCCCAAGGTCAGGGCATCAGAGGCAACAAAAGGAATGCCATGCATTTCAAGCAACAACGGAACTTCAGACTCGCGATTGCGCCCTGCGGCTCCTTCGGCAATATTAAAAACAACGTCGACCCCCAAATTGCCGATCTTGGACAAAAGCTGATGCGCATTACCGATCAACTTCACCGCGTGCCCGGCAGACTCAAAAATTTTCTTTAAATCTCCGACGGTCTCCTTCGAATCCAATTCCGCATTCGCATCAGGAGGCTCCCCGGGGCGCAGAGGGCGTTCTTCTTTCAAATCATATGTGAGTCCAATAATAAGTCCCATAGGCAAAAAATAAAGGACTATAGATTCTTCGCTATAGTCCTTATTTATTTTTCATTTCTTTTTATTCTTCTCCCCTAAAAATTTTTAATAAATTTGATTGCCATTACATATAAATACAAATTTTAAGATTGTTTTTACTATATTTTTTTTAACATACATGAAATTCAATGTCAATCATTTTTAAATACAATATATCCTTAGTAAAAATATACTAATATATAAAAAATCTCATTAAAGACCTTCTGCTAACGTTTTTTATCTACGCCCTTTTGCGGGCACCAAGGACGGGCAAGACATTGAGAACATAAAGGTGAAATAGGCCTGCAAATATTCTGCCCCCAGACAACAAGCAACGCATTATATTCGATCCAAAACTTTTTGGGCAATTTCGCGCGCAACGCCATTTCGGTTTCTTCCGGCATCTTTGTCTTAACATAGCCTAAACGATTGGAAATGCGATGCACGTGCGTATCCACGCAGATGGCAAGCTTGCCAAAGCCTTCGGTCAAGACAAGATTTGCTGTCTTGCGCCCAACACCCTGAAGCGTCAATAAAACATCAATTTCATCTGGGACATGACTGTAAAATTTTTCAACCAAGTCTTTGCAAATTGCTCTAATATTACGCGCCTTGGTTCGATAAAAACCAACAGGATAAATGGCTGAAGAAATTTTCTCGACACTTAACTTTAACATCTTTTCAGGATTATTGGCCAAGGCAAACAAACGCTGGGAAGCACCAAGCGTTGTCTGATCTTTTGTGCGAAGGCTCAAGATGCACGAAACGAGAACAAGGAACGGGTCATTCCATTTTCTTCCCACAAGCGTAACCGATGGCGTTGGAAGCGCTTTAACAGCTTTACGCAAAGTATGAATGATTTTTGCAATTCGTTGATTATCGGTCATGTTTTTTTCTTGAAAGGACTTCATCAATGGCCTGCTGCGGGATGCCGATATCGACGATAATAACTTTACCGGCATAACAGGGCCCGTGATGCGTTAAAAATCCTTTTTTCATCACTGCAAATGTCACAGTATGCGAGGCGTTCACGCAAATGCCTAAAATTTTTCCCGTGGTTGCGTCAAGACCTGAGGGCACATCCACCGCAACAACTTTCTTTTTCGATTGATTAATAGCATTAATGATTGACCTGAAAGGTTCGTCAATCGGCCGCGAGAGCCCAATGCCAAAAATTGCATCAACAATAACCGTTGTGTATTTTAAATCTTCTAAAACTTCCGGGCTTACCCTGCGGATGGACTTTACAGGACATTTTAATCTTTTCAAGAGTTGATAACAAATGGCAGGATCTTGTTTTAAATCTTGCGGCTTTCCAACGAGAAAAACTTTTACCCCGCCAGAGGCAAGGCGCCGAAGGCGCCTGCTAGGGACTTCACGTGCTTCGCCTCTAGCGGGGTGAACTTTTTTCAAATAATTTAAAAGATGGCGCGCGACAACAAATCCATCGCCACCGTTATTGCCAGTACCGCAGAAAACACAGACACGCACGAGATCTTTCTTGGAGCATATTTTCAAAATTTCCTGCGCGGTTTTGCGGCCAGCGTTCTCCATCAGGACAAGGGATGGAATACCAAATTTGCAGATGGCAAGACGATCAATTTCTTGTGCCTGGGAGACACTAAATGCTTTGCGCATATCCTAAGTCTTGGAGAAGCGAAAGGTTGTCACGCCACTTTTTTTCAACCTTGACATGCATTTCAAGAAACACGCGACGATCAATCAAAGATTCGATTTCAGCACGCGCCATGATGCCAACCTCTTTTAAAATATGTCCTTTTTTACCAATAACAATTTCTTTCTGAGATTCATGCTCAACAAATATTGACGCAAAAATGTAAGTCATTTTGTTTCTTTTACGCTGAATTTGATCCACGTTCACCGCCAAGGCATAAGGCACTTCTTGACGCATGAGCCCCAATAATTTCTCGCGAATAATATCGGCGATCATGGTCTTCTCCGGAACATCAGAAACGACATCCTGAGGATACAAAGGCTCCCCTGGCGGAAGTCGTTCAAAAATCAAATCAATCAGCTTAGGGACATTTGTTTCGCGTGTTGCCGATAACGGTAACATAACAAATTTTTTGGGATCCTGAAATGCCGGACCCAGCTTTTCTTCATAAAAAGAAATATATTCAGGAACGCATGTCCCTTTAAGGTCAATTTTATTTAACCCTAAAATAAGCGGAGCCTTAACTCGACACACTTTATCAATAATCATGTGTTCTTCTTCGCCTAACGTTTTATTAGCATCCACAAGATGAATCACACAATCCACCTCGTCGATGGTGCCAAATGACGATTGTTTCATCATTTCATCAAGCTTATCCTTGCCGCGGACCAAGCCCGGCGTATCGATAAAAACCACTTGCCCGCGCGGCTCATGATAGATCCCTCGGATCTGATTGCGTGTCGTTTGAGGAATATTGGAAACAATGGCAACCTTTTCCCCGACCACGGCATTAAGAAGCGTCGACTTACCGACATTGGGCCGGCCAATGATCGAAACAAAACCGCTACGAAAATCTTTTCCAAAATCATTTTTCATAAGGCCCCCGATGATACATGAGCGTAAACACAACCACAGCAGAAAAAAGAATTAAATTTGTAATATTAAAAACTTTCCAGACAATGTCTTTGGATGTAAATCCCGACGGTGCCATCACAATAAGTGAACACCAAACACCCAGCGCCCACCAGAGGCTGATATCCTTGGATGATTTCCTCTGAACAATGCGCACGATCAGCGGGATATTCCATAAAGGCAAGATCACTGCCGCACACAGCCCGAATGTTTGTATCAAAGAATCCATGTTCCCTTTTTAAAAACGTTTACTTTTTTCAACAAGTAGCGAGGCTTGCTTGATCAAATGTTCAATGCCTGTTTTTGTTTTATGGATGCGGCAACTTGATACCCTGTCATGGCCTCCGCCGCCGTAGGTGGTGGCTAAATATCCAACATCAATATTACCCTTGGAGCGCAAACTGACACGCAACATATTGTTGTCTATTTCTCGAAAAAAAAGCGATACCTCCACTCCGGCAAGCATGAGCAAATCATCCGCTACAGGATCAACATCTCCTTGCTTACCCTTGTGTTCCTTAAAATCTTCTTTGTAAATAATCGACCACACAATCTTCCCGTGATGCGCGGTCTTGATGCGCATAAAAGAAAGGCCTGTCAAACACATCGCGGCAAGATTCTTGCGCCAATAGTAACGTTCCGCAATACTATTAAAATTGACGTTGGTCTCAAGAAGCTTTGCACATGTCTCAAAAGTTTTTTTATTCACTTCCGCGCAGCTAAATGAAGAGGTTTCAACAATCGCAGAGGTTAATAAACATTCGGCGATTTGCCGATCAAGCTTAATATTGAGCTCTTTAAGCAGATCAAAAACAATCTCTCCGACAGATGCGGTGTGCTCTGAAACAAGCTGAACATCGCCAAATTGATCACGATAAACATGGTGATCAATTTCCACAATGCATTTTGATTGTTTAAAGATCTTATCAATACCGGGGAGTTGATTAATGCTCGCGCAATCCAAGCTGATGGCGAGGTCGACGGGCTTTAAAAATACTTGCTTAACCGTTTTGGCTTTAGGTAAAGAAATATACCGTGTGGGAATTTTATCCGAACAAAGCATGCTAACATTTTTCTTCAGCTTCATCAACCCAAGCCCTAAACCAAGCATCGACCCGACGGAATCGCCATCAGGATTCATATGACACGCTAAAATAATCTGCTGGCTCTTATTGATAAGCTCAGCGGTGGCTTTTAAATTACTTTTAAACTCTTTTGTATGCATAACGACTCCCTCTACAATGAAATGAATTCAACAAATGCTTTCAATCGCTTTTCGACCATTGCTTTTGTGAGAATGGACGTCTTTTGAACGCCGAATCCTTCCACATTAAATGACGCGAAGATCGTCGCGTAGCAAACACCCTTTTTAAATGTTGCGATATCGATTTTTTTTGCGCGTGCCAAGTATCCCATCAACCCTCCGGCAAACGTGTCCCCCGCGCCCGTTGGATCAACAACCCTTTCCACAGGAAAAGCCGGAAAAGAAAAGCTTCCATTTTTTCCATAGAACAAAACGCCGTGCTCACCTTTTTTAATCACAATAAACGACGGACCCAGATTGTGTAAGTATTTTGCCGCCTTAATAAGATTGTGCTCGCCGGAAAGCATGCAAGCCTCACCGTCATTGGCCACAAACAAGTCCGCTCTTTTGATCAGGCTTCGCAATGCCTTTTGCTTATGCGTAATCCATAAATTCATACTATCAAGTCCAATAAAACGAGGATGACTCATTTGATCCAAAACTTGTTTTTGAATGTCTGGATCATCGTTGGCTAAAAAAACATACGGAAGGCTGCGCTGCGCCTGAGCAACACACGGCTTGAAACTTCCCAGAACGCCAAGCTGTGTTGCTAATGTAATGGCGCTATTAAAATCTCCTTTTTTGTATTCTCCATCCCACTGAAATGTTTTCCCGTCAAGACGTATCAAAGAACTTAGATCAACTTTCTTGCGCTTAAACAATTCTAAATACGCCAATGGAAAATCTCTCCCAATCACCCCTGAAAGGGACACCTTTGTAAAAAAAGACGCACTCATGCAAAAATGCGATGCCGAGCCGCCTAGCATCAGGCGTTTGTATCCTAGCGGCGTCTTAACATTATCTAGTGCGACAGTTCCGGAAACTAAAAGACTCATGCGCTATTCTCCGATGATTTTGATCAATACCCGCTTTTTTCTTTGCCCGTCGAATTCTCCGTAAAAGATCTGCTCCCACGGCCCGAAATCTAATTTTCCTTTTGTGATCGCAACCACGACCTCCCGCCCCATGATCTGCCGCTTCATATGCCCGTCGGCATTATCTTCGCCGACATTATGACGATAGGACGAAACAGGTTCATGTGGTGCAAGTTTTTCCAGCCAGTCATCAAAATCTTTGAGCAAGCCCTGCTCGTCATCATTGATATAAACGGAGGCCGTGATGTGCATGGCATTGACAAGACATAAGCCTTCTTTGATGCCGCTTTCTCTAAGGGCCTCCTCGACTTCAGGCGTAATATTAAGATAAGCTCTCTTTGTCTTTGTCTCGAACGAAAGTTCTTTTCGGAAATGCTTCATTTTTCTTAAGACAATCTTTTTGTTTTTATTTTGACCAGAAAATCTTCAAAAGGAGGAAAATCCCTTAGATTTGCAAGGTCAGAATCTTTTTCCAAATGATCGATATCCTGATACCCTTTTTGGATAGCCAGCTTCATTGCCTCAAAAGCCTTTTCCATATCGTGCACCAAAGAATAACTGCACGCCAGGTTGTATAACACGGTCGGATCCTCAGGCCTCAGGGCAGCAAGCCGCTGGTCGACGCTCAGGCCCTTTTCAAAGAACCCTCCTTTAGTATACAGATCGCCTAAATTAATAAGCGCCTCAATAAAATCAGGGCTTGTCTTCACAACCCCTTCAAGAAACTGAATTTCAAAATCCACATCTTCGCTGCTATCATCACTTTTCTTATTTCTTGCCATATAAACCTCCGGCAAGGCATCGCCCTTGCCGCATGCCCGCAATGCCTTCAACATTTTTGCATGATCAGTTAAAACTTTTAGACCGCTGGAAAGATTACTGCTTTAGGTAACTTTCGATACGTAACAATGCTTCTTTCAAATTCTCATAGCTTGAAGCATAAGAGATCCTGACATACCCTTCACTGGAAGAACCGAAGGCCACGCCGGGAACTAAAGCGACATTCTTTTTCTTTAAGAGATCCGTTGCAAACTCAACGGAATTCTTACTAAATCTTTTAATTGAAGGAAAGACATAAAAAGCGCCCTCCGGCATATGGCAATCTAAACCGATTTCATTAAGTCTGGAGACAACGAAACGACGTCGACGCATATATTCTTTCTTCATATCTAAAACATCATGATTATTTCCTCTCAAGGCCTCCAGGGCAGCCATTTGGCTAGTGATGGAAGCACAGAGCATCGTATATTGATGAATCTTTGTCATAGCAGCAATCACCTTGGCAGGGCCACAAGCCCACCCTAAGCGGAATCCTGTCATAGCAAAAGCTTTAGAAAATCCATTGAGATAGATAACGCGTTTTTTCATTCCTGGAAGCGAAGAAAGAGGCGTGTGATCAAAATCATAGGTTAGCTCGTCATAGACTTCATCGCTAATCACAATCAAATCACGACGTTCAGCCACCCGAGCAATCTCAAGAAGTTCTTTTTTTGTGTACGATGCCCCCGTCGGATTACACGGATAATTAATCATCAAGGCCTTGGCACCCTTGGCACAAAGCTTATCAATTTCACGAGCAGAGAATTTAAATCCATTGTGAATGTCAGTTTTTAATAAAATAACTTTACCGCCAGCAAGCTCCACAACGGCTGGATAAGAGACATAAGAAGGATCCGGCACGAGAACCTTGTCGCCAGGATTCAAAATCGCGCGAACAGCTAAATCCAACCCTTCGCTGACACCCACAGTAATCAGCGTCTCCTCCTCAGGATCATAAGCAAGTCCATGGCGCTTCTGCAAATGATGACAAATCAGCCTTCTAAGCTCAATTATTCCCTTATTGGAGGTATAGGATGTGTACCCTTGCTCGAGAGAAAAAATAGCCTTCTCCCGGATATGCCAAGGCGTAACAAAATCCGGCTCGCCGACCCCAAGCGAAATAACATCTTTCATGTTCAGCACGAGGTCAAAAAAGAGCCTGATGCCGGAAGGCTTGAGTTGTTCTACTTTTTTCGATATATCCATAATATGTGTTCTTTTGAGATGCCTCGAAGCGTAAACGCTTCGAGGTAAATTCGTCCCACCGAAGGCGGGACCCCTTTAATACGAAATGTTCAACCGTTGCTTTTCTTTACCTTTTTTCAGCGTGTGTCCGTCTTCCTTATATTTCTTCAAAAGAAAATGCGTCGCTGTTCCCCGAACGTTCGACATCGGTGAAAGCTTGGATGCAATAAAATTCGAAACGGTCTGAATATTCTCCCCTTCAACTTCAACTAAAAGATCGTAGGTTCCCGATACCAGATAACAACTCTTGACTTCAGGGAAGCTATAAATTCTTTCAGCGATATAATCAAATCCGACATCTTTCTGAGGCGTAATACTAACTTCAATAAGCGCCCTCACCAAGGGATGGGTGTCTTCGAGCAATTCTTTATTAATAACTGTCTTGTACTGAACAATCACTCCGTCTTTCTCATATTTTTTAACAGCATTTTTAACAGCAGAAACGCTTTGACCTGTCAATTTCGCAATCTCTTCAGGGGTGATTCTCGCATTGTGGCTTAATATTTCTAAGATCTCGTTCATATCTCCTCCTTAAATGAGTCCACTATTAATTCGGCGGCGGACGAATTTACCCCGCCAACAACGGGGTTAATGATATTTCTTCTAAACGTAATCCCTGACAAGACAAATTTAGAATATCCCTTATTTTACTTCTGCCATTCTATATCATTTTATAAGCCAAATCAAATGAATTGCACGCAGGCCGCAGCTACTGTTCCAGAATTTCCGGAACTTTCCACAGGCTTTTTCCCGAAGAAGGCGCTGGAGAAGATGCAGAAGAAGGATCGCCATCGCTTGCTTTAAGATCAGCACCGCTCTTTTTTTGCTCTTTTAACAGGCTTTCCAAAAGATCTTTTTCTTTTTGCCCCTTCCCGATATTGTCATTAAGATTGGCGATCTTGCTATTTAAAATCTTATTTTCTGCCTCCAGATCGCTGACTTGATCTTGCAAGCGTTGCTCTGTCTTTAGCAACCTCTCTTGCTGCTCGGCCTCCGGACGCTTTAATGCTTCATTGAGTTTTTGATTTTGCTCCTTAACAATCTGTATCTGTTCTTTCAGAAATAATTCTTGCCGTTCGAGGTCTTGCGGCGTTAAGCTTTTTTCATCAGCGATCAATCCATTAATATCGGCTAAAATTTTTTGTTGGGGTTTGGCGATCTTGTCTATTTCATCTTTAAGCGCCTGATTTTTCATTTGGCTTGTTTCGCCTAATTGCGTCAACGCCTGCAGGCGCTGCCCCAAAACCTTGAAATCATTTTCGGCTTGCCCTTGCCTTAGGCTTTTCATCTCTTGAATCAATGTATTATTCTTCTCTTGAATCAAGGATTGATATGGCCTATCGCCAGATGTAACATTAAGAGCATCAGCCTCTTGATCTAGGCTAGAAGAAAAATCCTGCAGTTGTTTGATGGCCCTGTCAAATGCGATCTTTTTATTATCTAAACTTTTTTGGCTGCCAAAATCTTGCAAAACAATATCTTTCTTCCCTCTTGTATTTCCCTGGACAGTCTGATCAAGGTCAAGCATATCCGCAAGGGTCGAATGAACCTGATCTTCTCCTTCTTGATTCTCAAAATTGGATGCAAAAACTAAATCGAGAGCTTTCTGAGATTGCTCAACTTTGTTCTTTTGTTCGTCTTGCCTGACCTTGATCAATTGAGCTTCTTGTTCTAGCGCCTCAATGGTTTTCCCCGTTAAACCCATCTCCCCAAGAGATTGTTTTTGACTCGCTGATTCATTAAAAGATACCAAACTTTGTTTCTGCGCCTGAAGATAATCGATTTCTTTTTGCAAGATAGGAGTCTGCTCTTGAAGACCTGCTAATTTTTCTTTTAAATCTTGACGTTGCCTTTCAGAAACTTTTTTATTCTCTGCGGAATCATCAACATTGTTTGCTAATTTCTCTTCAGCCTGTTCACGGCTCTCCCCAGAAGAAACGTGGGTATTCTTTATTTTTGAAATTTCTGCGTTTAAAAAATTTATCTGATTTTCTAACTCTGTTTGGTTCTTTTTCAGATTCTCATTTTGTTCTTTTAGGGCCGCATTTTCTTGAAGAGCTTTGCGTGCGCTGGTCTCTACAAGGGTCTCCTCTGACTGGCCATTAGCCATAAAATTGCTTTGTTCGTTATTTTGAGCAAAAACAGAAGGAAGAAAAAGGAGCAGGGCAAATAAAAAAAAGATTGATACGTGCTTCATCGGCATAATTCCTATTATTATATATATTATATGGCCAAAGGAATTTCGAACAAACAGAAATCAGAACTTTTTATCTCTGCAAGAAGCCCGCAGTCACCCTCCTATAAAGATAAATCCTTAAGCCTGTTTGTTTCATTCGCCATGTGAATCAGTCGATAAAAAACTTCGAAGGTTATATCAACATCGGCCATGGCGCGATGTTTCTGGCTTTCCCTGATGCCAAGGGCATCGGCAACAAGCCACAAAGGATAACGCTTCAGTTGAGGCATCATCTGCCGTGCTAAATAAATCGTATCGACAGACTTCACCTCTCGCGCAAGCTTAATTCCTGCGAGCTCGAGCTCATAATATAAAAAATTTAAATCAAAGCGAATGTTGTGTCCTATAAGCGTCGCGGTCCCGATAAATTTCAGAAAGTCGGACAAAATATCACAACATCGCGGCGCACCGGCAAGCATTTGCTCGCTAATGCCATTGACTTCAAACGCGGCAAACGAAAGGGGCCGCTGCGGATCAACCATCGAATGAAATCGCTCTCCGGGCTTCAAATTTTTAACTTTGAGCGCCGCAATTTCAATAATACGATCACCGCTTGCTGGTGACAACCCAGTTGTTTCAACGTCAAAGACAACAAATTCTTTTTCTTTTAGATTTTGCACAATTAATAATCCTTTTTTGAAACAACATAACAAGGATGAACCTGGCAAGGCCTAAAAGAAAGTTTTGTTTTGCGAATCTCTTCAAGCCCAAAATCATCCATGACATTGATCAATTTAAACTTTTTAAGTTCTGGGTCAGAACAAAATTCCTTAAAGATATACGTCGGAAGGCCCTTAATCTGCAAGTCAGCAATCTCAAGCAAGACACAAAAAGTATCATCTTTCAGCTGAAAGCCAAACGTGTAAGCCGCAAGCTTTCCTTTGATAAAAACAACACGCCCCGCCAAGCCTAAGCGCCTATAATCTTGTAAACAAATTTGATGAACTATTTTATTCTCGTCAATCATCTGCTGATAAATTTCATCTTTATTTGCCTTTTTTCGATTTTGACTCCATTGCTCATACAGAATTAAGCAAGCCTTTTTCATAGAGGCATCATAAGAAATAAAACGATGCTGGTTCATTCGCACAAACTGATTGTGCAATGCCCGTTTTGACTTATACTTATTCCCTCGCAGAAGAGCGATCTCTTCGCGCTCATAAACAAACTCTTCGCTCTTTTTATAAATCTGATACTGTGCCGGCGGAAAAAACTTCAGGTCTTTTTCTTCAACATTCTCGATGCGTGAAACTCCTTTGCCCTTATTCTCCTTGAACATGATTTCAAAACAAGTCTCCACTGTCTTTTGGGTCAAACGCTTGCCAATCGGCGGTAAATAAAGAAAAGTCCCGAGGGCGCTCTTTGCAAAGACACATAGCGTGTCGTTAATTATGCAAAATTTAAAATCAAAAAAATCTTTCCACGTAAAAATATTAATAAACGAAAAAGCTGACAAGACATAATCGCTTTTTTTGAGAAACCTTTCAAAAATTTTCTTTTTTGCTAATAACAATGTCTTGATCATTAAGGAAAAATGCAAAACAGGGGTTGAATTTCGTTATCGTGAATATGCGATGAGGAAATTTCATTGATGTGCTCTTTAAGAAATGTTTGCCAGCCCTCTTGACGAAAAAATTCACGCAGAGAGCCGCAGTATTCCTGAAAGGATGCCAGGGATTGCGCTTCTTGCACAAAAGGACAGGCCAAATGCACAGCTAAAAAAACCCCTTCTTGATTCTTGATAAAAAGAAAAGGATACAATTCACATTCGAAGGGTCGCGCTTGATAAACCTGGCATGCGTTGGTTAAAGAATCCAAAAACAAGCAAACATGTTCTTCAGCCGAAGCTCTCGTGGCCACATGGCCTTGGGAATCTAAAAAAGTTTTCTCAAGTGCTTTGTGCCTAAGAATCTTGTCTTCAGACGTGTACACCTTGGGCCGCCAGGGGCTTTTCGCCTCTTTAAAACGGCAACACCCCTTGCACTCAAGGCAATATTTCTGATCCATCGCCTGCTTAAAATTCTTTAACATGATAACTCCTGAACATTATTTTACTTTTGACCCCACATGAACGTTACGATCAGGCGCCAAGATCGAAGGCCCATACTCATCCGAAGCAGCCAAAAGCATCCCTTGCGATTCTTCCCCCCGAAGCGTTGCAGGTTCAAGATTATTAACAACAATAATCTTACGGCCAATCAAGGCTTCTTTAGCATAAGCCTGGCGAATACCCGCAACAATTTGCTTTTCCCCCGCCCCTGTATCAATCTTCAAGACATAAAGCTTGTCTGCGTTGGGATGATCTTTCACTTCTTTGATCTGCGCAACAATAAGTTCTAAATTTTGAAATTCTTTGATGCTAACCATCACAAACTCCTTTTTATATTTTATCCTGTTAACAGATTGAAATATTCTACCACATTCTCTTCAAGAGACAAAGCCTGCAACCCTCAAGGCAAAATTGATGTTCATATCCTTTCATGATATACTGCTTCAACAGGAAATAAAAATGAAATCGTTTTATACATTCTTTTCTCTTCATAAAAAGACTATCTTTCTTGTCTTGACCCTTATTGTCGGCATTTTTATTCTTTTTCCGACTCATAATTTTATCACTCCTCTTGTTCAAGGCGATCATGGCCGCGATTTCTATGCTTACCAGCAAACCATGAACGGAAAAACACCCTACCAAGACTACATGTGGTTTTATGGCCCGCTTATGCCTTATTATTATGCTTCGTTTTTCAAAATCTTTGGTGCCTATGCACAAATAGCACTCACCGCAGAAATCGCTCTCAAAATCATGGCAGGCCTCGTCCTTTATGGAATTCTTGCGCTTTTTACAACGCCTGGATTCTCATTTGTAGGGGCAACATGGTTTTTTGCGTTCTTTCCTAAATTTCCCCACACGCTCAACCACGCTGGCGGAATGATCGCCATGCTAGCCTGTGTTTATTTTGTTTTAAAGTACATAAAAACAAACGGCCGTGCGAACATCCCCTGGGCGCTTTTTTCCGTCTTTCTTCTGGCGCTCATCAAATTAAACTTTGGAATCATGTTCTTTATCGGAAGTCTGGGTTGCTTTCTGAGCGTTGATTTGATACGAAAAAACTTTAATAAAAATTTACGTCTTTATATTTACGGAGGGCTTCTTTGGGGCGCAGGACTTCTGGGAACTTATCTCTTTTTCCTGCAAGAACTCCCCGCATATTACATCTTGGAATGTTTCCCCGTCTTAAAGATGTATGATCAACGCGAAATCCTGTTTCAAGACTCCTGGCTCTCTCCAGCCTTTTACATGGCAAAAGAATACTTAAATATTCTTTCTCGTTTCTGGTGGGATCAGCTATGCAGTGGTCTTTTTTTTATCTGCCTCTTGTTTGGAATTTTTTGGCAACCCAAGGACAAAAATGAAAAAGCCGAGCACATTCAAAATCTTTTAGCCCTAGCCTGCGTAATAATTTTTCTTCTACTCGCGCTCCATGAATATTTATCCGGAAGAAGATTTTATACTAAAATTTGGGGACAGCCTTTGCAAACGCTGAGCTTTCTTTTTGTCTTAGGGCTTGGGCTGAAAAGACTTTCACCAGTTTTTCGTGCCATTGTGATGGTGATTCTTCTTTTTGGCGCAAGCATACAAACCTATGATCAGCATCGCTGGATCAGCGCGCTTAAAAACCCTGCCCAGCGCTTTGCCTTAAACAACATCGACCTTTATATCGTGAACCCTCCAGGATGGACAACGACGGTCAAGGAAACCGTTCAGTTTCTCAATCAAGAATTAAAGCCGCAAGATCATTTTTTTGCGCTTCCCTATGATCCTATTTATTATTTTCTGACAGAAAAAGAAAGCCCAACAAAAGAATTCTGTTTTACCGATGCTAGTAATATCCCCTATGAACAAGAAGCCGATATCATCAAAACGCTCGACAATCAAAAAGTTGATTATATTCTTCTCTCCAGCCGCTGTGATTCTCCCGAGCCGGGGCTTGGCACCTTCGGAAAAACGTATTGCCCGCTTTTAGCGCGCTATGTTAAGGAAAATTTTGCTCTGATCAAAACGTTCGGCGACTGGACGCAAAAACCTGACGGCTGGATTGATCATCACGGAACAAAAATTTTCAAACGAACCCAAAAAATAAAATGAAGATCTTGAAAATTTTATTTGAAAGAATCCTAAAATACCGGCAGATTATTTTCCTTCTTTTGACGATTATTGCCGCCACGTTGATTTTTTTTCCTACGCACAATTTTCAGGCTCCCGTAGCCCAAGGAGACCATGGCCGCGACCTTTATGCCTTTTGGCAGACATCTCAAGGCGCTACTCCGTATCAAGATTATCTCTGGACATATGGCCCGCTCATGCCATATTATTATGGCCTGGTATTTAAAATCCTTGGCTCAACCATTCAAAGTGCCTTGCTCGGCGAGTTACTATTAAAAATTATATCGATTACCATTTTTTATTTATTGCTGGGCTGTCTTGTCCCTTGCCTGTGGGCATTTCTCGGTGCCATGTGGCTAGCGTCTTTCTTCCCTCATGTCTCTCACACCTACAATCATATTGGAGCCATTGCAGCGATCCTGTGGACAGCACTAAATCTTTTTTTATATTTAACAACGCAGCGAAAAAAATTCCTATGGTTAGGATTTTTATCTATTGCCATTACCTTCCTTATAAAAATCAATATCGGAATCTATGGTCTTGCCGCCTTTTTGCTTTCAGTGATCGTCATTGATAGTTTTCAAAAAAGAATAAAAAAGAATTTCAAGATTTATCTCTGCGGATGCCTGGCCACAAGCGCTGCTGTGTCTGCCCTCCATCTTCTTTTTATTCAAAAACTTCCCATGTATTATATCCTGCAGTGCTTTCCTGTTTTAAAAGAATACCGTCAGCGTACCAGTTCCGGCTTCCTGGGGGCCACCCTTTTATCCATGATTCAAGAAACTTGCATGGGAATATTTTCTTCTCCATTTTTTTTAACTACCTTTATTCTCGTTGCCACAGGTGTCATTTTATTAATATTTCTTTTTAAAAAAAATAAAAACAACCACAATGAAGCCAAACTATTTTGGGAAGCAATGTTTTCAGCAGGAATATTCTTCTTTGTCTGTCTTCACGAATATCTGATGAGCCCGATGATTTATTCAAAAAATTGGGTCAAACCCTTCGGGATCCTTTTGATCTTTCTCGTTATAGGGGCCACAGCAAAAAGACTGCCCAAGATCCTGCAAGCCGTCTTAGCATTATTTTTAGGCATCGTCATTGTGCACAACATAAATATCATGCATCGTTTTGTCAGGCTCTTTAAAAACCCCATCCATCATTTTGAAATGAACAAAAATAATGTCTATATCACAAACGGGCCTGATTGGTTCTTAACGGTTCACAAAACTGTTCTTTTTCTAAGATCAACACTGAAAGAAGACGAATTATTCTTTGCCTTGCCTTGTGATCCCCTTTATTATTTTCTGGCAGAAAGAAAAAGCCCTGTCCGAGAATTTATTTTCTTTGATTTTATGAATATCCCTTATGAGCAAGAAAAAAATATTATCTTCAAGCTTGAAACTCAAAAAATTCAATATATTGTCTTATCAAATCGCTATAGCTCTGACGAGCCAGGAACAGGAATTCTTGGAAAAACTTATTGCCCCTTACTGGCACGATATATTACAGCCTATTTTGAAACTATTGAAACCTTCGGTGATTGGAATAAGCCTGCGGGATGGGTAACAAATCACGCCACAAAAATTCTAAGGCGTAAAGGCTTTTTGATGCCTCAGCCTTCTCTTCCTTAAAATTTACTCCTTACACAAAAATAGCCCTTCAGAATAGGAGCTATTTTTGATATATATACGGACCAGACAAGACAAATGACGACATAACTTGCGAAACGAAGTACGCGCAAGTTGTGCGTCGGAATTTGCTCCGCACATAAGGAAATACCGTGCGGAGTTTGAATGGTGTTCGCTTCGCTCAACCACTTCCTCGCTGACGCTCGGTCGCTCGTATCTAGCAAAATAAAGGCAAACAATTAAATACTCTTCGCTAGACACGCTTCACTCAATACTATCCACTCATTGGCACTGCCAGGCGTTCGTTTAGCAATTCTTGATTCAGAAAAATACCCTCTTCGGCAATCTTCACAGGGTCGGTTTCACCTTCCAGATAAAACACATCCGCTAAATAACGGTCGTATTTATCAGACTTAGACGTGCGGATGACGATCGTGCTTCCCGCAAAGAGACGCTTTCGCACAAAACTTTGCGCGCGCTTCCCCCTATCAGTGTCCACTTCCGGGCAGTCAATTCCCCACAAGCGGAGTTTTTGCCTTACTACATTATCAAACCCGCAATCTATCTGTGCCCAAAGCGTATCGCCGTCAACAACCCTCTCGACAGTGGCCGCGTAGGCATACTGCGGCTTGTCGGTTAACACAATATCTTTGGTTTCCTCCTGCTTAACAAACCGCCAAATATTAAACCCAAGATCAAGGACCACCCTTCCCTTGGGGCAGATGACCTTGGCTTTATCCGCAACACTGTAAGTAAAAAGCGTGCCGCGGGAAAATTTTAACTCAGGAATGGGTTTGCCCGGACCAGGGTCAAGGCTTTGCACAAGGCGGTCCTGATTCAAGCGATCCTGAAGCTCTTGAGCGCCCCAGTCCTTTTGAAGGATCTCCGTCTCGAGCTTCTTACGCTCGCTGTCATCTTTGATCGTAATAAGCTTACGGTAATGGGTCCAGGTCAATTCCCGTCCCGGGACAAGAATTGGGTATGCGCGGTAAAATCGGGTCGTGCGCTGCAAGGTGCTTGCGTCGATCCCCAGGTCTTTGGATAAATTCTCGTAAAGGCTTGCCCCGTAATCAGCGCGCTCCTTGTTTGCCAAAAGATGCTCCGCGATCAACTTGCCTGTTGTCCAATAAGTCCTTACTTTTTCTTCTTCAACCTTTTTTAAACCTTGAATGAAGACCTTTCTAAGCTGGGCGAGGAGAGCGGAGTAGGTGCTGGTGGAAAGATTTTTGGACACGGCCATCAAAGCTCCCGTGATTAAAATTTATCCGAAAATACTCTTCTGCCCCATAATACTATTCTGGGCGGGTAAGGTCAATGAAAGAAAGAGCGGCCAGGCAAGTGCTAACGCGTTTCAATCCACGCGCGCACGCGGCGCGCGAC
>Ga0172369_10002586_pt1 | contig 24727 bp, 24 predicted proteins | sample LakKiv25m_FD_114539 | JGI IMG/M metagenome (GOLD analysis project Ga0172369, IMG submission 114539) | Freshwater microbial communities from Kabuno Bay, South-Kivu, Congo - kab_022012_11.25m | ecosystem: Environmental > Aquatic > Freshwater > Lake | place: Democratic Republic of the Congo...
ATCGCCGCCAGCAGGCCCAGCCAGGGGCTGCCGGTGCTGAGCACGACAAAGACGGCGGTGTAGGCGCTGATCAGCATGATGCCGTCCACGCCCAGGTTGACCACGCCCGAACGCTGGCTGAAGGCCTCGCCGATCGCGGCGTACAGGTAGGGGGTGGCCAGGCGGATGGCCGAGGTCAGGATGCCCACGATGACGCTGAGCGAAAACACTTCATTCATGCCTTGGCCTCCTCACCAGCCGCGGCCGCGGAGGCGGCGATCATGCGCCGGGCGGCCCAGCGCCGCGACCAGAGGGCCGAGCCGACCACAAACAGCACGACCAGCCCCAGGATGGCGTCGATCAGGGAAGAAGGCACCTGCACGGCGCGCTGCATCTTATCCCCGCCGACCAGCAGCCCGCCGAATAGCACCGCGGCCGGGACGGCGCCCAGCGGGTGCAGCCCGCCAAACAGAGCCGCCACGATCCCCGAGAAGCCGTAGCCGCTGGTGATGCCTTCCAGCAGGCGGTGCTGCACGCCGATGACTTCGATCGTGCCCGCCACCCCGGCCAGCCCGCCCGCCAGGGTCAGCGAGAGCGCCTGGTAGAAGGGCACATTGATCCCCGCGAAGCGCGAGGCATCCGGGTTCAGCCCGACGGCGCGGATGCGGTAGCCGATCGTGGTGCGCCACAGGAAGATGTAGACCACCACCGCCAGCCCGACCGCGATCAGCGCGCCGGTGTGCAGCAGGGTCTGCGGGACCAGGCGCGCCAGCCAGACCTGTTCGGGCAGGCGCTCGGATTGGGCAGGTAGGTCCCGGCGGAGATGCCGGCAGGGTCCATCAGCACGCTGTGGATGAGAAGGTTCATCAGCTGCAGCGCGATCGCGTTCATCATGACCGTGCTGAGGATTTCGTTGACCTTCAGGCGCGCTTTGAGCACGCCGGGGATGAAGCCCCACAGCGCCCCGGCCAGGAAACCCACCAGCAGGGTGAGCGGGATCAGTGCGAAGCCAGGCCAATCGCGGAAGGTCAGCGGGAACCAGGTGCCCGCCAGCGCCCCGGCAATGATCTGCCCTTCGCCGCCGATGTTGATCACACTGGCGCGAAAGGCGATGCAGATCCCCAGGCCCACCAGCAGCAGCGGCGTGGCCTTGACCAGGGTCTGGGTCAGGCCGGACAGGTTGCCCACCGCCCCGGCGATCAGCGAGCCGTAGGCCGTGATCGGGTTGACATTGAGAAACAGGAGCATCACCGCGCCGATCAGCAGCGCGATCAGCATGCCCGAAACCGGCATGACCGCGGAAAACACGAGATTTTTCCAGTCAAAACGCAGCTTGCCCGCTTTTCGTCCGGCCTTGTCATTCATCTCAGGGGGCATTGGCCCAACTCCATATTAAGCTAAAAGCCAGGGTCTGGATAACGGGCGCCTGCCTGGCAGGCAGCCGTCCCGTTCTTATGTATAAAATGATGGGAAACCCGATGGATTCATTTATACATAATTGTCGGACAATTTGCAACTAAGATTTTACTTGACATTTGTCACTTGCCAATGACCCGTTTGGAGGATTTTGGGAACAGGGAACAGGGCAGAGGGAACAGGGAGCAGGGAAGAGTGGAGACGAATTCGTTTAGCTGTTTTTGCGGACAGCAGACCCCGGACCCCGATTCTTATCTTCCTGTTCCCAGTTCCCACTTCCCTGCTCCCTCTCCTGCCCCTAACAATCCCAATCCTGATACGCCGCGACCAGGCACTGCATCTTCGGCCACCAATAACTGCGCTCGGCGCCGTCGCCGCCATCCTGCACCGGCATCGTCACCCAGAAGATCAAACCCAGGCGGTAATCAGCCAGCAGGTCTTCCCAGGAATAGTTCTGCACCCCGCGTGCCAGCAGAGCCTGGTGGTAGCGCTGCAGCAAAGAAACCTCACGGTTGTGTTCTTTGCGCTGCGGGCTGCTCCAAAAGGCTGCCAGCAGGTTGACCAGGTCGTAAGCTGCCAGATCGAAGGAAGGCGACTGCCAGTCGATTAAGTAGCTGGGCGCTGAGCCAGGGATGCGCGGGCAGAGAAAGTTGCAGAAATAACTGTCGCCGTGGATCAAGGTCAGGTTGCGCATCGACTTGATGCGCGGGAATAGCGTGTTCTCAAAAACACGCGGCAGGCGCGCAAACAGCCGGTCATAAAAAGAATTCATTTGGACCGGCAGGCGCGCGCCTTCTTTCTGGGTCAGGCGCTGCCAGGCCGCCTGGCGTTTGGCCAGGTACTGCCGGAAGCGTTCCGCGTCGCGCGACCAGTGTCCAACGCTGAACTGGCCCTGTTTGAGCCGGGGATGATCCCACCAAAACGCGTGCAGCGCCGCCAACGTGTCGATCGCCGCGTTCTGGTGCGCCGCGGGCGGCACATTTTCGAGCATGCCGATTTGCTGCTCGCGCGTCACCGGGGCGGCGTGTGTCTCCGACACGTCCTGCAGCAAAATAAAGGAATCGCCGCTGGCGCTGTCATGTTCCGCGGCGTAGCACATCGGAAAAATGTGCGGATGGCCGTTCAACTCGCCCACCGTGTGGTAAAAACGCACTTCGTCTGCCCCGGCCTCACGGGACCAGGCCTCAGCCAGGTTGCGTTTGAGCAGAAAGCGGGCGGGCAGCGCTGGCAGTTTATTGGAAAGCACGATATCCGGCGAATAGATCGGGTGCAGAAACAGGGTTTGCGCGTTGAATGATCTGCCTCGCTGGAAATTGAGCGCTACCACGCTGCCCGAAGTCAGATATTCGTAATCGCGCAGCACCATGCTCAGCCAGCCAGGACTGATCTCACGCGGAATGGGGAAATGGCCAAAATTCATTGGCGATGATTATACTCAACTTCTCGCGTCTTTCGATTAGCGCGTCGCTGAGACCAAAAATAACCCCGCGTTCCGCGAGGTTATTTTTGGTCTCAGCTTTTTTTCTTATGCGCACTCTCCCAGGTCGCAGCGCCCGTTGCCGCTGCTGTCAATGTATTTGCGGCAGTGTCCGGGGAACGAACAGCGCTTGTTGCAGCGCAGCACGCACGAGCTGCTGCTCGATGAGGCGATATTGGCGGTCTTGGCCGATGAGGTCGTGCTGGTTGTGGTCGACGGCGTGTTGATCGCTTCAGTCAGCGTGACGCCCGAGTCTTGCGCTCCATCTGCCAGGCTCTTGAACGATTCGCTCAAGGCCAGGAAAGAGGCCAGGCTGACCGTCCCCAGCGTGCCGATGAACGCGCGCCGGTTGATCGCACCGGCCTGGGCGGGCAGGCCGGGCGCGGCCGGGGCAGCGGGGGAGAAGATCTTGCGCGCCGTCAGGATAATCCAGCCGCGGTGCAGGATCACTTTGATGAAAGCGGTCGCCACGCTGGCGATCGTCGCCAGGATGTGCGCGCTGCGCCAGACGGCGTAGCTGCTCAGCTCCAGGTTGAACCAGCTCGAGATGACCAGCCCCGTGCCGACCATGGTGGCGAACCCCGCCAGCAGGGCTGCGTCGAGGGCCAGGTACACGCGCGAGATGGCCGAGGTCTTGCCAAAGAAGCGCCTGGAAACCGCCTGGACCCAGTCGAGGTGCGTGACCAGGTGATACAATGCGCCCAGCCCGGCCAGCAGGCCGATCCACTGGTGCAGCTCCAGCCCGGTCAAATCGAGGAAGCAGGCCAGGATCAGTCCGCTGAATAAGCCCGCGTCCAACCACCATCTTGTTTTCTGTTTCGATTGCATAATAAGGCCTCCTGATGAAAAAAATGAATCAACGAATGATGTATCACCTCAAAAAGGAGGGGCGTCGTTGTATGTAATTTGGCGCTTCGCGCCAAATTACATACAACTTACCCACTTTTTCTGAGATGGCACCGAATGATTAATCATCAGGATACCGCCCGGTTATTCAAAACTGATTTAGAAGCTGTTGAGATTTGATTGGGATTTAAAAGCCAACCTTCCGTGATGCGAGTTTTCGCCGCTTGCGGCGAAAACTCGCATTTTTTAATCTCCGTCGTCCGCGCGCTGCAGGCCGCCCATGACGACAACCTTGGGCGTCATCACCGCGGCGACCTCGACCAGGTCGAGCTGGGCCTGGATCACCTGGTTGATGTCCTTGTACGCCGACACAGTCTCGTCGGCGGCGACGCCGTGGTAGGTGATGGCCAGCTTGCGCATGTGCTTTTCGAAATAGCCGGGGTCGTAGCGCCGTTTGGCCTCGCTGCGCGAGTAGCGCCGCCCCGCCCCGTGCGAGGCCGAGAACCACGACTCGGGGTTGCCCTTGCCGCGCACCAGGTAGGATTCGGAGCCGGACGAGCCGGGGATGATCCCCATCTGCCCGGCTTGGGCGGGCGTGGCCCCCTTGCGGTGGTAGACGCGCCCCTGCTCGTCCTCCCAGGCAAAGTTGTGCTTGTTGGCGTAGACCTGTTCCCGCTCCAGCCCCGAGGCTTCCAGAAAACGAGCGTGGATCAGTTCGTGGTTGGCCTGGGCGTACTGGCCCATCAGCTCCATCACCGCCTGGTATTCGCGCCCCAGGTCCGAGTCCAGCTCAAACCAGCCGTAGCCGTGCGGGACCTTGTACTTCTGCGCCGCGGCGCGGTCAGCCAGTTCGCTGTAATGGTGCCCGACCTTGTTGCCCACCCCGCGCGAGCCGGAATGGGTCAGCAGACCGACGAAGGTTTCCCCGTTGGCATAGCGCCCTTGGACGATGTCGGCGAAGTGGTTGCCCGCCCCGGATGAGCCGAGCTGCGCGCCCGCCAGGTCCTTGAGACCCTTGATGAAGGCCGATTCTTTCCAGACCGGCGAATGCATGACGGCGTGGTCCAGCCCGCCGGTTTCCGCGCCCAGCCCGAAGGAGGTCGAGTCGAGGACCCAGTTGAGGAACTTCTTGCGCACTTTCTCTTTTTCAAGCTCCTGCGCATCGACCTGGTCCGGCCCAAACACGCTCAGCATCATCATGCATGAGATGTCGTAGCCGACAAAGGCAGGCGCGATGGCGCGGTCAAGCACGACCACCCCGCCGATTGGCAGCGAGTAGCCCAGGTGCAGGTCGGGCATGCCGGCCCCGCCCACTGCCACTGGCAGCGAGAGGGCCGTCTTGAGCTGATCGATGGCGTTGCCGTCGACCGGCAGGTCGGGCGAGAGCCACAGCTTGTAGCTGGCCGGGCGTTCGCGCATGCCAATCCGCGTCTGCGGCGCGCCGAACTGGGCATTCAAAGCCTGCAGCAGCGCTTCTTCGCTGTGAAATTCATTCCGGTGTTTAGCGGCCCACTGCGCGGCGGCGGGGAAATCCTCGCGGCTGCGCCAGCCGGCGCGTTTCAAAATCGCATTAATGTCCATCTCAAAAACCTTTCAAACTGTCGGGGCGGGGCAAGTCATTTTTTGCGGTTCCGCATGGCGCGGACTTCCCTCACCCCCGAAAATGCGATTAACACTGGTTTTGGCGGCGTTTACGCCGCCAAAACCAGCAAAAAACATCTTCTCCTCCGCCCTGGCGCCGCGCCACCCTGGAGAGGGCAGGGCGAGAGCTTCCCCCGAGCTTTCGAGGGGGTGGGTGTAAAAACTTACCCTTAAAAGGAAGGGTGGGTTCCAGCGGATTCCAGCGCGCTTTAATCTGGCCGAAGACGCACCTTGGGCGTGTAGGGCCGGAACAAGAGCGGCATATGCGCCTGTTCGGGGGTGCGGTTGGCCTTCTTTTCGTTGCAGCGCCGGCAGGCATTAATCAAATTATCCCAGCTGGTCGGGCCGTTCTGGTGCTGCGGGACGATGTGGTCGAGGGAAGCCTCGGCAAAGCTCAGATTGCGTCCGCAGTAGGCGCAGCGCCCGTGATCGCGCTCGTAGACCCCGCGCTTGGAAGGCAGCGGCGTCTGCGGCACGTAAGCCCGGTCGACGTTGATGATGATTTGGGCCGGCACGATGAAGACCCGCGTCGGGCTGCGCACTTCCAGGAGGTCAGCTTCGGGCGGTATGATCGCGTGCTGGTGACCGAGTAACGCCAGCGCGCGCGCCAGCGTGATCTGGCACTGAACCATGATGTTGTTGGTGAAGTAGGTGGTGCTGGTGACGGTTGCGGTCATTGGCTTGGATGACCTCCTTTCAAATGGGGTTGGATTAAACAAAAAGGCGCCCAGGTCTGCTGACCCGCGCGCCCCTCGGAGTGCCGGCGCGAAGGGTGAACCTTCGCGCCTCAGGCTCGAGACGTCAATCCGAAGATCTGTCTCGTCCTCTGGGCGCAGCCGCAAACGAGATCCTGCCGGTCTCTCCATTGGAGAGCTGCCGGGCCAAGGACGGTTGGCGGTTCATTAAAATTTTGCACATAGGTCCATCATACCGGGGAATTTCTGGCTTGTCAATGAAAATTCATAACTTTATAAAGTTAATTTTTTCTTAAGCAGAAACCCATGCGGATCGTGTAAAATCGGTGGGCGCGCGCGGCGGCTCCCAGCCTATGCGCGCCCATATCCAAAAACGCCCGCGTTTGTGCGCGGTGCCAGAAGAGGTTCAATGCATTCAATTACCCCGGCCGCCGAGACCGAAATCAAACAGCTTTTGGAAGGATGGTGGTCGGCGGTCAGCAGCCAGCTTTCGTTGGCGACGGGGGCGGCCGTGCAGTTGGGCGCGGTGCAGGTCGATCTGCTCTACCAGTCGGAAATCGGCCAGCGCCTGGTGCGCATCGCCGCCGCCGCCGAGGGGCAGGTTGAATGGACGCCCGAGGCCGCGCGCGGGGTGCTGGAAGACTGCCGTGCTTTTGAAACCTGGCTTAACCAGGCCCCGATCAGCCCGCGCACGCCGGAGCATTTTTGGGTCACGCCGGTTGGCTACCGCCTGCTGTGCGCGCGCGTCTGGGCCGAGCGCGACCGCCTGATCTCGCTCAGCGAGGCGGCCGGGGCCAGTGGAATGTCGTTGAGCGTCTTGAGCCAGCGCATCTCCAGAGGCCAGATCGCCGGCTACCGCGACCCGCAGGAGAAGAATCCGCAGCGCGCGCGGCGCATCCGCTTATCCGATTTGCGTATGCTGCTCGATCAGGGCATCGTGCGCAAACCCTACACATTGCCCGCGCCCAGCCTGTTCCGCGGTTAAAAAGAAAGAAATTCACCACTGAGCACACAGGGGACACAGAGAAGAATGGGGGAAGAGGGAGCAGGGAGCTGGGAACAGGCAAAGAGGGAATAGAAAATTTTAATCGCCGAGAAGACAGAAAAAGTTGATATACTGGCGCAATGTTTCAGCCAATCCTCATCTGTCGCCACCATGGGCCTTCTGACCTTGCCCGCTGTGTCTGGGGCTGCGCATGAACAGGCTGAAGTTGGACGGCCTGTGGCGCCATCGCGATTTCATGCTGCTCTGGTCGGGCCAGAGCATCTCCTCGTTCGGCTCGGTGATTGGCGGGACGGCTATGTCGTTCGTCGCCATCCTGACCCTGCAGGCCACCCCTTTTCAGATGGGCGTGCTGCAGGCGGTCGAACTGCTGCCGGCCTTTGTGATCGGCCTGGCGGCCGGGGTGTGGGTCGACCGCCTGCCCAAGCGCCCGATCCTGATTGGCGCCGACATCGGGCGCGCCCTGGTGCTGCTGACCATCCCGCTGGCGGCCCTGCTGGGCGGGCTGCGCATCGAGCTGGTCTTCGCCGCGGCCTTCGTGGTCAGCATTCTGACGATTTTCTTCGACGTGGCCTACCAGTCGTACCTGCCGGCCCTGGTCGATAAAGATGACCTGGTCGAAGGCAACAGCAAGCTCTCGGCCAGCGCGGCGGTGGCCGAGTTTGGCGGCTTCAGCCTGGCGGGCTGGCTGGTCCAGGCGCTCAGCGCCCCGGTCACGCTCTTGATCGATGCCTTTTCGTTTGTGGCCTCGTTCGTCTCGATCGCGCTGATCCGCGCGCCCGAGCAGCGCCCCGCCCAACCAGAGCAGCAGGATATGCGCCGCGAGATTGTGGAAGGTCTGAAAACCGTCTACCACGAGCCGCTGCTGCGCGTCAGCGCCATCGCGATCCTGATGATCGGCCTGGCGGGCGGCATCTATGGCTCGCAGGTCGTGCTCTATATGAGCCGCGATATCGGTTTCCAGCCCGGCGTGCTGACCATGATCTGGGCGGTGGGCGGGGTCAGTTCGTTTATCGGGGCGGTGCTGGCCCCGCGCTTCACGCGCCGCCTGGGGGTTGGCCTGGCCATGGCGGCCGGGCTGGCCATCCACGCCAGCACGATGCTGATCATTCTGCTGGCCAAAGGCCCCAGCATCTGGTCGGCCTTGATCTTAATTCTGCAGCAGCTGGGCGACGGTTTCTATCTGATCTACGAGATCAACCTGGTCAGCCTGCGCCAGGGCATCACCTCCGAACAGATGATCGGGCGGGTCAACGCCACCGTGCGCATCCTGGCGATTGGCGGCGCGCTGGTAGGGGCGCTGGCCGGCGGCGGGCTGGCCCAGGCCCTCGGGCCGCGCATCGCCCTGCTGGCCGGCGGCAGCCTGACTGTGCTGGCCAGCCTGGTGCTGCTCTTTTCCCCGCTGCGCAAGCTGAAAGTCATGCCGGGGGAATAGGAACGGGATCGGCTTTTCGCTGTCCGAAATCCGGCGTTCGCTCTCCGCGGCCGCGGGCTGGAGCGCCGCTGGCCGGCGCTGCGCTGGTTCGCAGGCCCGGGGAACGACCAGGGACAGCTGAAGAAATCCTGACCCTGCCTCTCTGCGCGGCCCCCGATTACCGGATGTCGGACAGCGGGTTTCGCTCGCCGGACTCCGGACTTCGGTCACCGGACCCCGTTTTAAACCGCAACGCTGTCTAGCTGATGCGCCTTTTCCGCAACGCCCAGCCAATTCAGCGCGGCCTGGCGCTCGTCAAAGACTTCCATCTGCCAGCCGCGGTTGAAAAGCACGTTCGAGAAGAAGCGCAGGTTGCTTTGGCGTTCTCCCAATCCATAACGCTTTTCTCTCACCACCGCGACCCGCGTCTGGGTCGGAATGTGAAAATCCTTTAACAGCTCAATGACGGAAAAAATATCTAAAAAGCCGATGTCCAAATGCGTTTTGAACACCACCAGCGTATCCCGGCGCTCGCCCAGCGGTGTTTGCGCCCGCATTGTATCCATGGCATCCCGAATGGTTTTTACACTCACCTCCCCCTGGAAAACCAGTTCAAACCAGTTCCCATTTTCATGATAACGTATCTCGCAGCCCATGTTCCCTCCCGGAACGGCATCCCCATGCCCAACGGTCTAATTATATACAAAAATGATGGAGATGTCGACAATCGGAAGTCCGGGGTCCGCTTTCCGCTGTCCGGAAACCGCTCCCCTCTGTCCAGCGCTGCACCAGCGCGCAGCCAGGAGTGCGGCCAGCGAAAACTGAGAGAATCCTGCTTCTTCCCGACACTCGAACCCTTGACTTCGGACCTCGGACACCGTTCCCCAGCTCGCGTCCCCGCCCATGTATAATTGGCCCATCCCACACCCAGGCAGGCCAATATGCAGACCGAACCGCACCATCATGATTACACCAGCCACCACGCTGAAAATGAAAAGAGCACCCTGCGCGTGGTGATCCTGACCGCGGCGATGATGACCCTCGAAATCGCGGCGGGCTGGGTCTTTGGCTCGATGGCCTTGCTGGCGGATGGCTGGCACATGGGCACGCACGCCGCCGCGCTGGGCATCACCCTCTTCGCCTACTGGTACGCGCGCAAACAGGCCCGCAACCCGCGCTACACCTTCGGCACCGGCAAGGTCAGCGTGCTGGGCGGCTACAGCAGCGCGATTGTGCTGCAGGTCGTCGCGCTGCTGATGGCGGTCGAGGCCGGGCAGCGCCTGTTCAACCCGCAGCCGATCCGTTACACCGAGGCGATCGCTGTGGCGGTGATCGGGCTGGCGGTCAACCTGATCAGTGTGCGCCTGCTGGATGAGCATGGCGGCCATGATCACGGGCACGAGCATGCGCATGACGATCAGGGCCACGAGCACCACGATCACCGCGACCACAACCTGCGCGCGGCCTATTTCCACGTCCTGGCTGACGCGCTGACCTCGCTGCTGGCCATCGCAGCCCTGGTTTGCGGGCGCTTCTTCGGCTGGAACTGGATGGACGCCGCGATGGGCATCGTCGGCGGCATTGTGATCAGTCGCTGGGCGATCGGACTGCTGCGCGACACCAGCCAGATCTTGCTGGATGGCAGCCCCGACGAGCGCCTGGCCGCGCAGATCCGCGCCGCGCTGGATGCTGAGCCCGGCGTCATCCTGAACGACCTGCACGTCTGGCGCGTCGCCGACCGCGCCAGCGCGGCGATTGTTTCGCTGTCGGCCGCTCAGCCGCGCCCGCTGGCCCATTACCGCGCCCGCCTGGCCGGCTTGCCTGGCCTGGCCCACCTGACGATTGAACTGAACCCACAAGCGGAGAACGGCGAGGAGCGCGCATGAGCGAGACCAACCCAACTTTTGAACTGGCGCTGCCGCGCCGCGTGTGGTGGCCGTGGCATGAGCCGGCCGAAACTGTCCACTTTGAAACCGAATTTACTGTGAGCGTGCCCGCGCCGGCCACCCTGTATGTTGCGGCCAGCGGGGCTTACGCCGCCGAGCTGGACGGGCAGGCGCTGGCCATCCCAGAGGCGCTGCTGCCCTCCTGGCGCAGCATGCACGCCCTGCCGCTGCAGCTCACGGCGGGACCGCACCGCCTGGGCTTTAGCGTGCAGTCCGGCGGGCACAGCCAGCCCTTCCTGCTGGCCTGCCTCGACTGGCAGGAAGACGGCGCGCCGCGCCGCCTGGCCAGCGACCAAAGCTGGCGCATGGCCCGCGCCGGGCAAACCGGCGCGGACTGGCGCGCGGCCTGGGCCTTCGACGGGGTGTGGGCCGAGCCGTGGGGCTTTCCCTGCAACGCCCCGCTCGATTTCTGCCGCATGAGCACCGGCTGGCAAACCGTGGAATGCCAGCCGCTGACCCGCCTGGCCGGGCTGTTCCAGGGCCTGACGGCCCAGGGCGCTTCGGCGCAGCTGCTGCCCGGCGGTGGGCTGGCCTTCCAACCGGCCTGGCCGCCCGCTTTCCGCCCGCCCGCCATCGAAAACAAGCGCCCGCGCCTGGAGTGGTACCGCACGCGCGAGGCCCATTCGCTGATCAACAACACCTGGCTGGACCTGTTCGAGCCGCGCGCGCCGCATGCCGTGTTGGATGCGGGCGCGGAAACCTTCGCGCGCATCCGCGTCACCCTGCGCGGCGGCGGCCCGGCCGTGCTGGCCCTGACCACCGGCGAATCGCTCAACGAGGTGCAGCGCTACGCCCGGCGCGTGACCGACATCTTCGAGCTGCGCGACGGCGAGAGCTTTACCACCGCCCCGACCGGCTGGCGCTATGCAAAGCTGATCGCGCTGGGCGCGGCCCCCGGCCGCGCGCTGGAGCTGGAGCCGCTCGAGGTCCAGCACATCCGCTACCCGCTGGCCGTGCGCGGCAGCTTCGCCTGCTCCGACGCCCTGCTCGATGAGGTCTGGACGCTTTCCGAGCGCACCGCCCACCTGTGCATGCAGAGCGAAGTTTGGGACGGGATCAAGCGCGACCAGCTGCCCTGGATGGGCGACCTGTACACTGAGGCCCTGGCGATCTATCACCTGTTTGGCGACGCGCGCCTGGTGCGGCGCACGCTGGAAACCCTGGCCGAGATCGGCCCGGCCCAGCCGCGCCCGCTCGAGCGCCAGACTTACCCCGGCCTGACCGCGATCTGGAAGGGCGGCGGCAGCTCGCACCCCGGCGCCGACAGCGGCGATATCAACGGTATCCCCTCCTACACCCTGTGGTGGATCGTCGGCATGGCCGACTACCTGCTCTACACCGGCGACGAGCAGCTGCTGCGCGCGACAGCCTCCGAGCTGGCCGAAACCCTGGCGCACGTGCGCGCCTGGGTCGGCGAGGACGGCGTCTGGCGCTTCCGCGGCGGTTGGGACTTTATCGACTGGTCGCCCGTGCCGCGCGCCGAGCGCGAAATCTTCTGCCACCTGCTGGCCTGCCAGGCCCTGCGCCAGGGCGCGGACCTGCTCGAACGGGCCGGGCTGCCGGCCGCGGGGCTGCGCGAAACCCAGGCGCGCATGCTCCAGGCCGCGCGGCGCGAATGGTGGCGCGATGGCGCGGCCCTGGGCGAATCGCACCACGTCCACGCCATGCTGATCCGCAGCGGCGTGCTGGATGACACTGAATCGGCGCGCCTGTTTGCCCAAACCCTGGCCGCCGACCCGCCCTACCCAATGACCTACTGGCACCGCTACCTCGACCTGGAAGCGGCCATGCGCGCCGGGCAGGTGCAGTGGGGCCTGGACTACATCCGCAATCACTGGGGGCTTTCGCTGCAGCTCGGCCTGAGCACCTTGTGGGAGGCCTTCGACGCCTCCTGGATCGGCCCGGACCCGCACGCGGTGTCGATGGTCGGCGCCGAATACGCACGTTACGGCGGCTACGAGACCTCGCTCTGCCACGGCTGGTCAGCCGGCCCGGCCGCCTGGCTGCACCAGGCTGTCCTGGGCGTGCGCCCGCTCGAGCCGGGCTTTGCCGCCGTCGAATTCTGCCCGGAGCTGGGTGACCTGGACTGGGCCAGGGGTGAGATTCCCACCCCGCGCGGTATGATCGCGGTCGAGCTGCGCCGTACAGCGGCCGGCGGCCTGGAAGCCACGCTCTCGCTCCCGCCGGGCACCGGCCTGCGCGTCTCCGCCGCGGTCGAAGCGCGCTGGGTGATCCGCCTCAGCCACGCTTAAATCGGGCGTAAGGGAAGGCTGCGCCATGCAGAATGGCAAAAAAACTACCCTTAACAGGGTGGGGAATTGGGGCTGTCCGCCCCGAAAGGATACTTTCCAGGGAGTTCGCGGAATCTGCGCGAACGCCCGCATGCTATAATCAAAAAGACAGACTTGATTCGGCAATATTGCCTTTCCGCAAGCAGAACCTGACTGGACCCCCTATGTACAAAGCGCTGCATCTGCACAGCGGTGAAGAAATTCTGACCCTCGGCCCGGCCTGGCGCGGGCGCAGCAAAGAACTGCGCGCGCTGACTGCCCAAGATTTGCTGGTTTGCCAGGGCTGCCGCCAGGCGGTGCGCCTCAAGGCCGGGCCGCGCAAGCGCCCGCACTTTGCCCATAAGCACCTGCAGGGCTGCTCCTACGGCGGCGATTCGCCGCGCCTGCTGGCGGCGCGCGCGCTGCTCTACGAAGCTCTGCTGGCGCGTTTCCCTGGCCAGGTCGACGCGGAATGGCTGCCCGAGGGCGCGGACCTGCCGCGCCCGGTCGACTGCGTGCTGCGCGCCGCCGCCGCGCCCTGCGCGTTCTGGATCGTCGATGCGTACCTGAAGCTGGAGGCCCGCCAGCGCATCCAGGCCGCCCTGGCCCGCCTGGAAATGCCGGTCACCTGGCTGATGCTGGCCGGCATGCTGCGGGATGACCCCAACCATGCCGGTTGGGTGCTGCTTTCGCCGACCGAGCGCGCTTTCTTCTGCCAGACCGCCTATGATGAGATCGGGCGCGAGCAGCAGCTGCTTGAAGTGGACTTTGGCAGCACGCTGCACTATTTGAATGAAGAGAGCGGCGCGCTGACCACGCTGCGCTCGCTGCAGCGCACCCACCCGCCCAACATCTTCAGCGCCCGCCGCGAGGAGTGCGCCCTGGAGCAGGTGCAGGTGTCGGCACAGGGCGAGCTGATCCACCCAGGCGAGGACCGCGCCCTCAACGCCAGCCGCGCCCAGCGCCTGCGCCAGGTGGAGCGCGCGCGGCGCTGGCTGGAACCGCCCCGCAAACCGCCCGCTGCGGCGCTCACGCCCGCCCCCGCCCCCCAGCCCCGCCAGGCGGAGCATGTTACCTGTATTTTTTGCGGCGAATGGACCGATGATTGGTGGGCCGCCTGGCTCGAGGACGGCGAGCGCCTGGGGAAGTGCCGCGCCTGCCTCGAGCGCGGCCTGGGATGAGGTGAGTTATGGATGATGACCAATACGCGGGACCGGGCCTGGACGAACGCCCGCTGGCCGGCTGCCCCGAGTGCACCGGCGAACTGGACCTGACCTTCGCCGATGCGGGCCAGACGATTGTCTGCCCGGTCTGCGGCATCGAGCTGATCGTGATCAGCCTAGACCCGCCCGATGTAGACTACGCAGAATAAATAGAGGTGTGGTGTTTTTGCGGTCACTTCGTGACCGCAAAAACACCACACCTCTATTTTTCCTATTGTCTTCGCAGCAAGGTCAGGGCGATGTTCGGCCCCTGGCCTTGCAGATAGGCCAGGTTAACCCACAGCCCGGCCGCCGTTTCGAGCAGATAAGCCTGGCTGAGCGCGCCGCAGTCGACCGGGTCAAAGCCAATCTGGCCGGCCAGCTCGCATGCCAGCGTCTTGGCCGCCGCGTCGTCGCCGCACACCAGCATGGCTGGCTTGAGCGCGCCGTAATCGGCGTCGAGCATATTGGCGGAGCCGGTCATGTTGAAGGCTTTAACCACCCGCGCGCCGCCGCTCCAACCGGCGATCTGTTCGGCGGCGGAAGAGTTGGGCCAGGTCAGCAGGCGCATCCCCTCGCCAAACGGGTTGGTCGCGTCAATCAGGATTTTGCCATCCAGGCTGCCCAGCTCTTGCAGCAGCGCCTCGCAGGCGTGGAAGGGCGCGGCCAGCAGAATCACTTCGGCCGCGGCGCAGGCTGCCGCCTGGCTGGCGGCGCGCGCGTTTGCCCCGGCTTCGCGCAGCAGCGCCTGGGTTTTCGCGCCCTGTGGATCGCGCGAGCCAAAGATGATCGTGTGTCCCAGGCCAGCCCAGCGCTTGCCCAGCGCCGCGCCCACGTTGCCCGTGCCAATGATCGCGATGTTCATTTCGAATACCTCCACTTTGCAGCTCAATTCACTTTCTCGTAGCATAACCTGATTGCACCTTAAATTCAACTTTTTGTTCATCAATTTAGCGTGTATTCTGCGGCACATTTGTGCCGCGGAATACACGCTAAATTAATAAATGTTCTTCGCCCTGTTGTATACTCGTACCAACTGAGGTGATACCATGCAAATCGACGATTCGATCCCCGGCGACGTGCTGCGCGCCCTGGTCTTTGCCGCCGAGCGCCACCGCGGCCAGCGCCGCAAAGACCCCGAAAAAACGCCCTATATCAACCACCCCCTCCAGGTGGTCGAGATGCTCTGGCGGGTGGGCGGGGTGCGCGACAGCGTGACCCTGGTCGCCGCCGCCCTGCACGACACGGTCGAAGACACCGGCACCCGCCCCGAAGAGATCGAAGAGTTCTTTGGCGCCGAGGTGCGCGCGGTCGTACTCGAAGTCAGCGACGACAAGAGCCTGCCCAAAGCGGAGCGCAAACGCCTGCAGATCGAGCACGCCCCGCACAAATCGCTGCGCGCCAAGCAGGTCAAGCTGGGCGACAAGATCACCAACGTGCGCGACGTCATCGACACCCCGCCTACAGACTGGTCGGAAGCGGTTCGGCGTGGGTATATCGATTGGGCCCTGGCCGTGGTGGCCGGGCTGCGCGGCGCTAACCCGGCCCTCGAGGCCGAGTTTGACCGCATCGTGGCCCTGCGCAAGGAATAATTTCAGTGCGGTTTTGTGCCGCTGCGCGCCACATAAACCGCATTAAATTCCGTTTTCGCTCCCGTAGGTTATAATGACCTTATTCTACGAAATTGGGTGAAATATGGACACTTTACAGGTGCAAAAATTGGAGAAACTGCGCGGCTTGCTGCGCGAGATGGGCAGCGCGGTGGTGGCTTTTTCGGGCGGCGTGGACAGCACCCTGCTGGCCAAAGTTGCTTTTGACGTGTTGGGCGAGCGCGCCGTGGCCGTCACGGCGGTTTCCTCGACCCTCGCCCAAAGCGAAAAGGAAGAAACGCTGCGGCTCGCCAAACAGATCGGCATCCGCCACGTGCTGGTCGACAGCCACGAAGAAGAGAATGAAAACTACCTGGAAAACTCGCCCAACCGCTGCTATTGGTGCAAGCACGAGCTGGGCGATATCCTGGTCGTCTATGCCCGCGAGAACGGCTATGCCGGCGTGCTGGACGGCAACAACCTGGATGACACGCGCGACTTCCGCCCTGGGCGCAAGGCCATGGCCGAGGCGGGCTTCCGCAGCCTGCTGGTCGAAGCCGAGATGAGCAAGGCCGACGTGCGCGCCGCCGCCAAAGCGCTCGGCCTGGCCAATTGGGACAAGCCTTCGATGGCCTGCCTGGCCTCGCGCATCCCTTATGGCACGCGCGTCACCCCGCAGAACCTGCGCCAGGTCGAGCTGGCCGAGGCCTATCTGCACGGGCTGGGGGTTGGGCAGCTGCGCGTGCGCCATCACGGCAGCCTGGCGCGGATTGAGATCGGCGCGGACGATTTCGGTCTGCTGCTGGCCCAGCGTGAAGCCGTCGCGGCGCGCTTCAAAGAGATCGGCTACACCCACACCGCCCTCGACCTGAGCGGTTATCGCACCGGCAGCATGAACGAGGCCCTGGCGCTCAAGCCCGAACAGCGCGGCTAAAAAGGCGATTCACGATGAACCTGCGCCAGCGTCCATATGCGGGGCCGCAAGACGAGCCGCCCATGCGCGCCATGGCAGCCGAGACCGCCGCGCGCCATTTGCACTGGCTCGACCTGCCCTACCGCATGAGCAGCTGGTCGTTTCGCCAGCCGGGCTGCACCTTTCTTTTTGAGGACGCTGAGGGCCATCTTCAGGGCTGGTTCAGCCTGCAAACGCCTTTCTGGATGATCGATCTCTACGCGCGGGCTGAGCCGGACTATCCTGAGATTCTGGCCTGCGCCGCGCGCCAGGCCGGGCAGCTGACCGGCACGCCCTTCGGCCGCCCGCTCTGGTTCACTGGCGTTTTTGAAGACGCGCGCGAGCGCATCGCCAGCCTGGAACAGGCCGGCTATGCCTGCCAGTCCTTTCTGCCCGAGGATGCCTGGCTCAAGGTCTGGCTTTCGCGCAGCCTGCAAACGGATTTGCCCGCCCCGGCCCTGCCGGATGGCTTTGCCCTGCGCCCGCTGGCTGGCGCGGCTGAAGCGGGCGCCTATGTCGACCTGCATCGCGCCGCCTTTGGCACCGAGAACATGACCCTCGATTGGCGCCTGGCCAGCCTGGCCCAGCCCGGCTGCCGCCCCGAGCTGGACCTGGTGGTCCAGGCCCCGGATGGCCGCCTGGCCGGGTTCTGCGTTGGCTGGGTTGGGCGCGCGCCGGGCGGGGATCTGCTGGGGCAGGTTGAGCCGATGGGCGTCCTCCCCGAATTTCAGCGCCTGGGGCTGGGCCGCGCCTTGCTGCGCGAAACCTTTTTGCGCATGGCCAGCCTGGGCGCGCGCCGCGTTTACGTCGAGTGCGACGGCTACCCCGACGGCCCGGACTTCCTCAACTACCAGTCCGCCGGTTTTGCCCTCGAGCGCAAATTCCTGGTCTACCGTCTGCCGGCTTAAATTCTTCTCCCCCTCTCCCTTTGGGCTAACATTTACCCACATCTTTTGCGGTGGCGCAGGCGTACCCATCGGGGCAAAAATAATTCTTTCCCCCCGCCCGCGGGCGGGGGGTAGGGGGGTGTGGCCGCCGATCGGCCGCACTCATCCCCGGATAGCCTGGCCCGCGCGCCAGCGCAGGGCCAGCCTATCCAGGAATGCTGATCACGACTTTACCCCTGGCGTGACCCCGGCCGAGGTAGCGCAGCGCCTCGGCCGCCTCGCGCAGCGGGTAGCTGCGGTCGATGACCGGCTTGATCTTCCCGGCTTCGATCCAGGCCTTGATCAGCTCCAGGTCGGCCTGGCGCACCACCGCGGTCATTGCGCCGAGCTTCTGCCCGCCCGGCCTGGAAAGCGCGCGGCCCAGGAGCAGTGCCTCGAAGAGCTGCCCCACTTTGCCCCCGGCCATCACATACACGCCAGATGGTTTTAATGCGCGCCGGTAGTCGAAAATCGAATGATAGCCGTTCACAGCCAGGATCAGGTCGTAGGTCTGGCGCCCGCGCGTAAAATCTTCGCGGGTGTAGTCGATCACGTGGTCGGCCCCCAGCGAGCGCGCCAGGGTCACGTTGCGCGTGCTGCACACCGCGCTCACTTCGCCGCCGAGCTGTTTGGCGATCTGCACGGCAAAGCTGCCCACCCCGCCCGACGCGCCCTGAATCAAAACTCGCTGGCCGGGTTGCAGGCCGCCGTGATCGCGCAGGGCTTGCAGGGCGGTCAGCGCGGCCATCGGCGTGGCAGCGGCTTCCTCAAACGACAGCCCGGCCGGTTTCAGCGCCAGCTGCTTCTCCTTCGCGCAGGCGAATTCGGCGAAACTGCCCGCGCCGATATCGCCATACACTTCATCGCCGGGTTGAAAGCGGGTGCAGTTCGCGCCCACCGCGGCCACCCGCCCGGCCACGTCCGCGCCGATCACCGGCCGTTTCGGCTTCCACATCCCGGCCGCCAGGCGCACCAGGAAGATATCGGCGGTCAGCAAATGCCAGTCATAGGCGTTGACCGATGCCGCCCGCACCTGGAGCAGCACCTGGTCCGCCTGGGGCACCGGCTGGCTGACCTCCGTATATTCGAGCACATCCGGCGTCCCATACCTGCGTGCCACAATTGCTTTCATCGAAGAACCTCCAATCAACGGGGACCGTGGTTCAAAATGCGCCGCCAGCGCATTTTGAACCACCCAGGTCCATCTTCTGAGAATGTGAGATGTTACACCCCCCGCCGTGTTGCGTAGCGGAGAGGACGGCGAAGCGCCAAAGGCGGGGGTAAGAAGCTTTTTGTGGTGTTGGGCCGCTTCGCGGCCCAACACCACATTCAATTGTTTTCCCCCTCCCGGAGGGAGGGGGTAGGGGGTGGGTCTTTGAGCGTGACATGGTCAAGATGTCTTGCGAGGTGGTAAAACGCCAGCGGCGTTTTACCACCTCAATTCCTTTATGCTTCGGGCGCGAGGGCCGGGGCGGGCGCCGCGGGCGTTGCGCCCAGGCTCTCCAGCGCCTTGACCTCGCGGTAGGTCAGCGTCCACACGTTCAGCTCATAGATCTTGTACCAGCCGCCGATCAGGACCAGCGGAGCGAAAACCACCGTGAAGAAGAAGGGCGCGGCCGCCAGCGCGGCGATGATCCAGGCCACCGGGCTGATCGTGAACAGGCTGGCGATGCCGTACCCGGCCAGGCCAGGCAGAGCTGCCACCAGCGCCGCCGGGATCAGCAGGATCAGGTAGACCGGAATGAGCAGGAAGAACAGCAAGATCCCGGCCAATCCGTAAGCGAAACCGATCCCAATCATCACCAGCCACATCACCAGCGCGCTTTTCCAGTTGCGTTTGAACAGGCCCCAGCCGGAGCGCAGCGAGTCCATCGTGCTTTTGCCCTCCAGGGCCGCGGCGCGCACGAAGAAGTTGCGCAGCAGGCCGAGCGCCACCGCCACCACCAGCAGGACAAACAGGCTCAGGAAGACCAGGCCGATCCCGCCGACCGCGCCGACCGCGCCCGCCCCGCGGTTGAGCGAGACGCTGAAGTAGAGCAGCAGCCCGCCCGCCAGCATCAGCAGCACGAACAGCAGCGCCGGCAGCGACATCAGCAGGTCGATCAGCCACAGGCGCAGCGCGCGCCGCGACCAGCCCAGCCTCCAGGCAGCGCGGAAGCCCAGCTTGACACCGCTCTGCTCGTATTCGTCGACCATGCGCATCGCCGCCGTCTCGGCCGGGTAGCGCACCAGCGCGGCCAGCATGCTGAAGAGCACGATGATCAGCATGATCACCAGCCCGATCGTCACAAACGTGCCGACGTGCGCTTCAGGGTTGGTGAAGAGCGGCTGCACGTTTTGCACGAACCAATCCGACAGCTCGCGCAGCCAGGGCGGGGCGTTGTCGGGCAGCCGCCCATTGAAGCCTTCGAAGCCGTCGCCGCCCTGACCAGAGCGCGAGCCTCCGCCGCTGTTGCCGCTGCTGCCCCCGCCCGAAGTCAGCGCCAGCAGCACGCCAAACACCCACAGTACGCGGTAATTCCACAGAATTACCCACGAACGCTTGAGAATCTTACCGATGTTAACCATAGTTCATCCTTTCCAATCTTGGCTTGTCAATTTCCGTGTTCTTGTTCCCCTTCCCCATTTTCGCCTCGAAAATGGGCACTCTTCAGTGCACACTTCCTGTGTCCAGATGGACCCGCAGGGGTGGAAGGGGCCAGGGGATGAGGTTCCCCTCCACCAAAGGTCCTGGCAAAATCTAGCGGACGTTGTCCAGGTTTTGCGCCTGGCCGCGCCACACAAAGGCCAAAGCCGCCCAATACAGCGCGGCTGCCGCGGCCTGGATCAGCAGCACGCTCAACAGTTCGAGCACCAGCAGGTCGGCGCTGCCCAGCAGCTCCAGCCCGCTCCGCCCCTGCGCTCCCAACAGCCCGCTTAGCGCCGCCTGCGCCGCGAACATGCCCAGCGATTGCTCGGGCGCGCTGGCCGTCCAACCCGCCAGGTGGCCCAGCCAGCCGGCCTGCCCGGCCAGGCTGACCAGCGCCGCCAGGTTCAGGGTCACCTGCGCAAAGATCCAGCCCAGCACCACCGCGGCCGGCGCGAGCCAGGGCAGCAGCTGCATCGGGCTGGCCGCGTGCCTTTGCGGTGCGGCCTGCTGGCGCGGCAGCTGCAGCAGCACTTGGGACTTGAAGTCGCGCACGGGGGTGAACTCGGGCAGCGGCGCGGCGCGCAGCAGGTGGGAAAGCTGGCGCAGTTCATCCAGCTCAGCCTGGCAGGCCGGGCAGATGTTCAGGTGGGCCTCCACCGCCTGGCTGGCGCGCGGGTCGAGCGCCCCGTCCAGATAAGCTTCCAGTTTATGCTCCAAGTGCGACATAGTCCCGCTCCGTTTCTCGTTGATAGGCGCGCAGCAGCTCGCGCAGGCGGCCGCGCGCGTAGCTCAGGCGCGACATGACCGTCCCGGCCGGGATGTCCAGCGCCGCGGCGATCTCCTCATAACTCAGCTCACCGTACTCGCGCAGCACCAGCACCGCGCGCGCCGCGGCGGGCAGCGCCCGCACCGCCGCCTGCAGGGCCTGGGCCCGCTCTTTTTCAAGGTAGGCCGCCTCCGGGCCGGGGGTCCGCTCGGTCAGGCTGCCTGGTCCTTCGCCGTCGTCCAGGCGCTCGCCCGGTTTGCGGCGCAGCGCGTCCAGCGCGGCGTTGGCGGCGATGCGGTAAACCCAGCTGCGGAAGGGCCCGCGCGGCTGGTACTCACCCAGCTTGCTCCAGGCGCGGATGAAGGCATCCTGGGCCGCGTCCTGCGCCACCTGCGCGTCGCCGCACAGGTGATACACCACCCGGATCACGCCGTCATAATGCCAGCTGACCAGCTCGCCATACGCGGCGCTGTCGCCGTGTTTGGCCCGCTTGATCAGTTCCGCTTCCATCTCCGCATTGCGCTCAGTCACGCTGTTCATCCTTCGTTTCGATCTATAACTATAACGAATCCAGCCGTGTTTTTATTCGGAAAAATAAAAATTACGAATTACGAAGGGAAGAAAATTACGAATTACGAATTACGAATAGAGCGAAACCCATCGCTGACCTCCCGGTACGCCATTTTCCTCCTTTCGTAATTCGTAATTGAAGATTCGTAATTCTTGTATAATCAACCCATCACCTTCTCCCGTTTGAAAGGAATATCCCAATGAGCGCACAAATTATCGATGGCACCTTAATGGCAGAGCATCTGCGCGCCAAGGTCGCTGAGAAAGTGGCCGCGCGCGTCGCGGCGGGCAAATCCGTTCCTGGCCTGGCCACCGTGCTGGTGGGCGAGAACCCCGCTTCGCAGGCCTATGTCCGCTCCAAGCACAAAGCCAGCCAGCAGGCCGGGATCACCTCCTTTGGCTATGAACTGCCCGCCAGCGCCTCGCAGCAGGAAGTCGAAGACCTGGTGCGCAAGCTCAACAACGACCCGCAGGTGCACGGCATCCTGGTCCAGCTGCCCCTGCCCGCCGGCCTGGATGAAGAGGCCGTTCTGCGCGAGATCAGCCTGCAAAAAGATGTCGACGGCTTCCACCCGGTCAACATCGGCCGCCTGGCCCAGAAGGGCCGCGACCCGTTCTTTGTGCCCTGCACCCCCGCCGGCTGCATGCTGATGGTCGAATCGGTCCTGCCCGACCTGAACGGCGTCAACGCCGTCGTGCTCGGCCGCTCCAACATCGTCGGCATGCCGGTCGCCCTGCTGCTGGTGCGCGCCAACGCCACCGTCACCATCTGCCACTCGCGCACCAAGAACCTCAAGGACGTCTGCCGCTCGGCCGACGTGCTGATCGCCGCCGTCGGGCGGGCCGAGATGGTCAAGGCCGACTGGGTCAAGCCCGGCGGGGTCGTGATCGATGTCGGCATCAACCGCGTCGACGACGCCAGCAAACCGCGCGGCTACAAACTGGTCGGCGACGTGGCCTATGACGAGGTCAAGGAAGTCGCCGGCTGGATCACCCCGGTTCCCGGTGGGGTCGGCCCGATGACGATCGCCATGCTGCTGCAAAACACCCTGCGCGGCGCGGAATTGACGGACTAATCAATAAAAACCCTCCCCCGGCCGGGGGAGGGTTTTTATTTTAACGAAATGCTGTTTTTCAGCCGCGTTTCGCGGCTGAAAAACAGCATTTCGTTAAATATTAAATTGTCAGACAATTGACTTTTCTCCCTTTTCTCATTAAACTGATAATCATCCAAATTTGAGTTGTTCAGACGATGCGGAGAATCCATTCATGTCCACCCTGCTGGTCCGCAATGCCGATGTATTGATCACCATGGACGGCGCGCGCCGCGAGATCGCCGGCGGCGGCCTGTTTGCGCGCGACGGGATGCTCGAGCAGGTCGGGCCGAGCGCCGAACTGCCCGCCAGCGCCGACGAAGTCCTCGACCTGAGCGGGCACATCCTGATCCCCGGCCTGGTCAACACCCACCACCACTTCTACCAGACCCTCACCCGCGCCGTCCCGGCCGCCCAGGACGCCAACCTCTTCAACTGGCTCAAGACGCTCTACCCGATCTGGGCGCGCATGAACGCCGAGGATATCCGCACCTCCACCCAGACCGCCCTGGCCGAGCTGGCCCTTTCCGGCTGCACCACCGCTTCTGACCACCTCTACCTCTTCCCCAACGGCTCCAGCCTGGACGACGAGATCGAAGCCGGCCTGGAGACCGGCCTGCGCCTGCACGCCTCGCGCGGTTCGATGAGCCTGGGCGAGAGCAAGGGCGGCCTGCCGCCCGACAGCGTGGTCGACAGCGAAGAGCGCATCCTGGCCGACTCGCAGCGCCTGATCGAGCGCTACCACGACCCCAAACCCGGGGCGCGCACGCGGATTGTCCTGGCCCCCTGCTCGCCCTTCAGCGTCACCGGCGAGCTGATGCGCCAGAGCGCGATCCTGGCCCGCCAGTACGGCGTGCACCTGCACACCCACCTGGCCGAAACCCAGGATGAAGAGGCCTTCTGCCAGGAGAAATTCGGCTACCGCCCGGCTGCTTATATGGAGTCGCTGGGCTGGGTGGGCCAGGACGTCTGGTTCGCCCACGCCGTCTACGCCAACCCGCAGGAGATCGGCCTGTTTGCCCACACCGGCTGCGGCGTGGCCCACTGCCCCAGCTCGAATATGCGCCTGGCCTCGGGCATCGCCCCGGTCATGGCCTATCACCAGGCCGGGGTCAAGGTTGGCCTGGGCGTGGACGGCTCGGCCAGCAACGACGGCTCGCACATGCTGGCCGAAGCGCGCCAGGCCATGCTGCTCGCCCGCCTGGCCTCGGCCCTGGGCGGCGCGTCGCGTTCCTCGCCCGAGGCCCCGCCGCTGATGACCGGCCGCCTGGCCCTCGAGCTGGCCACGCGCGGCGGCGCGGCCGTCCTGGGACGCGAGGATATCGGTTCGCTTGAGCCGGGCAAATGCTGCGATTTCGCCGCCTTCCGCCTCGACCGTCCGGCTTTCGCCGGCGGCCTGCACGACCCGGCCGCCGCCCTGGTTTTCTGTGCCCCGCAGCAGGTCGACCTGCTGGTGGTGGGCGGCAAGGCCGTCGTGCGCGGCGGCCAGCTCACAACCCTCGATCTTCCCCGCCTGGTGGAGCGCCACAACCGCGCCGCCCGGCGTTTACTGGCTGGCTAATCTTTGAGCGAAATGCAGAATAGGATGTGGAGATGGCAGACCGCTTTCGTTTGACGGATGCGCGCGCGCTGGTCGACTGCGCGATGGGGCGCCGCCCCGCCGACCTGGTGATTAAGAACGGGCGCTGGGTTTCGGTGCAAACCGGCGAGATTGTCCCCGCCACCGAGGTCGCGATCATCGACGGGCGCATCGCCGCGGTCGGCGCCAGCGTGCGCCAGGCGGTCGGCCCCGGCACGCAGGTCATCGACGCCGAAGGGCGCTACCTGGTCCCCGGCCTGCTCGACGCGCACATGCACGTCGAATCGGGCATGCTGACCGTGGCCGAGTTCGTGCGCGCCGTCCTGCCGCACGGCACCACCGGCATGTTCATCGACCCGCATGAGATCGCCAATGTGCTCGGCCTGGCGGGCGTGCGCTTGTTTGTCGACGAGGCTGCCATCCAGCCCGCCCACGTCTTTGTGCAGATTCCCTCCTGCGTGCCCTCCGCCCCCGGCCTGGAAACTCCCGGCGCGGTCCTCGGCCCGGATGAAGTGCGCGAGGCGCTCAGCTGGCCGGGCGTGATCGGCCTGGGCGAGATGATGAATTACCCCGGCGTGGCCTACTGCGATGAGGGCGTGCATGCCAAGCTCGAGGCTGCCCGCCGCGTGGGCAAGGTCATCGGCGGGCATTACCCCACCCCCGACCTGGAGATGGACTTCGCCGGTTACGTCGCCGGCGGGGCGATGGACGACCACGAGGGCACCCGCCCCGA